>Ga0079305_1003483_pt1 | contig 10585 bp, 8 predicted proteins | sample LMS_cellobiose_e_FD_79183 | JGI IMG/M metagenome (GOLD analysis project Ga0079305, IMG submission 79183) | Rumen-fistulated moose microbial communities from Alaska, USA - LMS_cellobiose_enrichment | ecosystem: Host-associated > Mammals > Digestive system > Stomach > Rumen fluid ... | reverse complement strand
GTTGACACGCAGCGCGGCGTGGGAGACCTTTTCCACCCGGATATCGGGCCGCGGCTTGACGCAGCCGGTGCGAATACGCTTCAGATACATGGGGATGCGGGACACGCCGTGGGAATAGAGTCCGCGCATATCGGCCGCCACCAGATCCCGCGCGACGATGGCCGCGTCCGTCTCAGTAAGACCGCCGGCGATGAACATGGCCTTGGCCATGGCCTCCAGCTGTTCCTTCCGGAAAATCGCATCTTGCATGTTGAAAACTCCTTCGTTTTCTGAAATTTGTTTGTTGTACAACAATTTTGTTCCTACTGTCTTTATGGTAGTCTCGCTTGACAGATTTGTAAAATTGCTTTATTTTTAATTTCGAAGATAAAAAGGAATGCCGTAAAATTTTCTTTAGGATTTTTAGTTGTTTTGACCAAAAGGGGAAAGCATGAGAGACGTCGACTGGCAGATCATCAATACTCTGTATGTAGAGCGGAACATCACAAAAACGGCCAATCTATTGTTCCTCACGCAGCCTGCGCTGACCAAACGGGTCCAGCAGATCGAGGAAGAGTTCGGCGCCGCCCTGATCATCCGGAGCACCAAAGGCATCGAGTTCACCCCGGAGGGGGAATACGTCGCCCAATGCGCAAAGGAGATATTGAAGCTGATCGAGGGCGCCAAGGCGCATATTGCCGAGGAGAACCGTTTGGATCGCGGCGTGCTGCGGCTTGGCGTGCCAAATTCCTGTGCCCGGTTTTCCCTACCCGCGCTGGTCGAGTCATATGCCGCTCTGCATCCCGGCGTGCAGCTGGACATCACCACGATGCTGAGCCACGAGATCCTCGCGCTGGTGGAGAGCCGCTCCCTGCAGGTGGGCATCGTGCGCGGCGAATGCCACACCAAGCTCGAACGCCTGATGATCTCGGAGGATCAAATCCATGTCGTCTCCCGGGGGAAGATCGATCTGGCCGACCTGCCCCATCTGCCCCAGATCGATTACACCAAGGAGCCCTCGGTCATCCGGGCGACAGAACGCTGGTGGCGGGAGCGCTTCGATCAGCCGCCCATTATCCGCATGCGGGTCAACCACGGCGATACCTGTCGGGAAATGATTGCCAACAATCTGGGCTATGGAATCTTTTCTGACGCCAAATTTGTCGCCAATTACCCGGAATTGACCGCCGTCCCCCTCTATTTCAAGGACGGCAGCGCCTTTACCCGCAAAACCTGGATGGTCTACCCCGAGGAAGAGTTGAAAAAGCGCGTTGTGCAGGATTTTGTTCAATTGGTCGAGAAACTGAATTGCGGGAAATAGGAGCACATACGAATATAAGAAATAGAGCGTCTGGCATTGTTTACAAGGACACTCTTTTTTAGTCTTCTGATTTTAAAACAAAAAAAGGACGTGTACAGAAAATCCTGTACACGCCCTTTTGCTGTTTTCCGTCAGACACTGAATGTTATCTCTGCCGCAGCTCGTGCTCGATCCAGAGCAGACGGTTATATTTGGCGTTGCGCTCGCCCCGCACAGGCGACCCGTGCTTGACCTGCCGTGCGACGACGCCCACCGCCAGATCGGCAATGAAGCTGTCCGTGGTGTCGCCGGACCGGGTGGACACCGTGATGTCATAGCCGTTCTGCTTGGCAAAGTTGGCCGCCTGCAGCGTCTCGGAGATGGTCCCGATCTGATTCATTTTCAGCAGAAGCGTATTGGCGCTGCCGCACGCTATGCCGCGCTCCAGCCGATGTATGTTTGTGGCAAACAGATCGTCTCCCACGATCTGCACGCCCGGCAGCGCGGCCTTGAGCCTTGCGAAGCTCTTGAAATCGTTCTCCTCAAAGGGGTCCTCGATATAAGTCAGCGGATATTCTGCCGCCAATGACCGGTAATAGTCCAGCAGCTCGCCGTTGTCCATCTCCCCCTCTGTCATGACATAGCGGCCCTTTTCCGCGTCATACGGGCCGTTGGCCGCCACATCAAGCCCCAGAGTGATATAGTTCTCGCAACCCACCTCCCGGATCGCCTCCAGCATATAGTCAAAGGCCTCTATCGTGGAGGACATGGGGGGCGCCAGCGCGCCGCCGTCGTCGGGAAAGGCCCCGTAGACCGCCCGGAGCTTTTTCTCCAGGAGCCTGCGCACCGCCGCCAGATTTTCCAGCGTGTCGGCAAAGGTGGGAAAGCCCTCCAGCTTGAGCATATAATCCTCGAATTCCAGCTTGGACTGTGAAAAGTCCCCTCCGGAGATCACGGTGGCCATGACGTTGGGCATCTTTTTGGGCACCGCGCCGCCGATATACTGATAGATCGGCAGACCGCAGCTGGCCGCCGCCGCCTTGCAAACGGCGATGGAGACCGCCAGGATGGCGTTGGACCCCAGACGTCCCTTGTTTTCGGTCCCGTCCAGCTCGATCATTCTGCGGTCTATGGCGGACTGGCGCGTCACGTCCATCCCCAGGAGCGCGCTGCGGATCTCTCCGCACACGTTGGCGGCGGCAATCCGGCAGCCGCGGCCCTCATAGCGCTCCCCGCCGTCCCGCACCTCATGGGCCTCATAGGCGCCCGTGGAGGTGCCCGAGGGCACGGCCGCGATGACCTGGATGCCGCTTTCTGTGGTGACCATGGCCTCCACTGTGGGGCGTCCCTTGGCGTTGAGCGCCTCAATGGCCTGAATATCCTTGATTGAATCCATCGGTCTCCTCCTCACTTAGGCGCCTGGATGACGATCACCCGCAGATCCAGGGCGCTGATGCTTTGCGTCGCGGCGATGCCGCAGCCCAACTCCCACAGCGGCTGAGATGTGGCATGGGTCTTGAGCGCGCCGTGAAGGTCGACCTTCTTCTCCGCGGCCTCCGCCGCTGTATAGCCGTCCACGATGGCGCCGCTCAGGCAGGGCGGCGCCCCGGGGGCCTTGAACCCGCCGGGTCCATCGGTGCCGTCGGTGTCCACCGCGCCGATCACGATCCGATCGCTACCGGAGATGGCGTTGGCCGCGGCCACGCAGAACTCCTGGTTGCGGCCGCCGATTCCCGTCTCCTTGCCGACGGTCACAATCAGCTCGCCGGAGGAGATCAGCGCGCACGGCGCCGCCACCGGCTCGGCCATGCTCTCGATGTTCAGGGCAATGCTGGCCAGCACCTTACCCGTCTCCCGAGCTTCCGCCGTGATGCATTCCGAGAGCATGAGCGCCTTATAGCCCAACTCCTCCGCCTTGCGCTTTACCGCGGGGTAGACAGTGGTCATCTTGGGCGTGAGGCCAAAGACCCGGGCGTTCATCGCCTCGTACTCCGCCTGCTTCACTGTCTCGTCCTCCGGCGGCGCGCTACGGAGATAGCTTGTAATGGATGCCGGAAGGCTGTCCCAGGCGTCGTATTTGTCGATGGTATCTATGGCGTCCTGGAAGGTGCCGCCGTCGGCCAGCGTAGCCAGGAAAAAATTCCGCTGCATCACCTGGGTGTAAGTGCGCCGCACGCCCGGCTTGACATTGCTGCTGCCGCCGATGTCGTTGGTGCAGAGATGCACCAGCGTCGCCCTGCTGAAGAGGCGCGATATTTTTCCGCCCTTGAGTCTGTCCAGATGATTTCGGATGTAGTTCAGCTCGCTGGTCAGCGCGCCCTTTTCGATCTGCATAATCTGGGTCAGCCTTTGCAGCTCTGCCAGCGTGACGCCGTCCACCGGCCAGGTCATCAGGGAGGAGACGCCGCTGCCCATGATCGTGATGACCAGATCCCGCTCCGTGACGTTCTTCGACCAGGCATAGATATTTTTGCTGCCCTCTACGGAATAAGCGTCCGGCACGGGATGGCCCGCCAGTGTGACGCCGATCTTTTTGCACAAAAGCTCGTCGCCGTGCTTGCCGATCACGTGGCCGCCGGTGAGGTAATCCCCCAGAATCTCCTCCAGCGCCAGCGCGCAGCGCTGGACGCCCTTGGCGGCGCCGACCACGATCACCCGGTCGAAGTTTTTCAGATCGTACACTGCTGGACCGCTGCGGGGATCGCCCTTCAGCTCATATTCCTCTCCGGAAAATGTGAGGATGCTCCCTCTGCGGCTGACCAGCTTTTTTGTGCCGACATACGGGTCTACCAGATCCAGGCCCGCGCTGAGGATCTCCACAATGTCCCTTCTGCCCTTTTGATTGCCGTGACATGTAAGCATGTCCGCATTCTGTATTCTCATTTGATCACCCCAAGCTCCTTCTCTCAAGCGCCTTTGATCGTATTGCGCTCCACGACATCCATATCGATGTCATAGCCGAGGCCCGGACGGTCGCTCAAATAGAAATAGCCGTCCCGGATCTCAAAGGGCTCCCGGAGGATGGCCTCCATGGGATGCTTGTCAAAACGATACTCCTGGGGCAGATTGCAGTTGGGCGTACTGATGGCCAGATGCATGGAGGCCGCGGTCCCCATGGGCCCCTGGAAATTGTGGGTAATGACCGGGATGTCCATGGCGTCGGCCATGGCGCACACTTTTTTGCTGGCGAAGATGCCGCAGGCCTTCACCACGTCCACCTGCAGCACATCCATGACGTGCCCAAAGACCAGCTGGGCGAAATCATGCTGCATATAGGCGTTCTCGCCGCAGGCGATGGGCAGATCCAGCGCGTCGGCAACCGCCTTTGTCCCCTCCAGATTATAGGCCGCCACCGGCTCCTCAAAGTGGGTGACATGCAGCTTTTCCAGCTCCCGGCCGATCTGAATGGCGGTGTGGACGTTGTAGCTGCAATTGGCGTCCACGTAGATTGAGATCTCCTCGCCCACCTCCCGGCGGACACGCTCCACGATGCCCACGGAGGCGTCCACGGGCTTTTCCGGGAATTTGCTGCCCCACTCGGCGCCGATCCGCAGCTTGATGGCCCGGTAGCCGTCCTCCACGCACTGCAGCGCCTTTTGGACGATCAGGTCCTGATTGGCGGCGTTGTCCGTCCGCAGCTGCACATGGAAGCTGGCATAAACAGGCAGGCGTCCGGAGGGAAAGCACTTGCCGCCCAGCAGATTGTAAATGGGCTGACCATAGTATTTACCCAGGATGTCCCAAAGCGCGATCTCAATGCCGCTGATTGCGGCGGTCAACGCGCCGCCGGGGCCGATCTTGTAAAAGCAGTAGCCGTTCACCCGGGAATAGAGCATTTTGCGCACCAGCAGCTCAATGTCAAAGGGCGACTCCCCCAGGACGACCTCGCGGATCACATTGACCACCGCGCAGATCACGGAGGCGTGCTGCGGACTGCACTCGCCGAAGCCGACGAGGCCGTTGTCTGTTTCCACCCGGACAAGCACGCATTTATTTGCCAGGTTCATCGCCTGCACTTCTTTTATGACCATGATTGATTTACCTTTCCATAGGGGATATTATGCGCCCTTCTTTCTGCGGCCGCGGACGAAGGGCAGCGCCATCAGCAAAATGCACACGATAAAAATGACCACGCAGATGGGCCGGCCGAGGAACATCGACACATTGCCCTTGAACAGGGACAGAGACTGCCGCAGGGAGAACTCGATATCCCCGCCCAACACAATGGCAATGATCAGCGGCGAAGCTGGTATGTTCAATTCCTTGAAGAAATAGCCGACCACCGTGAACACCAGCATCAGAAACACGTCGAACAGCGAATTGTGGAGGCTGTAGGTTCCGATGACGCACAGCGTCGCCACAACAACGCAGAGCGTTTTCTGGGAAATGCGGAGCAGGTAAACAAAAGCGGGGATAAACGCCGTGTTGATCAAAATCAGCATGACGTTGCCTACATACATGCTGGCGATGAGGCCCCAAACCAGCTCCGGATTGGTCTCAAACAGCCGGGGACCGGGCTGCACGCCCACCAGGATGAAGGCGCCCAGCAAAATGGCCGCCGCAGAGGAACCCGGAATACCCAGGGAGAGCAGCGGAACGAACGCGCCCTCGCAGGCGCCGTTGTTGGCTGCCTCGGGAGCGGCCACGCCCCGGGGATTGCCCTTACCGAAGCTGTCCGGATCCTTGGAGATCTGCTTCTCCATGCCGTAGGCCATAAAGGTGGCGATCACGGAGCCCGCGCCGGGCAGAACGCCCACGCAGAAGCCCATGAAGCCGCACCGGAGAATGGTCGGCAGCACTTGGAGCAGATCGTGCGGTCTGGGCAGGACGGACCGCATATCCACCTTGGATTTTTCTTTGGTCAGAGAGTATCCGGTGCCCCGGGCAATATCCCGCACGATCTCCGCCAGGCCGAACATGCCCACCACGGCGGGTAGGAAATCAATGCCGGCCATCAAATTCAGCGTGCCATAGGTCAGGCGCGGCGCGCCGCTCATGACGTCCATGCCCACCGTAGAGACCAGCAGACCCAGGATCAGAGAGATGGCCGATTTCACCAGATCGCCGCCGCCCAGGGACAATATGGCAATAAACGTGAGCAGATAGATCGCAAAATATTCCGGCGGGCCGAATTTCAGCGCCATGCGGGCCAGAGGCACCGCCAGCACCGTCAGCAGAATGACGCCGATGGTGCCCGCGATGAAGGACGAGAAGGCGCCGATGCCCATGGCCACGCCGCCCCTGCCCTGCTGCGCCATGGGATAGCCGTCGAAGGTGGTGACCACCGCCGCGCTGTCGCCGGGCACGTTGATGAGCACGGAGGTGATCATGCCGCCGTACATGGCGCCATAGTAAATGCCGGCCAGCAGCACCAGGGAGGTCAGCGGATCCCGGCCATAGATCACCGGCAGCAGGATGGCCAGGGCCGCCGACGGGCCGAGGCCCGGCAGCACGCCGGTCAATGTGCCGATGACCACGCCGAACAGGCACATTAGCAGCGTCATGGGGTGCAGCAGCTGCTGGAAGCCGAGCAAAAGCATAGAAAAGGTTTCCAAAACCGCACCCCCTTAACGGCCGAACAGCAGTCCTCTCTCAAAGGGCACCTTGAGCAGGACCACAAAGATGACATAGAGCGCGCAGGCCCAGAGGACCGAGAACAGGACGATCCTGGGCAGCGGCATCCGTTTCAGATAGGCAAGCGATGCAATGCTGAACGCCACGATGGCCGCCGCCGTGCCGATGAGATAGACCATGACCAGCAGCAGAACATTCAGTCCAAAGAAAACCAGACCATCCCGGGCCGGCGGCGTCCACAGGCTGCTCCACCGGAGGGTGCCCTCGCCCTTATCTATGCAGAAAAACACAATGGCCAGGATCAGAAGCAGGCAGGAATAGATCAACGGCATCGCGCCCGGGCCGATATTGCGGCGCGCAGTGAGGTCGACCTGGAGCGCACCGGCGATCCCAAGGACGCCGGCGGCTGCCAGAGCGACGGAAAAAATTCGTCGGGAGGTCATGCGAAATCTCCTTGTCTGTTTACAGGTTCTCCGCGAAGAACGCCATCAGGGTGTTCACCGTCTCCACGCACTCCTCCGGAGACATATAGGTGGGAGTCACGCCCATGTCGGCGCACTGCTGCTTGTATTCATCGCTTTCGGCAAAGGACTTCACCGCGTCGCGCAGAGTCTTCAGAATCTCAGGATCGCTGTCCACGGCCATAAACAGGGCGCGCTGGGCAGCGTTGACGGAGAGGGGATAACCCTGCTCGGCAAAGGTGGGGGCGTCCGGCATCTCGGCCGCGCGCTCTTTTCCGCCCACAGCCAGGACCTTGATCTCGCCGGACTGATAATAGCTCAGGCTTTCAGACACGGTGGTGCCCCAGAGGTCCACATGGCCGCCCAGCAGCGCGGCGACAGACTCAGAGCCGCCGTCAAAGGTGACCATGTTCATCTCGATGCCCGCCACGTTCTCCATGTCCACCATCATCAGACCGTCCATGCTCTGGGCGCCGGTGGCGGCGTAGGAGAGGTCCTCGGGATGTTCCTTCAGATAATCCACGACGTCCTGGAAGGTGTCAAAGGGACTGTCCGCCGCGGCCGCCAGCACCACGGTGTCCACGACCACGCCGCCCAGGTACTCCAGCTGTGTGGCGGGATCCATCTTGAAATTGCCCTGGGCCGCGTTGCTGGTCACGCCGAACAGGTTGCCGAGGCCGATGGTGTAACCGTCCGGCTTGGCCATGCCGATATAGGTGAAGCCAAGCACGCCGCTGGCGCCGGGCTTATTCACCACGACCACCGTGCCGCCCAACTCCTTTTCCAGCAGAGGCGCGATGATACGGCAGTTTAAGTCGACGCTGCCGCCGGCGGCGAAAGGCGCGATCAGCTCGATCTGCCGGGTCGGATAGGACGAATTGGAGGCCGGGGCCTGGGAAGTCGGAGCCTGAGAGGCGGGCGCCTGGGAAGCCGGAGCCTGGGAGGCGGGCGCCTGAGAGGCCGGGGTGCTGGTCCCGCCGCATCCGGTGAGGACCGTTACCAGCATGAGAAGAGCAACAAACATGGCACAGACTCTTTTTTTCATTTTCTTTTCCTCCTGATTATTTTAGACAGGAAGCGCATCCTCCGTCGAGTTCCGGCCGGTGTTGCATCTTCCCTGTCCAATATGGTATAATTCATTATAGCTTTTTCCGTTTCTCCTTGTCTAATATGGAATAAGTATTTAAATTATAGGTTGAACCTATAATATGTGAGGTCGTCATTATGCGATTTCTCCAGCTGGAATATGTCCTGGCGGTCGCCGAGTGCAAAAGCTTTTCCAAGGCAGCGCAGAAGCTCTTCATCTCCCAGCCCTCTCTCAGCCAATACATTATGGGCCTGGAGAAGGAATTTGGCGTTCAGTTTTTTGACCGAAGCGTATCGCCCATACGGCTCACCTACGCGGGCGAGATTTTTGTCGACTATGCGCAGCGCATCCTGATGCTCAAAAAACAGTTGGAGGACACGCTGCTGGATGAGACGACACAGCAGGGCGGAAAGCTCTCCGTGGGTTTCTCCCCCTTCCGCAGCTCCTGTCTGCTGCCCTATGTGATGCCGCTGTTCCAGCAGCGCTTTCCGGAGATCAAGGTGGAATTTGCCATCCAGCTTCTGGATCAGCTTGCCACCCGGGCCGGAGACGGTCTTCTGGATCTTTTTCTCACCGTGCGGCCCATTCCACGGGAGCAGGAGTTCTGCTGCGAGCACCTTGTCCAGGAACGGGTGGTCCTGGCCGTGCCCCCAAATCATCCCATCAATGAAGAATTGACGGAATACTGCGTCCCTGAGCAGTATTTTATCGACAGCAGTCGGCGCAGGCTACTGGACAGCTGCCAGACTGTGCCCTTGTCCCGGTTTGCCGCGCTTCCCTTCGTTCTGCTGGGCAGCGGCCAGAATCTGCATAAGCTGGCTTTGCAGCTGTGCAGCCGCGCCGGCTTCCAGCCCGACATCCGCCTGACCAACAGCAGTCTGGAGTCCATTGCCTCTCTGGTCATTTCCGGCATGGGCACGACCTTTGTCCCGGACACATATATCAAGTTTTCCAATCTGCGCACACATCCGAAATACTATCTTCTGGACGACCCCACCGCGCAGCGGGAGCTGGTGGCCGCCTATAAGAAAAACCGGAAGCTGTCCGTGGCCGGTCAGGCCTTCATCCATATTCTGAAGGATTCCCTGCAATAAAGCCCATTATTGTTGATCCATTACGATCCCGCTCTGAAACAGGACAAATGCGGCCTCCCTGTCCGGGAGACCGCATTTGTCCGTTCTTTGCATTCCCATACCGAATTTGACTCAAATAAAGTTGTCATCCTTGGCGGCGACAGCCCGTCTGCGCATCTCCGGCGCATGGCGCGTTCAGCCCGCGCGCTGCTCCCCGGCTGCGTTGGACAGACCGGTCAGTTCCTTCCTGACCTTGCAGTAGTACAGCAAGATCAGCGTCACCGCCGCCGCCACCCAGGCCATCGGATAGCAGAAATAGATGTGCTCGATCCTGGGAAAATAACGCATGGCGACGGCCAGATACAGCTGCCGGAAGCCCACCATGCCCGCAAGGCTCAAAAGCATGGGCGCGCTGTTTTTCCCGTAGCCCCGCAGGATGCCGACATACACCTCCCGGATGGCCGTGACCCAGAACATGGGGACGATCACATGAATCATGGCCACGCCCACGAAGACCACCTCCGGATCGGTATTGAACAGCAACACGCACTGTTCGGCAAAGGCGAGCACGACCGCGCTGATGGCAACTGTGGTGCTGACCGCAATCAGCAGGCACTGACGCTTTCCGTCGTGCACGCGGTCAAACCGCTGCGCGCCGATGTTCTGGCTGACATACGTGGTCATGGTGATGCCGAAGGATTTTGCCGGAAGAACGACGAATTTGTCCAGCCGCTGGGCGACGCCGATGCCGGCCACCGCCGATGTGCTGAAGCGGTTCATATACCGGACGACGAAGATATTGGAAAACCCGATCAGCGCGCTCTGCATCCCCGCCGCCAGCCCGATCCGCAGCACCGCGCCCACCGTCTCGGCGCCGCGGCGCAGCATGTATTCGAAATCGATGCAGCGCACCTCCAGGAGCCTGCCGATCGCCAGATAGACCAGCACCACCGACAGTGCCTGGGCCAAAGCCGTGGCCAGCGCGACGCCGGCCACCCCCAGCCGGATCACCCCCACCAGCAGAACGTCCAGCGCAACGTTGACCAGGCAGGAGGCAAGCAGGATGCGCAGCGGTATGTCCGCCCGCCCCGTGGCGCGCAGGATCCCCGCG
>Ga0079305_1003482_pt1 | contig 10585 bp, 9 predicted proteins | sample LMS_cellobiose_e_FD_79183 | JGI IMG/M metagenome (GOLD analysis project Ga0079305, IMG submission 79183) | Rumen-fistulated moose microbial communities from Alaska, USA - LMS_cellobiose_enrichment | ecosystem: Host-associated > Mammals > Digestive system > Stomach > Rumen fluid ... | reverse complement strand
TACTCTAAAACGAAACCTGGCGTTGATCAACGCCAGGCCTCGTAAGGTTCTTAACTTCTCTTCTGCTCAATCCTTATGGGATCTTGAGCTTCGTTCCTGTTGCACTTAGTTTGACAATTCACTGTTCTTTTTCTTTGGGAAATGCGCCCCGTCCGGCGTCAGAACAGGAACTGATGCATGGTGATGATGGGCAGCACCCGGGTGAACACCAGCCACAGCGCGACCGTCGCGCAGACGGCCACGATCAGATCCGCCTTCCAGTGGGCCTTGAAGTCCTCGTCGAACAGCGCGATCATCAAAATCAGAAACAGGAAGATGCCCACGGCGGTGCCCACGTGGATCGTGAAGAGGAAAAAGCCCGAGGCCACGGCCAGCATCAGCGGCACCTGCCACCACTTCACACTGGTGATGGCGGGCGGCTCATGGGGCACCCTGCCCAGCAGCTCCTTGACGAGCAGGTACAGAGCCACGGCGATCAGGATGCCGTAGACCAGGCGGGGGTACATCTTGGCGGCCTCGCCGGTCTTCTTGCTCCAGCCGCCGCCGAACCAGGTGTGCAGCATCCCCGCCGTGCTCAGCACGATCATCCCGCAGGACAGGTAGATGTTGCGCAGATTGGTGACCTTCGTCTTTTTATTCGTCATCGGAATGCGCCCCCTTGTCCAGGATTTCCTTGTTCTTGCGGAAGGTGTAGAGGACAACGACCACGAACACCACGGTGAGCACATAGAAGAAGATGGCGATGGGCCGCTGGAACAGCATGGTGACGCCGCCCCGGCCCATGTTCAGCGCCTGGCGGAGCGAACGCTCGGCCGCGGGCCCGATCAGATAGCCCAGGATGAAGGGCCCGAGCGGGATGCGGAACTTGCGCAGCACCACGCCCAGCGCGCCGAAGAGCAGCAGGGTAAAGACGTTGGCCACGGAGTTGTCGGTGGTGTAGCAGCCCAGGATCGCCAGCGCGAAGATCACGGGGATCAGGTACTTGGGCTTGAGCCTGGAGATTCTGGCATAGAGCGGGATCAGCAGGCGGCTGACGCCGAGGTTGAAGACGCTGGCGTAGAGCACGATGATGAAGAAGGCGTAGATGACCACCTGGTTGGCCTTGAACATCATGGGGCCGGGGTTGATGCCCTGCATGGTCAGCGCCGCGCCGATGAGCGCGGCCGTGGCGCTGCCGGGGATGCCGAAGGCCAGCAGCGGGATGACCGAGGCGCCGCAGGTGGCGGAGTTGCCCGCCTCGGGCGCGGCCACACCGTCGAGAACGCCGGTGCCGAACTTGTCCCCCTCCTTGGAGACGCTGCGCCCGATGCCGTAGCTGAGATAGCAGGCGATGGAGGAGCCGGCGCCGGGCAGGATGCCGATCAGCGTGCCGATGATCGAGCCGACCACCGTGCACTTGAAGGTCTGCCAGTAGTGCCTGAAGGTATATTTATCGTCCGGGTTCTTCTTCAGATCCACCACCATGCGCTCATGCTTCTGCCCCAGCTTGTAGAGGATCTTGTCGCCGTAGGCGTTGGCATACTGGATGATCAGCTCGCTGATGGCGAAGGTGCCGACCAGCACGGGGACCGTGGGGAAGCCGCCCCGGAAGAACTTGATGCCGAAGGTCATGCGGCTGGCGCCGGCCACCGGGTCGGAGCCGATGCAGCCGATCAGAATGCCGAAGACGGCGGCCATGACGCCCTTGATCTGGCTGTCGCGGTTCAGGATGGCGATGACCACCAGGGAGAACACGTACAGCGCAAAGAACTCGCTGGGTCCGAACTGGATGGCCAGACGGCCCATGGGGATGGTCAGGAAGACCAGCAGGATGGAGGAGAAGAAATCGCCCGTGACCGAGGAATACAGGGCCTGCAGCATGGCCTGCAGGGGTTTTCCCTTCTTGGCCAGGGGATAGCCGTCCTCCACGGTGGCGGCGGCCGCCGGCGTGCCGGGGACGCCGAAGGAGATGGCGGAGATGCTCCCGCCGAACATGCTGCCCTTGTAGATGCCGATCAGCAGACCCAGGGACATGGTGGGGTCCACCTTGAAGACAAAGGGGAGCAGGATGGAGATCGCCATATCGCCGGTCAGACCGGGGATCGCGCCCACCGTGACGCCCAGGGCCACGCCGATGAAGGCGTAGAGGATCGTCATGGGCTCGAAGGCGTGGGCGAAGGCTTGTGTCAAAACAGCACCGAGTGCCATTTGCATGCCTCCTTTCCGGAGATAGGATGGGGCCGGAGCGGCCCGCGCTGGAATACAGGGAGGGGGCAGCGGCAGTCAGCCGCCCCAGCTTGTCAAAAAAGTCCCCGGGGACTTTTTTGACTGCGCTTTCCCGCCGAGCATTTTGCAGCCGGCAAAATGCTGTGACCTGAAAAGCTTGATGCAACAAGCTTTTCAGGCGGCGGTTCATTGTACTCGAGGCGGGCCTTGCCCCCTCGAGCTCCCCTGCTGCTCTGTCGACGAACACAGCAGCGTTGTTTTTTCAGTCGTGGGGGCAGCGGCAGTCAGCCGCTGCCCCCTTATGGTTTGTGGTTTGGGATCTGCGTGTCTGCGCAGGCTTACTCGCCCAGCAGAGCCTCCAGGTTGGCGATGGTCTCCTTGTAGGCGCCCAGGCAGGTCTCGCTGCCCACGCCGGTCAGGTTGATGTTGGCTTCCTTGGCGCTGTCGCGGCACTCCTCGATGGCCTCGGCGAAGGCGGCCTCCAGAGCGGCCTGGACCTCAGCGGGAACGTCGCTCTTGCAGAAGATGGTGTACCATGCGGGCATGGACACGTCGTAGCCCAGCTCCTTCAGGGTCGGGCAGTCGGGGAACTCGGCGATGCGCTCGTCGGCGGCGATGGCCAGCACGCGCAGCTCGCCGGCGTCGACCTCACCCTTGACGGTGGAGGGAACGGAGGCGCCCATATCCACGGAGCCGCCCAGCGTGAAGGCCTTGGCCTCGGAACCGCCGGAGGTCGGGACCTCATTGAAGTCCACATCGGCGACCTGCTCCAGACGGATCAGGGGCAGATGGGGCACGGAGTGGAACTTGCCGTGACCGACGGAGATGGTGCCGGGTGCAGCCTTGGCGGCGGCGATGGCATCCTCCATGGTCTGGAAGGGAGAGTCGGCCTTCACGAAGAAGGTGGGGATGGTGGTGGTCATCTCGATGATGGGAGTGAACTCGTCCAGATCATAGATGACGTCCTCTTCGATGGCGGTGGAGATCAGCGGGCCGTAGTCGGTGGCAAGCAGGGTGTAGCCGTCGGAGGCCTGGTTGTAGACATACTCGATGCCCTCCTGGCCGCCGTTGCCGGCCATGCAGACCACGTCGATGGTCACGCCCAGCTTCTCAGCCGCGGTGTTGACGAAGGTCATGGCGGTGTTGTACACGCCGCCGCCGGCATCATAGGGGATGATCAGCTTGATGGTCTTGTCAAAGGTAACGGGTTCCGGCTCCGGCTCGGCGGCGGGCTCGGCAGCGGGCTCGGCGGCGGGCTCTTCCGCCGGGGCGGGCTCGGCAGCGGGCGCGGGAGCGGCGGCCTGACCGCAGGCGGCCAGGCTCAGAACCATGACGAGTGCGATCAGCAAAGCGAACAGTTTCTTCATTTTCTTACCTCCATAATTTTTTTATTCAACCTGCCTCTCGGCAGCTTAAATAATCTTATTCCTCGATCCGCTCGATGCGGATGAGCTTGACGCCCTCGCTCTGGCAGCGGGCGCAGACGGCGGCAAAGGACTCGAGGTTCTCCACGATGTCGCCGAAGTGGTTGCTGGGGCGCCAGCCGGTGGGCAGCAGAATCCTGGCCTCCGGCCCGTAGAAGATGCCGAAATCGTACACCGCGTGCGGCGTGCCGAACCACTGGTAGGGCTGGTAGGCGTTCCAGATCAGCGCGCCCGGCAGCGGGAACATCGTCACGTTCTCCGGCGGCAGGGCAAAGACCCTGCTCCCCTCGGCCCGGTCCTCGGGCACGCCGAAGGACAGCTCACGACCGGTGTACATGGCGTGGATGGCCTTGTTCTCCATGGGGGTTTCCAGGATGTCCCAGATGAGCTGGGCCGTCTGCGGCGCCTTGTCGTCCAGCAGCGCGGCCACGCAGGACACGCCCTCGTCCACGAAAGTCAGCCTGATCTTCCTCATTTGCAGCAGCCTCCGCAGCAGCAGTCCTCCTCGGGGATCTCGGGCCGGGGCTTCGACAGGTCGATGTCGAGCATTTTGGCGGCGTTGACGGAGGTGACCATGCGGATATCGTCGTCGTTCCAGCCGCAGTCCATCAGGCAGGTGATCCACTCCCGGAAGCCCTCTACCGGATGGGGCAGGGTGTACACGCCGAAGTCCGTGCCGCAGATGAAGTTCTCGACGCCGAACTTCTGCATCTGCTGGGCCGCGCCGTAGACGCCGCCCTTGGGCGCGCCGGACTGCCCCTCGTCATAGGCGGTGTACTCGGGCTCCACATAATAGTGGGTCTTGGGGATGGTCCCGGTGTGGGTATGCTCGGCCAGGCACTTCTCCAGCTTCGCTCCCATCTTGATGGCCTGCTCGATCTCCGCCTCCGTCAGATGCTCGGTCACGGCGTTGGAGAGCAGCAGCTTCTTGATGCCGTAGTCCTGGGCGTACTTGCACAGGTCGATGGCCTCCCGGTTGGAGACATGGCCGCTGACCAGGTAGACCTGGGGATTGTCCGCCACCATCTTCATGATGTCGTCAAAGGCCTTGGTGGGCTTGCCGTACTCGGGGATCTCGATGCAGCGGTCGTACTCCTCGGTCTTGAACTCGGGGTACAGGTCCACCAGGCGGACCCACTTGCCGTCCACATAGCGGCCCTCCACGCCGGCCTGGTACTTGGTGGAGTGCGCGCCGAAGGAGACGTAGCGCGCGCCGTCGCCGTAGTAGATGGCGGTCTTGACGGCGCGGGGGTTCATGCCGCCCAGCACGGTGTTGAGGATGATGCCGCCGTAGGCCGTGAAGCCCGGGACGACCTCGTTGACGATCCACGCCGTGCCCACGCTCCAGTTGAACACGCACATATAGACAATGGCGCGCATGCCGGCGTCACGGGCCTCGATGGCCGCCTGCACGGGGTTGACGCTGCGGGGGCTGGAGACCAGATGGGGACCGGCGTGCACATGCAGGTCGATGGCGTCCTTCATCAGGTCCAGGCCGCGCTGGTAGTTGCGGGAAAACTGCCACTCTTCTTTGTTGAACTTGGCCGGGAAGGCGTCTCTGTGATAGAAATTATACATGTCATTCCTCCTAGCTGCGGTTTTCTGTGTGCTCCGGCGGAGACCGGAGGGGGCTGCGCGCCGTCCTGCGGGCCTCCGGGCGGAAAGGAAACTCGCCGTGAGTCCTCTTGTATACTTACGAAACTATGATAGCACCCTTTTTCGAAAAGTCAATTGCTATACAGTTATTCCGAAAATCACCGCTGTATTTTTGTGAAATCCGTAAATTTTCCGGGGCAAAAACCGGTAAAATATACAAAAACAAAAGGCCCTTTTCGCGGGCCGCGCGCCGTCCCGGCGCGGGAAAAGCGCCTGCTTTTCCCCTATTGTATACAACAGCGGGCCTTGTATACAGCAAGGGCAAAGCGGAAGAACGGAAGCTGTCCGTCCTTTCGCTTTGCCCTTTTTCATTTCTCCATGCTCAGGAGCGTATCGAGGGTGTTTCTCCTGGACGTCTCCAGGTGCTCCGTCAGGAGGCTCGCCGCCTCCTGCCAGTCGCCCAGCAGCAGCCGGTCGACGATGCGCAGATGCTCGGCGTTGTTGCGCTCCATCAGGCGGCCGATCTGACCGGTGAAAAAGCGGATGCGCTCGTTCTGGCTGTACAGGTGGGACATCCACTGCCGCAGGTAGCGGTTGGGATTGCTGTCGATGATGAGGCGGTGCAGGGAATCGTCCAGCTCGTTGCGCTGGGCCAGATCCATCTCCGGCGTATAGCTCAGCAGCAGCGCCCGGCAGGCCTCCAGCCTGTCCACGGGGATGTAGGAGCCCCATTGCGAGACCAGCTGCGGCTCCAGGAGGATGCGCACCTGGTAGACGTCGCTGATCTCCTTGAGCGTCAGCTCGCAGACCAGGATGCCCTTTTTGGGCACGACGCGCACGAACTGCTCCTGCTCCAGCTTGTTGAGCGCCTCGCGGATGGGCGTGCGGCTGACGCCGATCTCCTCGAGCAGCTGCGCCTCGTTGAGAAAGCTGCCGGGCGGGTATTTGCAGGTAATGATGTTGCTTCGGATGATATCGTAAGCCTTGTCCTTCAGGCCTGCCATGGCGCATCGATCTCCTTTTCCCGCTCGGCGTCCGTTCCCTATCGCCGGCCATTAATATCATAACATGCGCGAAAAATATTGCAAGCCTTTTCCGCTCAGGGACCTGCGGGCGGAGCTTTTTGTTGACCGCCCCGCGCCGCCGTGATAGAATTTTAATGTTAAGGCAGACAGATCCTTCAGCACAGATAAAGGAGAACGGCAATGGTCATTACATATGAGGAAGAGTTCGCCCTTGTCAAGGGGATTCTCATGGCGGCGGATTTTCCGGAGGAGGACGCGGGGCGGATCGCCGAGGTCATCCGCCACTCCGATTTCACCGGCGTGTATTCCCACGGCCTGTCCCGGCTGACGCGCTACATGCGCCAAATCCGGGCCGGCTCTCTGAACCCGCGCCCCAATTTCCGCAAGGTGCTCGACGGCGGCGCCGTCATGGTCTTCGACGGCGACAACGGCAGCGGCATCGCGTCGCTGTGCAAGGCCTACGACGAGCTGCTGCCCCGGGCCCGGGAGTACGGCATCGCCATGGCCGCCGGGCGGCACAACGCCAACATCGGCTGCGGCTCCTACTACGGCTGGCGCGCGGCGGCGGACGACATGGTCGCCATCGTGTGCTGCAACACCTATGCCTTCACCTCCCCCTTCGGCGGCGCGGACCGGCTGATCGGCACCAACCCCATCGTCGTGGGCGTGCCCGCGCTTCGGGCCTGCCCCATGGTGCTGGACATGTCCACCACCAACGTGGCGATGGGTAAGATCCAGGCCGCCGAGCGCGAGGGCCAGGCGATCCCCGCCGAATGGGCCAAGGACTACGACGGCAATCCCACCACCGACCCCTCCAAGGCCTTCTCCCTCTCGCCCATCGCACAGCACAAGGGCTACGGCCTGGCGGTCATGGTGGACGTGCTGAGCACCATGTTCAGCGGCGCCGCCTTCGGCACGGACATCGGCCTCTTCTCCAGGCTGGAGAAGGAGAACACCGGCTTCTGCCTGATCCTGATCGACCCGACGCACTTCATGCCTCTCGACGACTTCAAGGCCGAGGTGGACCGCTATGCGGACATGATGAAGAACAGCCGCAGGGCCCCGGGCGCAAAGGAGATCTTCCTGCCCGGCGAGATCGAGTACCGGAAGATGGAACAGATGAAGCGGAGCGGCTTTGCCGTCAGCGAGAAGCTGGCCGCCGAGCTGACGGAGCTCTCCGTCGCCCTGGGCGCCGTGGAGGACGGGAGCGACTTTGCCGCTCTGGTCCGGCATTTCAGCCCCTGATTTCCTCTCCCGGGCCATCATAAAGAAAAAGGTGGGTGATCCATATGGCCAATTTTCTCGACTACCTGCTCTGGCGGGGCGACCTGAGCTTTCGCGAGCGGCCCTTCAACGAGGTGGACAACCTCATTCTCTCAGAGCTTGCCTATATGGATATGGACGGCTTCGTCCCCGCGGACGGCAGCGGCGACACGACCCTCTCGGAGGTCTACGGCCGCTATCTCGAGGCGGGGCGCGACCAGTCCCATATGATCAACGACCCCCTGCCGCTGCTGGAACAGGCCGCTTTGTCGGAGCGTTTCGGAAATCTGCGGCTGCGCTTTTATGTCAGCGAGACGGACACGGAAAAGCAGTATCAGTTCTCCGCCGTCACCTTTTTCCTGGATGACGACTCGCTGTACCTCGCCTACCGGGGCACGGACACCAGCATCGTCGGCTGGCGCGAGGACCTCAACATGGGATGTCTGAGCGAGACGCCCGGGCAGCTCGCCGCGGTGGACTATCTCAACCGCGTGGCGGAGAGTACCTCGCAGCCGCTGCGCGTCGGCGGCCACTCCAAGGGCGGCAATTTCGCGGCCTACGCCGCGGCCTTCTGCAAAGAGTCCGTGCAGGCCGAACGGATCCTGCAGGTCTACTCCAACGACGGCCCGGGCTTCAGCACGGAGGTCACGCAGAGCGAGGGCTACGGGAGGGTCCTGGACCGGATCGCGCTCATCACGCCGGAGTCCTCCCTGGTCGGCATCCTGCTCAACCACAAGGAGGAGCGGCAGGTCGTCAAAAGCTCGGCCAGCGGCATCCTGCAGCACAACCCCTACTCCTGGATGGTCCGGGGCACGGCCTTTGAACACGTCGACCAGCTCTCCCCGGCCAGCATGTATCTGCACGAGACGCTCAAGCTGTGGATCGACGGCCTGAGCGAGGGGCAGAGGCTGCACGTCGTCTCCGCCGTCTTTGATCCTTTGGACGCCGCGGGCGCCGCGACGCTCGAGGAGCTGGGCGAGAACAAGCTGACGACCCTGGGCTCGGTCCTGAAGGCCGCGTCCCGCATGGATGAGGAGATCCAGAAGGACTTCATCGGGGCGATCAGGAGCCTGGCGCAGGTCGGCACCGACGTACTGCGCGACGAGATGAAAAACGCCTTCGCCAAGTGGGAGGCGGAGCGGGCGAAGAAGGGCGAATAAAAGCGCATAAAAAGCAGGACTGCCGGCCAATGGCCGGCAGTCCTGCTTTTTCAATATATCCGCGTTTCACACGATGAAGCCGCCGCCGAGGACGCGCTCGCCGTCGTAGAGCACGGCCGACTGCCCCGCCGCGGGGGCGCGCAGCGGCTCGTCGCAGCGGATGCGCACGAGGCCGCCCTCGATCCGGGCGGTGCAGGGCGGGTTTTCCCATTTGGTGTGGCGCACGCGCACCGCGGCGCGGATGGGCGCGGCGGGCGGATCGATGAGCCAGTGGAAGTCCCGGGCCGTGACCTCGGTCCGGAACAGCTCCTCCCAGAGCGCGAGCTCCACGGTGTTCGTGCGCGCGTCGATGCGCGAGACGTAAACCTTGCGGTCGTCGATGAGTCCCGGGCGGCGCTGGCCCACCGTGTAGCGGTGGACGCCCTCGTGCCGCCCGACCGCCGCGCCGTGGAACACGAAGTCCCCCGGCGGGGGCAGCTCCGTCCTGCGGCCCAGCCAGCCGATGTAGTCCTTGTCCGGGATGAAGCAGATCTCCATGCTGTCGGGCTTGTGCGCGACGTCGAGGCCGAAGTCCTCCGCCATGGCGCGGACCTCCGTCTTTCGGAAGCCCCCCAGCGGCAGCGTCAGGCGCTCGAGCTGCGCGCGCGTCAGACGGCAGAGCATGTAGCTCTGGTCGTTCTCACTGCGGCCCTTGTAGAGCGCGCCGCCCTCCGCGCGGGCGTAGTGGCCCGTGGCGATGCGCTCCGCACCCACGGCGTCGGCAAAGTCCAGCAGGTTTTTGAATTTCACGGAGGGGTTGCAGAGGATGCAGGGGTTCGGCGTCTCGCCGCGCAGATAGCTCTCCGTGAAGGGGCGGCAGACCGCCTCCTCCAGCTCCGCCTTCACATCATACACCGTGAGCGGAACGCCGATCGCGCGCGCCGTCTCCTCCGCGCAGCGCCTTTCCGCCTCCCCGGCGTTGTCCAGATACAGCGCGCAGACCTCGCAGCCGGCGCGCTTGAGCAATGCCGCCGTCACGGAGGAGTCCACCCCGCCGGAAAAACCGAGCACAACCTTCATCTCCTGCTCTCCATATAGATCATCAGCACCGAGATGTCCGCCGGGGACACGCCGGAGATCCTGCCCGCCTGCCCGAAGCTCGCGGGCCGGATCTTTTTGAGCTTCTCCCGGGCCTCCAGACGCAGGCCCGGCACCTTGTCATAGTCCAGGTCCGGCGGCAGGGGCCGGTCCTCCATGCGCGAAAACTCCTCCACCTGCCGGAGCTGTCTCTTGATATAGCCGCCGTACTTGAGGCGGATCTCCGCCGCGCGGACCACCGTGCGCGGCAGCGCGGGCCGCGCCGGGTCGAAGGGCGCGAGGTCCTCGTAGCCCAGCTGCGGGCGGCGGATGAGATCGGCCAGGGAGCTGCCCGTCGCAAGCGGCGCGGTGCCCCTTGCCGCGAGCAGGGCGTTGAGCTCCTCCGAGGGCGGCACATGGCAGTCCTCCAGGCGCCGCAGCTCCCGTTCGACGGCGGCGTACTTTTCCAGCACCTGCGCGTGCTGCTCCGGCGTCACAAGCCCGATGCGCAGCCCGATCGCGCTCAGGCGCTCGTCGGCGTTGTCCTGCCGGTGCAGCAGCCTGTATTCGCTGCGGGAGGTCATCATCCGGTAGGGCTCGTTGGTGCCCTTGGTGACCAGATCGTCGATGAGCGTGCCGATGTAGCCGTCGCTGCGGCGCAGGATCAGCGTTTCCCTGCCCTGCAGCTTCAGCGCGGCATTCACGCCCGCCACAAAGCCCTGCGCCGCCGCCTCCTCATAGCCGGAGGAGCCGTTGAACTGGCCGGCCCCGTAGAGGCCGGGGACTCTCTTGTGCTCCAGGGTGGGCTTCAGCTCCGTGGGATTCACGCAGTCATATTCGATGGCGTAGGCGGGGC
>Ga0079305_1003481_pt1 | contig 10589 bp, 6 predicted proteins | sample LMS_cellobiose_e_FD_79183 | JGI IMG/M metagenome (GOLD analysis project Ga0079305, IMG submission 79183) | Rumen-fistulated moose microbial communities from Alaska, USA - LMS_cellobiose_enrichment | ecosystem: Host-associated > Mammals > Digestive system > Stomach > Rumen fluid ... | reverse complement strand
TCGGTGCCGATCTCGGCCGTGGCATCCTCATAGGAGGTGCCGGTGAGGGCGCTGCTGAGCACCGTCCAGGTCGTCGTGCCCTTCTTCTGGCGGGCAAGCGTGTAGGTGGCCGCATTTTCGGAGGCCGCCCACGTCACCGTGATCTTGCCGGGCCCGCCGGTCGCGGTGATCGAGGCGATCGCGCCGGGTGTCAGGGCGGTCGCCTTGGCGTAGGCGCTGTCCTTGGCGGGGCCGCTGCCGGAAGCGTTGTAGGCGCGCACGCGGTACATGTACTCGGTGCCGATCTCGGCGGTGGCGTCCTCAAAGGTGAGAACGGTCAGGCCGGTCGCCACGGAGGTCCAGGTCGTCGTGCCCTTCTTCTGGCGGGCGAGATTGTAGGTGGCCGCATTTTCGGATTCGCTCCACGTCACCGTGATCTTGCCGGGGCCGCCGGTCGCGGTGATCGTGGCGATCGCGCCGGGCGTCGGGGCGGTCGCCTTGGCGTAGGCGCTGTTGATCGCGGCGCTGCTGAGCGAGCCGTTGTAAGCGCGCACGCGGTAGCGGTACTCGGTGCCGATCTCGGCCGTGGCATCCTCATAGGAGGTGCCGGTGAGGGCGCTGCTGAGCACCGTCCAGGTCGTCGTGCCCTTCACCTGGCGGGCAAGCGTGTAGGTGGCTGCGTTCTCGGAGGCCGCCCAGGTCACCGTGATCTTGCCGGGCCCGCCGGTCGCCGTGATCGTGGCGATCGCGCCGGGCGTCGGGGGGGTATTCGTGTAGGTGAAGGGCGCGCTCTCCGCCGGATCGGAGACGGCCCACGCAGCCAGTGCGGTGACGCGGTAGGTGTAGGTCGAGCCGACAGCGACGTCGTTGTCGTAGAACACCCGCTGCTGGATCGTATCGAGCGTCGTCCACTCGCCGCCGTTTACGGAGCGCTCAAAGGTGTACCACGGGGTTTCCAGGATCCCGAGCTCGTTCAGCGTCTCCTGGGAAACAGCGGCTGCGGTGACCTCGATGCCGGTGCCGACGATGTCTTCCATCGCCGCGGGGATCTGCCGGACGGTGACGGGAGAAACGGGCGGCAGGTAGATCGGGTAATGGATGTAGATCAGCTCGCCGGGTTCATCGCTGTAGATGCCGTTGCTGATGGCATAGACGGTGATTTGGTACTGCTCATTCGTGACGAAATCCCAAGCGATCGTCGCGCTCGCGCCGTTGTACGTGATCGAGCCGACGTCATCGCCGTGATTGACGCACATGAGGGAATACGAATCCGCTCCCTCGACGGGATCCCAGCTCACGTGGAGCGCGCCGTCGCTGTATTCGGCGGTGATGTTCTGCGGGGCGTCGGGCTTCGGCGGCTCTTCGACGGTGAACTTGTTCCGTCTCCACGTCATGGCAGTCGTCGCGGCGCCATTGTCGCCCTGGTTGCCCTCGTTTTCGGCGATGATGTAGTAGGTATAGGTCCAGCCGACCTGAAGGGCGTCATCGATAAAGACAGGCTCCATCAGCCCATAGGCGACCGTCGTGAGCTCGGTATCGGCGGGCCACACGCTCGGCTCTTCCGCCGCGGCGCCGCGCTTGACCGTGTAGGTCTGCGCGCCCTCGCAGGCGTCCCACGTCACGCGGAAGGCGAGGCCGATCTGCTCGGCCGCGATGTTCTTCGGCGCCGCCGGCTTGCTCCATGCGGCAGTCGTGGCGGCGTGGGTCCTGTCATACACCCACGCGCTGCAGCCCAGCGCGTTCTCGGAGCGGACGCGGTAGAGGTACTGGCTGTCCGCGATGACGTCGTGATCGACATAGTCGGTTCTCTGCGAAGCGCCGTTGGTCGAATCGTAGGGGATGTAGTCAAAATAATCCACCAGCGTCCATTCGCCGTTGTCCGCCTGGCGCTCGAGGCGGTAAGCGGTCGGCTCGCTGCCCTGGGGGACGTCCTGCGGCGTCATCCAGTAGATGTTGAAGCCCAGGCCGTACGTCACCCTGTTGAAGGTGATGCTCCTCGGCGGCGCCGCGGGCGGCGCGACCTGAAGCCTCACGCGGTAGACGGCCTCACAGGTGTCGTCGCTGCCCAGCAGCTCGCGGCTCGCGATCGGCTGGCTGATGTTCGGGGCGCTCTCGACGCTGATCGTGGGCCAAGTGCCCGCGCCGATCTCCGACAGGTTCCACCGGTTGCCGTTGACGGGCTTCACCTTGAAGACCGCGTAGTACTCCAGATCGGGGTTGAGCGGATCGGAGCCGGAGACCATCTGGTACGCGTTTTCGCCGGTCTTGATCACGAGATAGGAGGAATCGGCGAGCGTTCTGATCTGAGAGGTCTCGGTATAGCTCTCGTCGATCGCCTCGCGCAGCAGCGCGGTCGCCTCATCGCCCGTCATCGACGAGGTGAGCTTCAGAAGATTGCCGTCGTAGCGGATCCAATCCTGCTCCACAAAGAGATGCTCGGTGATGTAGTCGGGCAGGATGCAGTAGAGGTACATCAGCTCGTCGGAGGTGATCTGCAGGTGGGTCCAGTACTGCACCGGATCGGGCCTGACGTTGTCGCCGTTCCCCGTCGGCGTGACGAACTGCACGGCGGGAGGCGTATCCGCATCATAGGCGTACGGGAACTGCGTGTGGATCCCGTAGCGGATGCGGTAGTCGTTCTGGAGGTTGGGAGACAGATTCGCACCGGTGTCAAGCGGCTGATAGTTCCCGTTGACGGATCTGACCAGCGCGACGGAGACGTCGGCGCCGGGGAGGAACTGCGTCTGTCCGTCATAGGTGCCGCGCATCGCGGAGCGGGCGATCGCGACGGCGTCGCTCACCGTCATATCCTCGGTGAAGCGCAGCATCGCGGTGTTCCAGCTCGGGCTGACGGCCGTGACGGCGGGATGCGGCGTGATGTTCACGGTGAAGACGCCCGTCTTCGTCGGATCGGCGACGGAGGTCGCCGTCACCGTCAGCGGGCCCTGCTCAGAGGCGGCGATCATCAGCTGGCCGATCCCGGGCGAGTTCTCCGAGATCGTGGTGCCGCTCGAGGTATTGCCGGAGACCGACCACGTGACGCCCTGATCCGTCTCGCCGATCACCTCGGCGGCGAAATAGCTGTACGCCTTCGTGTAGAAGGGCTCGTCGGTCGGCTCATCGTTGACGTCCACGTGCGTGAGCCGGACGCTGCCGACGTAGATTTCCGGCGAGCGGATGTAAGCCATCGATTCCTCGTCCTTGACGCTGGAGTAGCCGTCGATCGTCCAGGGGACGCCGTTGATCATCACGGTCGGCTGCGTCTCACCGGAATTCGGCAGGCGGTAGTTGTAGCCGTTCGTATAGGGGGCAACAGTGTTATCGACGCGCACCGGGCACGAGTAATAATAGACGCCCTCGGCGAACTGGGTGCGGAACGGCTGGCCTGACCAGACCGTGGCGCCCGAAACATCCGTCCCCTTGCGCCGCCAGACGCCATCCGACGCCCAGATATAGTAGGGCACGCCCTCGGGGGCGGTGAACACCGGATTATCGACGGTATCGCCGACGGCGGGCGCAAGGCCGGTCGCGGAGGCGGTCACCGCGGTGACGACCTCGCGGTCGCGGGGATTGAGGAGCGTATCGGCGACGGGGATGGTGATCTCCGCCGTCGCCTGCGCGGCGTCGGTGACGCGGATCACGAGATCGGGGTTCTGCCCGGGCTCGTCCGGCTCGCCGTAGACCCGGCCTTCCGGCGAGACGGTGATCCACGAGGGGCCGGAAACCTTCAAAAAGGTGTAGGGCTTCGTGCCGCCGTAGGCGCTGTCGGCCACGTTGTACGACTGGATCCCTCTGTCTACCCAGTTCTTCCCGATCTCGTAGCTGGCCAAATTGCGGAACGTAAGCGGAAGGCCCTCATCGGAAATCACGATCTCGGGCGAAATGAGATTCGCGTAGCTGGCGCCGGTGCTGCTCCAGACGTTATACACCGTCCACTCCGTTCCGCTGATCATCGCGGTCAGGGTGTCGATCTCATCCTGAGGGGGGAAGCGGTAGTTATAGGCCTCTTCGTCCTTGATGCGCGCCTGCGCGCAGTATGCCCACGTGCCGGGCCAGAACGTGGCGCCAGAGGTAGTGTAGGCCGTCCAGTAGTTGTTTCCTGGGTTCTTGCGCCTCCAGTAGCCGTAGCTCATGTCATAGGGGGCGTCTCCCGGCACAGCGAACTGCACTCTTTCGCAGCTTTCGCCGACCACGGGGACAAGCTGCGCCGGATCGATGAGATCGGCGGTCACTTCCGTGATGACCGTGCGGTTATCCGTGCTCGCGGCGAAGGCCGCTGCCGGCAGCAGGCTCACGGCAAGCACGAGCGCCAGCAGGAATGCAAAGAGCCGTCTGCGTTTCATACAAGGTTCCTCCTTTTTCTCATGCGGCGGGAGCGGGCAGCGCCCGTATGCCTCTCCTTTATCGATGAATATGGACTTATATGATACCAATTGCTGATCTTAGTATACCTGCTAAAGCATTAAAATGCAAGGGATAACCAGCAATTCGCCATCACAAAATTTCCGCGGTGTTTTTTGTATGTCTTTGTATGTCTTTTTCGCAGCGGCGGCGGAGCAGAAAAAAAGCAGAGACCGCTTTGCCCTGCAGAAATGCGCAGAGGATACCCGCACAGTTTTCGGCTCCTTTTTACCGCAAAAGGCACAAATGTGGATATATTTCATCCGAAATTGAAAAGTGCCCCGTCCGGATTGCTCCGGAGATCGTATTCAGCTTTCTTTCGCGGGGATTTCCGACCGCTCCGCCACGCAAAAGGCGATCGCGGTACCAAAGTCATGCGAGATCGAAAGGAAGACCCGCTCGATCCCGCGGCTCTTCGCCGCTTCCTCCGCCCACCCGGACAGACGGTAATGCGGCGCGCCGCGATCATCGTGAAGGATCTCGATCGACGTAAGCTCGAAGACCTCAAAGCCCGTTCCGAGCGCCTTCACAAAAGCCTCCTTCGCGGCAAACGCGCCGGCCAGCCGTTCCGCCCTGCCGCCGGCATATTCCAGCTCCGCAGGGGTAAAAAAGCGGCTGCGGAAGGCGTCCTTCGTCCTCTCGATCCGTTTGATCTCGCAGATATCCGTTCCGATTCCGACAATCATCGCTATCCCCGTCTTTCCCGCCGCCCTTCGGCATGCAAGTCGTTATTTTCGCCGGTTCGGTGAGCTCCGCCGGTTTCACCCTGCCGCGGCGGGATCATGAATTCGACCGATCGGTCGTTCCGGCGATCCGGTCAAGCGCGAAGGCCATCGAATTCATAAATCGGTCTGAAATAGTTCTTCCAAATCCACTCACCGTTTTTATAATATCCCGTGACAATCGACGTAATTGAATAGTCCGTGGGGATTTTCCGCCTCATCACCCGATATTCTCCGAAGTCCCCTTCCAGCTCATGATCCTCAAAAGTCCCGCCGATGTTATCCCATAAATGGCCGTTTGCCAATCGATTTTCCGGAAGCCGTTCAGTCTGAGTCGTCCATAGCTGAAATTGAATATAAGTCGTCCCGTCATCCTCAAAGCGGAAATCCCGATCCGCGATCCAGTAAAGCGCGCCCTGATGCTGATACACCCAGCAGTGAACATCGGGCCGACTGACACGGAGAACACCGTTCTCAACAAAATCAGCGTGCAGATCCGGCTCCGCAAGCTGCTCCGCAGAGACATAGCTGACGCCGGCTGAACCGACGTATACTCCGGTCGGCGCGGGAACCGTCCACGGATATTTTATCATGACCTCATATTCATCTTCCCGAATCTCACCGGTCGCAGAAAAGCCGCATTTCGTATAATCGAAATCGCAGGAAAAATACTCGTTGACATCGGGCCGATCCAGACCATACCGCGTATGAAGAGGGACGGTTTTTCCCGTTGTTTGCGACATTAAAACAATCGTTATCGGGTATTGCTTTTTTCCGTAAACCAACTCAAATCCGGATAACGAAATCATGTTTTCTTCTATATTGAGCGTATCGATCTGAAAGCAATAGCTCCTTGAGGAGGAATCCTCCAATTCCTCCGCTTCGCCCCTTCCGAAACCAAACAATGCCATATAAACACACACACAGATGATGCTGAAGGAAATGACAGCCGTCGAGTGAAGTCCTTGCGGCAGATGTCCTGCAATGATTTTGTACAAGACCCAGCCGATCAGTGCACCGACGGCATTATTGACGATATCGTCCCATTCAAAAAGCCCCCGCATCAGGACGAGCTGGAGGACTTCGATAGCGAGCGAAAACAGAAGCGCCGCAGCCAATGCAGAAAAGCCTGTTCTCTTCTCCGACACGGACGCCGTCAAAAAGCCAAACGGGAGAAACATCACGATGTTGCCAAGGATTTCCCGTCCCAGCTTCCAATCTCCCGAAAGCCAAAGCCGATAGGACCAAAACAGCTCTGTTTGTGCAAAATGAAAGGATGTGCTTCTTTTTAAGACCGTGTACCAGAGAACCGAGACGATAAACAGGAAAAGCAGAAATACCTGTACAGCCTGAAACCTTTTTCTATCGATAACTCCCAACTGCCTTTCTGCACTCTGTATCATTTCGTTTTTGGTCTGCTCTGTCAATTGCATTGCTCTGCAGAATGAAAGAAACGAGAGGATACTCTCAATTTCCTTATCCTCTGCTGCATGTCGTCTGTGAGAATATCCGCTGCCGACCCAGATCCCGATTGACATAAGCCGGCTGAAAGATTGTCTTACTGATGCGCTTTCTCCTGTTTCTTCTTCTGCTCCTGATGTGCCGCTTCAAGATTCTTCCGAAGGAACTCCAACGATTCCGCCCGCATACTTCTGATTTTGGAATCGACGTCGGTAAACTCGATTTCAGAGAGATCCATTTTTTCCGGCATCCCGGAGATCATACGATCATGCAGTCCAATCGTATTCAGAAAATCATTCATCCGGACGTTGATCCCCTTCGCGGGATCGCCGTTGACAACGGTGAAGAACTTCCTGTGAAACAGCACGGAAAACGCCGTCGCATGGAAGGAATTTGTAACGACGTATTCTGCATCGTGCAGCAGACGCAGCCATTTTTGAGGCGTTTGAACCTGAAGCACGCCCAGATTTATGGCCTGCTTGGGGCCATATGCCGAATAGACAATCTGCAGACCGGTCTTTTCTTTCAGTGTTTTCAGGAATCTTTTGATGGGATCACTGAGATGCGTGATGTACACAAATATATACTTGTCCTTTCGCTGCTCAGTGGAAAGCACATCCATCCACTCTTTTTCCGACAGCAGCAAAACCGGATCCACAACAACCTGAGCGGGTTTATCCGTGCACTGTTTCACTATACTTAAAGCCGCATTTTCTCTTACTGAAATCGCATTTAACTCAGCTATCGGCTTTTTGATCTTATCCAGGATTCCCTGATCGATCTCTGTTTTTCCGAAGCTGGCCGCATAGGAAAACTTATAATTTGTAGCAAAGTCCAAATAGAACGCATTGAATTGTTTGTTCAAATCCGGATTCCAAACGACGTCGCTTCCGCACATAAATGCATCTACTGTGCGGTTCAAAGAAGGCAGCTCTTTCAGAGAGGCCAAAGGAGCAAAGCGCAGATACTGATCATCGAACTTCTGAAACTGCGCCCGATACAGGTTCAACAGGGGGGTAAGCAGCAATGTTGTGAAGGAAGGATTTGCATTCCATTCTGGAAAGGTTCTGATCGGAATGATCTGATAGGAGCAGTCGGTTCCGTCTGCAAGACGCATGCTTTCAACCGTTCGAAGCAGCGCATACGCCTGTAAGCTGCTCCCGTAATTGATCGTATGATCATAAGTGATACCGCAAACATGCAACATGGCTTTTCCTTCCTTATACCGCCCCTACCGTTCTTGGCGTGTATGTCCCATTGACGATGCTTCTTTATAAAATCGGAAATCTCTTTTACTCTCTGCGTTTCCTCTTATGCTTCAGAGCATAGGCAGCCTCGAGCTTCCTCTTCAGATTTTTCGTACACGAACATATGTGGCGCCAAAAATCTTTAACATCTGAAGTCTTATCTCCCCATAATCTTTTTCAGCTTGGCAACCGATGCAGGCGACATTTTGCTTTTCAGCCACAGCTTCAAGCGTGTCTTGTTATAGAGGTATTTTCGTTCCGCCGCAGTCCAGCCGTCTTTTTTAAGTGTGTCGAAGAAAGCGCTGCGAAAGGCCGGCGCAGTGAATACTTTCCGCTTATCGCCAAGAGTCAGATTGTTTTCTGCAGCAATATTCGCGACCTTTGTCTCCGAGAGCTGCAGTTCGTCTCTAACGGCATCCAGCAGCTGCTCGCCCCGCTCCGTATTGACCAAAACGGCCGATACGCCGTCACGGATGTTGAACTCATCGTGGTATTTTTCGATTCCCCAATAATCGCCGAAGGTCAAGTCCTCCACCCGCTGCTCGTATCGATACCGGCAATGATAGCACGACCGGCGGTGAAACACCTTTGTGTGATAAGAAAAAAAATACGGGTTTCGAACGTATGACTGATGGATCCTTCCGTTTGGCGAGTTATAGGAAATATGGACCCCGACGCCGTATTTCTCCTTATCCCGAAGCTTAAAATCCAACTCCTGCAGCGGAACATCGCTGGAAATCGTTTTCAGATATTCGTGAAAAGCAAAAGGACTGGGCGCACCCCCACAAAAGAAATCGACCAGATACAGGTTTTCATAATCCTTTCTGAGAAAGCTTTTCAGCCCCGCTACCTGACAGGGCAAGCCCGTAAACAAAACGGTCCGGCCGGCGTCAAGGTATTCCCTGATCTCCGGGAACGTGTCCCCCGCCCAGCTCCAGACGTATTTTGAGCCGCGCATCGGCAAAAGCTCTTCCTCATTCTCGGCCTTTTGAACGACGGCGTTGTATTTTTCATCCCAAACGCACCCGTATACCACGCCTCCGCGCCGAAAGATCTCTCGCGCCAATGCGGTAAATACGCCTCCTGATGTGCTGTTTTTCAGAGCATCCTTATCGCGGATCTGAGCGGCATACGATGTCTGGATCAGGTTTGTTTTCGGCATATGCAAAGCGGGACACGTCTTTTCACACAAGCCGCAGCGAACGCATTTCTCTTGATCGATTACGGGCGAAGGAAAGCCTTCCTCGTCCGGCAGAAACAAAATAGCTCCCTTCGGACACACTTTTTGGCATGCGCCGCAGCCGGTGCATCGTTCTTTTCCCGCTAATTCAATCGAATGGTCCATTCTATCTTCTCCTCTGCTGTCTTAACAGTCACCAGATCCGGGGAGGCAGACCGGTTACGACGAAAGCCTTCCGGAATCGACGGCAATCGAGGTACCGGTGATGTATTTCGCTTCCTCGGACAGCAGAAACGCCACAGCGGCGGCAATATTCTCCGGCTCGCAAATCCCGAGATACTGTCTCTGCAGGATTCCTTTCAGGTCTTCCGAATCCCCGCCGTTATCCATGATCTGATCAAATATGCTCGTCCTCGTAATGCCGGGCATCACGGAATTGACCCGAACGCCCTTCGAAGAGAGTTCCTTTGCCATGCAGCGGATCGCACTGTCCATTGCGGCCTTTGATGCACAGTAGGCTGTTTTGCTCTGATTTCCCTCCTGGGAAGCAACAGAGGAAATGCCTACAATACCAAGGCCTTCGCGGAAATTCTTTTTCTTTGTGATAACCCTCACGATTTCCACAAAAGAGAAGAAATTGACGTCCATCATGGATTTCATAAATTCATACGTACACATCTTGATCGGCCGGACCGTACCGAGTCCGGCGCTGTGCACAAATCCATCGAGCGGGCCGCACTCCTTGATGATGGTGTCAATCGCGCCCGCGATACTCGGCACATCCGCAAGATTGATCGAGTAATAATGCGAAACGCCCAGAGCCTCCGCAGCGGCCGCAAGCTTCTCTTCATTATGGGCCACCATGATGATGTCTGCGCCGGCGCTGACCAGAAGCTTGCAAATTGCATTTCCAATACCGGAGGACGCGCCGGTTACCAGGATTTTCTTCCCGTGAAAGTCATACTGAATCATAACTGTAGGCCTCCTTTAAAACGGTTTGTTGATGACGCCCTCTTCGAAAAGCTCATCCGTTTCGACAATCGGCAAAATATCATCCGAATCAACCGTTGCGGATGCGACGCCCCATGAAAGTCCGACGCCAAAGCAGCAGAACATCGTCTTCACCCGTTCCCCGCTGACGCCGCCGTAGCGGTCGCACAAAGCCATCGTGACCGCCGGCGCCGATGTATTGCCATAGCGGTCAAGACAGAGCGGCATCTTCTCCATGGGAATCTTGAGCTTCTTGGCCAGCTGTTTTGAGATATACTGGTTTGCCTGATGGAACGCGAAGCAATCATACGCTTCGATCCCCACGCCTGTTCTCGCCAGGAAATCCCTGACTGCCGCGGGGACATCCGATATCGTAAAGCCAAAAACGTCCGTCCCGTTCATATAGGTGTTGTACAGGTTTCGAATGTTCCCGTCCGGCCATACCTCATCCCTGCAGGGCGCATACATATTTCGGTATCCTCCGGCGGGCGCAATGATGGATCGGTAACCTTCTCCATCCGTCCGAAGGAGAACATCCATCGGAGCAGAAGCCGTCTTTTCAAGTAAAAGCGCCGATCCTCCGTCTCCGAACAGCATGGCGACCGACCG
>Ga0079305_1003478_pt1 | contig 10598 bp, 8 predicted proteins | sample LMS_cellobiose_e_FD_79183 | JGI IMG/M metagenome (GOLD analysis project Ga0079305, IMG submission 79183) | Rumen-fistulated moose microbial communities from Alaska, USA - LMS_cellobiose_enrichment | ecosystem: Host-associated > Mammals > Digestive system > Stomach > Rumen fluid ... | reverse complement strand
TACATGACGAGGATCCGGTCGGACAGACTCATGACCTCCTCCAGTTCCAGCGAGACGAGCAGGATCGCCTTGCCGGCGTCGCGCTCCGCAACAAGCTCATTGTGGATGAACTCGATGGCGCCGACGTCCAGGCCGCGTGTGGGCTGGACGGCCACGATCAGCGGCTTGTCCCGATCGACCTCACGGGCGATGATCGCTTTCTGCTGATTGCCGCCGGACATGCTTCTGGCCACCGTGACCGGGCCCTGGCCGGAACGGACGTCGTACTTGTCGATGAGCTCGGCGGCGTATTCGCGGACGGCGGCGGGTTTGATGAAGCCGTGGTTCTGGAAGCGGGGCTCCCGATAGCGCTGCAGCACCATGTTCTGCTCCAGCGTGAAATCGAGGACCAGTCCGTGTTTGTGCCGGTCCTCCGGGATATGGCTCATGTGTACGCCGCGGCGGCGGATGGTCGATTTTGTGATGTCCTCGCCGCAGAGCGTGACGGTCCCCGTGGATGCCTTGTCCAGTCCGGTGAGGCCATGGACCAGCTCGGTCTGTCCGTTGCCGTCGATGCCGGCGATGCAGACAATCTCGCCCTTGCGGACGGTAAACGAAACGTCATGCACCGCGTCGCGCTTGTGGAGATGGGAGGGGATGCACAGATGATCGACGCGCAGCACCTCGTCCGACGGGCGGGCCGGGACCTTGACGACCTCCAGCTGAACGGGACGTCCCACCATCATGTTGGACAGTTCCTGCTTGTTGGTGTCGCAGGTGTTGACCGTGCCGATATACTTGCCTTTGCGCAGCACGCTGACGCGGTCGGCCACGGCCATGATCTCGTTGAGCTTATGGGAGATGAAGAGGATGCTTTTTCCTTCCCTGGCAAAGGCTTTCATCGTGGCCATGAGCTCGTCGATCTCCTGCGGCGTCAGGACGGCGGTGGGCTCGTCGAAAATGAGGATCTCATTGTCGCGGTACAGCATCTTGAGGATCTCGACGCGCTGCTGCATGCCGACCGTGATGTCCTCCACCTTCGCGTCAAGGTCGACGGAGAGCCCATACTTTCTAGAGATCTCCTCCACCTTTTTCCGGGCCTCTTTTTTCTGGAGAAAGCCCAGCCTGGTGGTCTCCGCGCCGAGGATGATGTTGTCCAGAACCGTGAAGACCTCAATGAGCTTGAAGTGCTGATGTACCATACCGATGCCGAGCGCCGTCGCGTCATTGGGGTCGCGGATATCGACCTTGACGCCGTTTTTGCGGATCTCGCCCTGCTCCGGCTGATACAGGCCGAACAGAACGCTCATCAGCGTGGATTTGCCGGCGCCGTTTTCGCCCAGAAGCGCGTGAATCTCTCCGCGGCGCAGTTGGAGCGTAATGTCGTCGTTGGCCCGGATGCCGGGAAACTCCTTGGTGATGTGGAGCATCTCGATCACATACTCGGGTTCGCCCATGCCGTCACCTGCTTTCGTTTTTAGGAATGGAACCGTCGTTCCAAGGGCAGAACACCCCGTATTTGCACAAAATAATTATATAGAGTTCGCCGCGGGATTGCAAGAAGGCGGAGGAAAAAAGAAGAAAATATAAAAAGGCCCCCGCGATTGCGGGGACCCTTGAACGCTGAAGGAGATGGAATTACGCGACGTAGTGCACGGTGGTGTTGGAGAAGTCGACGGAAGCGATCGCGTCGCCCTCCAGAACGTCGGAGTTGATCTCGATCTTGCCGGCGATCATGTCGGCCAGCTGGGCCTTGTATTCGTCAACGCTGTAGTTCTTCAGAGACCAGGTAGCGGTAGGCAGACCGGTCGCACCGTCGGCGGCGCCGAGGGAAACGAAGCCGTTCAGGCTGGCCCAGGAGCCGTCATAAGCCTTGCCGATGGCCCAGGAGGCGGCCTCGCCGATGCCCTTCAGGGCGGAGGTGATGACGGTGTCGGACTCATAGGACTGGTCGGTGTCGACGCCGACGACGAACTTGTCGTTGGCAGCGGCAGCGGCGACGATGGACTGGAAGATGGAGCCGCCGGCGGAGAAAATGACCTCGGTGCCGGTCTCATACCAGCCGTTGGTCAGGGTCTGCATTTCCGGAGAAGCGGAGAAGGAGGCGCCGTACAGCCAGGTGTAGTTGACTTCGATCTGCTTGCCCATCTCCTTGGCGGCCGCGTTGGCGCCCTGGACGAAGCCGTAGCCGTAACGGCAGCAGGCCGGGTTCGTGCCGCCGCCGCCGCCGCAGAAGCCGAGCTTCTCGTAGCCTTCCTTCACGACGGCATAGCCGGCAAAGTAGCCGCACTCATGCTCGTTGAAGGCGATGCCTACGACGTTGTCAAGACCCAGTCCCCAACCGTCGATGAAGACGAACTTGGTGTCGGGGAAGTCCTTGGCCGCGCGCTCCAGCGCGCCGCCCTGCATGAAGCCGGCGGCGACGATGACCTTCGCGCCGTTTTCGCAGGCGTTCTTCATCGCGTCATAGCGGTCGTCGTCGGTGGCCTTGTCACCGTTGGCGGGCTGATAGTACTTGTAGCTCAGGCCGTTGTTGTTGGCATAGAGCTTCACGCCGTCGTAAGTGCCCTGGTTGAAGCTCTTGTCCTTGAGCTGGCCGACGTCGGTGACGAAGGCGATCTCATACTTGCCGTCAGAGCTCGACATGTTATCGGGAACCTCGTCGGCGTTGTCGGTGACCTTGGGCCCGGTCTTGGTGTCGGTCTTGGGCTCTTCCTTCTTCGCGCCGCAGGCGGCGAGGGAAACAACCAGAACCAGCGCCAGAAGCAGTGCCAGTATCTTTTTCATCTGTTTTTCCTCCTATAAAAATTAAAGTGTGCAGAATGACAGTGTTGCCAGTGGCGGTCAACCACAGGGATTATAACACCGCGCAGCAGCGCAAATCAAGGGATAATCGCAAAGAAATCCTTGAAATCCATCAGAAATTTCTTATGTCAACGCATTCGAAGCGCCCATATAAAAACAAAGATATAGTGCCTTGCCGAGCAACAAGACACTATATCTTGAAGAAAACAGAGGCTCAAAGCGCGTCGATGCGCACAGCCGTGTCGAGTGCCAGCGTCATCATGCCGCCAAAGGAGGTTTGTCTTTCTTCCGCGGACAGATTCTCCGGAAGATAGATATGATCCGAGATCGTGCAGATGGCGAGGGCGCGTTTGCCGAGGCGAGCTGCGTTCATGTAGAGTCCTGCGGCCTCCATTTCCACGGCGAGGACGCCCATGCGCTTCCATGGATCGTGACTGTCGCATCCGCCGCCGTCATAGAAGTTGTCCGAGGAGAGCAGATTGCCGACGCGGACGCGCTGTCCCGCAGCCTCCGCGCAGTCGATGGCGGCGCGCAGCAGCGTAAAATCCGCGATGGGGGCAAAGGTGCCGTTCAGGCCGAACTGGTGGGCGAAGCCGGAATCGGTGCAGGCGCCCTGCCCGAGGACGATGTCCATGACGTGCAGATCCTCCTGCAGCGCGCCGGCAGAGCCGACCCGGATGATGTTGTCGACGTGATACTCTGTATAGAGCTCCCAGCTGTAGATGCCGATGGAGGGGATGCCCATGCCGGAGGCCATGACGGTCACCGGGACGCCCTTCCATGTGCCGGTGTAGCCCTGGACGCCGCGGGTATCGTTGACGAGGACGGGGCCTTCGAGAAAGTTCTCCGCGATGTAGCGGCTGCGCTTGGGGTCGCCGGGCATCAGCACTGTTTTTGCGATCTCGCCGACGCGGGCGGTGTTATGGGGGGTGGGGACGGACATAATGCATCCTCCTTTGACCGGTTGATGCCTCAATTATATTTTGCTTTTCCCCAAAAGTCAAATTGCAAGATGCGGCAAGCTATGCTACACTGGAAAAGGAAAAAGCATGCGATGGAGCGGGCTGACAGCGATCACAATCGAAAGAAACGCGATCCAGTGTTTTTGACGGGGCTTCGCCTCGGCAAAAACTCCATGCGGGCGAAGCGAGAGCAAGCCCTCGCGCCGACCGAACGCGGCATGTCCCCCGTAAGACGCGTGCGATCAGCGCGAGCAGCTCAATTGCGAAACTCGTTTCGCAATTGACAAGAAACGGAGGTATGCCCCATGAACGTTCTGACCATCGGCATTGCCGGCGGCACCGGGAGCGGCAAGACCACCATTACCAGACGCATCATGCGGGAATTCAGGGACAACGTGGCCGTCCTGCACCATGACAGCTATTACAAGGCGCACGACGACCTGCCCTATGAGGAGCGGACAAAACTGAACTATGACCACCCCAACGCGTTTGACACCGACCTGATGCTTTCCCACGTCCGGGCGCTGAAGCGCGGGGAGAGCGTTCTGTGCCCGGTCTATGATTTCACCGTCCACAACCGCAGCGGCAAGACCGTTGAGGTCCGCCCGGCCCGGGTACTGGTGGTGGAGGGCATCCTCATCTTCGCGGAGCCGGAGCTCTGCCGGGAGATGGACATCAAGCTTTTCGTAGACACGGATGCCGACGTCCGCATCCTGCGGCGCATCGTCCGCGACGTGCGCGACCGCGGACGCAGCCTTGACAGCGTCGTCAAGCAGTACCTGAACACGGTCAAGCCCATGCACGAGGAGTTTGTCGAGCCCAGCAAGCGCAACGCCGACCTCATCATCCCCGAGGGCGGCCGCAACCAGGTGGCCATGGACATCGTCATGGAGCGGATCCGCGGATTCTTGCGAAAGTGACGGGAGAGGAATATGGCAAAGCTCTACTTCAAATACGGCGCCATGGGCTCCAGCAAGTCCGCGCAGGCGCTCATCACCCGCTTCAACTATCTGGAGCAGGGCATGACGGTATGGCTCATCAAGCCCAGCACCGACACGCGCGACGGCGCGGACGTCATCCGCAGCCGCATCGGTCTTTCCTGCCGGGCGCAGATCATCACGCCGGAGGAGGATATCATCGCGGCCTACCGCGCCGCCGGGGCGCACGACGTCATCATCGCCGACGAGGCGCAGTTCTTTACACCGGAGCAGATCGATGCGCTCCGCACGCTGGTGGATTTCGACGACATCCCCGTACTCTGCTTCGGATTGCGTACAGACTTCCAGACCCACTTTTTCCCCGGCTCCCGGCGGCTCATGGAGCTGGCGGATTCCATTACGGAGATCAAGACCGTCTGTACCTGCGGCAGCAAGGCAACGGTGAACGCCCGCATCGACGCAGACGGGAAGGTCGTCACCGAGGGCAGCCAGATCCTGCTGGGCGGCAACGACAGCTATACCGCCATGTGCCACCGCTGCTGGAAGAAAAAGATCGCGGAGCAGCGGAGCGGCGAGACATGATTTCTTGCAAATACGCCAGGGCCCCCGGCGCAGCCGGGGGCCCTGGCGTATTTGCAAGCGGATGGGCTTCAGCTCTCCCCGAAATACTTCTCGTGGACCGCGGCCACGGCGCGGTCGGCGTCGGCGCGGGGGATGACGGCGGAGAGCTTGATCTCGCTGGAGGAGATCATCTGGATGTTGATGTGGCTGTTGGCGAGGGCCTCAAACATCCGGACGGCCATGCCGGGAGCGTGCATCAGACCGGCGCCGACGATGCTGACCTTCGCAACGTCGCGGTCCACGGTGATGTGGTCGCAGCCGATGGCGTCGGCACCGGCCTCCAGCGCGGCCTTCGCCTCGTCCGCGTCATCTTCGGCCACAGTGAAGCTGATGTCGGTGGTGCCGCCCCTGCCGGCGGACTGGAGGATGATATCGACGTTGATCCTTGCCCGGCCCATGACGGAAAAGACGCGGAACGCGACGCCCGGCTCGTCGGGCACGCCCGCAACGGTGATCCTTGCGATCTTCGCGTCCTTCACAACGCCGCTGATGATCATTCGTTCCACGGGTTTCACAACCTCCTGCACTTTTGTGCCCGGCTTGCGCTCATAGCTGGAGAGCACCTCGAGATCGACGTGGTAGCGCTTGGCCATCTCCACGGAGCGGTTGTGCAGCACCTGGTTGCCCAGCGAGGCCAGCTCCAGCATTTCGTCATAGGTGATGGCGTCCAGCTTCTTTGCCCCGGCCACCCTGTGGGGATCGGCGGTGTAGACGCCGTCCACGTCGGTGTAGATCTGGCACTTGTCAGCCCCCAGCACCGCCGCGACGGCGACCGCGGTGGTGTCGCTGCCGCCGCGCCCCAGCGTCGTGATGTCGCCGTATTTGTTGACGCCCTGGAAGCCCGCGATCAGCACGATGCGGTTTTTGTCCAGCTCTCTGCGGATGCGCTCGGTGGAGACGGACTTGATCCGCGCTGCGCCGTGGGCGCTGTTCGTATTCATTTCGATCTGCCAGCCGGTGAGGCTGACGGCCGGCAGACGCATCTTTTCAAGCTGCATGGCCATGAGGGCGACGGAGATTTGCTCGCCGACGGTGAGCAGCACGTCCATCTCCCGTTTGGACGGATTGGAATTGATCTCTTTCGCTTTTTCGATCAGGTCGTCCGTGGTGTCGCCCTGGGCGGAGAGCACGACGACGACTTCGTTTCCGGCACGGTAGGCATCGGCGATGATGCCGGCGACACGTTCGATCTTCGCGGCGTCCGCAACAGAGCTTCCGCCGAATTTCTGAACAATCAGCATTGCATTTCTTCCCCTCAATGAGCGGCGCGTTCCTGCGCCGCTGCAGACTGTAGTCAAACCCATGCCCGAGCGAACGGCACGCATGGGGGATTGCGAAGGGGGGATGGGAGTTCCCCCTTCCGTCCAATTCATGCAAAACCGGAACATATCAGTGTTCCGGTTTCGTATCTCAAGCGGCCGACACCCTGTCGACCGCTTGAGCCGGCGCGTTCCTGCGCCGTTATCATCTTACGCAAGAGAGGAGAGGGGAGTTAATCCAGCACGCGGAAGATGCTCTTGACCTCCAGCCCCTCGAGCAGCGCCGCCAGCGCGTTCCGATCCATCGGGGCGGTGATCGCGGCGCCGGAACCGTCGCTGTTGACGCATGACTCGGCAAAGCTGCCGCCGCAGCCGCCGGCATAGCGGACGAACCAGCGCGCCGGGACGGTGTCCGGATCGACGAAACGCTCGGGAATCTCTGGACCCCAGTCAATGAACTTGCGTCCGTTGCCGCGGCGCATCGTGTCGAGGATGTCCGCCACCATGGCGCTGGCCGTGGGCATCCGGCCCGCGCCTGCGCCGTAAAAGAGCGTCTCGCCGACGGCATTGCCGCGCACCGCGACGGCGTTCATCACGCCCTGCACACTGGCGAGCATGTGATCGCGCGGCACAAGATGCGGGGCGACATAGGCGGTGAAGCGTTCATTGTCCAGACGCCTGGCACAGGCCAGCAGCTTGATGGCATAGCCGAGGCGGTCCGCCAGCGCGGCGTCTTCCACATGTACGCCGCGGATGCCCTCGGTGGGGACACGCTCCGGCGGGACGTTGCTGCCGAAGCAGAGGTCGGCGAGGATGCAGAGCTTGCGCATGGCGTCGATGCCGTCCACATCCGCGGACGGGTCGGCCTCCGCGTAGCCCATACGCTGGGCGTCGGCCAGCGCACGGTCAAAGTCCTGACCGCATTGGATCATCTGCGTCAGAATATAATTGGTCGTGCCGTTGACGATGCCGCAGACTTCTTCGATGCGGTTGGCGGAAAGGCAGGTGGTAAGCGGGCGGAGCAGGGGGATCCCGCCGCCGACACTGGCCTCAAAAAGGAGAAAGACATGCTTTTCCTTTGCCAGAGACAGCAGCTCGAGCCCTCGCTCGGCGATCATCTGCTTGTTGCAGGTGACGACGCTCTTTCCGGCCAGCAGCGCGCGCCGGACAAAATCATAGGCCACACCGACGCCGCCGATGCACTCGGCCACAACCGAGACCTCGGGATCGTTTTCGATGATCGAAAAGTCCCCGACCACCTTGTCCGCCCAGGGCTCGCCGCTGCAGTCGCGCTTTTCGAGAATGTATTTCAGCTCCACCGGAGCGCCGACGCTCTTTTCCAGATACTGTGCGTTGTCGTGCATGATCGCAGCGACGCCGCCGCCGACGATCCCGCAGCCCAGCAGTGCGACTTTGTTCATAGACTGGTTCCTCCTTGAGTTATCCCGCAAGAACCTCCGTGCGGATGACGTCCGGCAGCGCGTCGATCTGCGCGGCAAGCGTCTCCGGCGACGTCTCCATGTCCTCGGTGATGAATGCGATGGTGACGACGCCGACGCCGTTGGAAGGGATGGACTGATTGATGGTGAGAATATTTGCCCGCAGCGCGGCAAAAATGCTAAGGACGGAAGAAAGCGCGCCGGGCCGGTCCCGCATCAGGATGCTCACTGTGATCGGCTGATCGCGCCGGATGTCCCGGAAGGGACGGATCGCGTCCTTGTATTTGTAAAAAGCGCTGCGGCTGATGCCCGCCATCGCCGCGGCCTCCGCCACGGTCGACGCGGCGCCGGTCTGCAGATATTCCTTTGCGTCACAGACCTTGAGGAAGACCTCCGGCAGCATGGCGGCTTCGACGATATAGAGCTTCGGCTTCGACATGGCGGCACCTCCATTCTACGCAAATGTCCATTCAGTGCGGTCATTTGTATTTATACGACGCATCATAACACAATCTTCCTGAATCTGCAAGCGTTATTTTCATGACGTTCGGGATCCTACGCGAGGCATTTGTAATGCGATTGACCTCTTCCAAACTGACGAACGCCGCGCTGACGCTGCTGTGCGCGGCGGCGGCGCTTTACGCGGCGGTTCGCTGGCTGCTGCCGTGGTCCGCGCCGTTTCTGCTGGCCGCGGCAGCCGCTGCGGTGCTGGAGCCGGCGGTGGCCGGACTTTGCCGCCGCGGCTTTCCCAGGCCGCTGGCCGCCGGGCTCTGCCTCATGGGGACGCTGGGTGCTGTGGCCGCGCTGCTGTGGCTTCTTCTGCGGCGCCTGACGCAGGAGCTCGGCGCGCTGATCGACCGGGCGCCGGAGATCGTCCGCGCGGTGACGGGGACGCTGGAGCGCTGGGAATCGGCGCTGCGGGATTACCTGTCGCACACCGCGGAGGGTCCCGGCGTCTGGATGGATCGGGCGCTCGCCGGGGCGCGGGAGAGCCTGCTGCGCCTGCCGGGGGAGCTTTCCCAGCGGGTGCTCCGGCTGCTGCCGGAGCTGGCGTCGTCCACCCCGGCGGCGCTGCTGTTCGCGGTGACCGCGGTGATCGGGGCTTACTTCATCTCCGCCGGGTATCCGGAGCTGCTCCACCTCGCGGCGCGGCTGCTGCCGGAGCGCCTTCTTTACAAGGCGCGGCTGCTGCGGCGGGAGCTTCGGCAGACGCTGGGGCGCTGGCTGCGCGCGCAGGGGATATTGCTGTTCATCACCTTTGCCATGCTGACGGCTGCCTTTGCGCTTTTGCGCGTGGATTATGCGCTGCTTCTGGCGCTGGCCACGGCGCTGATCGACGCGCTGCCGGTGCTGGGGACGGGAACGGTGCTCCTGCCCTGGGCGGCCTGGCAAATGCTGACCGGGAACGTCCCGCTCGGCGTCGGGCTGGCGCTGACCTATGCCGCCGTGACGGTCATCCACCAGAGCATCCAGGCCAAGCTGCTCGGCGACCAGCTTGGGCTGCACCCGCTTCTCATGCTCGCCGCGATCTGGCTGGGCTTCCGCGTGTGGGGCGTCGCCGGGATGCTGATTTTTCCGCTCGCCGCGGTCTGCGCCAAGCAGGCGCTGGCGGGAACGCACATCCGCCTTCCGTGGACGTAAGACGCACGGAAACGGCGCAGGCTGGATGCCTGCGCCGTTTGAATGAATGACCGGAAGGATTTGCGGACTGCCTCAGCTGATCTTGACATTTTCCCACAGGGTGTTCATGTAATCAAGCGTCTCCTGGGGCAGGTTGCGGAAGGCCACGCGGTCAAAATTCGCGGAAAAGTCGTCATTGCCGGGATAGAGGATCGCCATGGTGTCCTCGCCCATCTCGTCGATGTACTCCGCATCGGTGTAAACGACGCGGTTGGGGGAAGCGTAATAGGTGTATTCGGCGTTGGCAACGGCGGCGTCGCGGTCAAGCATGAAATTGATGAAGCGTTCCGCGAGCTCCTTGTTCTGGCAGCCCTTGGGGATGCACATCGCGTCGATGAAATAGTTGGTGGGGTCGGGATAATAGAACTGCAGATCCACGCCCTCGGCCTGGGCGTCCAGCATCGTGAAGTAATCGCCGGCATAGTAGACGCCGATGGCCGCCTCGCCGGACTCCATGAGGTTGTAGATCTCGTCCATCACGAGACCGTAACGCAGCGGACGCTGGGCCATCAGTTCGTCATAGGCGCGGTCCCATTGGCTCTTGTCCGTTGTGTTGACGTCGATATTCAGCTTATACATCGCGGTACCGAAGGCGTCGCGCGGGTTGTTGTACTGGAGGATCGTGCCGGAGTACTTCTCATTCCACAGCAGATCCCAGCCCCCGGCGTCGGCTTCGTCGACCTGATTGGCGTCCCAGATGATGCCGGTCACGCCGTAGGTATACGGCACGGTGTACTTGTTGTCCGGATCATAGAACAGCCCCTTGAAATCGTCGTCGATGTTCTTGTAGTTCGGGATGTTGTCGTAGTCCAGCTCCAGCAGCAGGCCCTCGGAGGCCATGCGTGCAATCATGTAATCGGAGGGGATCACAACGTCATAGCTGACAGCGCCCGCAGAGAGTTTTGCGTACATATC
>Ga0079305_1003477_pt1 | contig 10599 bp, 11 predicted proteins | sample LMS_cellobiose_e_FD_79183 | JGI IMG/M metagenome (GOLD analysis project Ga0079305, IMG submission 79183) | Rumen-fistulated moose microbial communities from Alaska, USA - LMS_cellobiose_enrichment | ecosystem: Host-associated > Mammals > Digestive system > Stomach > Rumen fluid ... | reverse complement strand
CGGATCCGAACGCCGCAGAATCGCTCTCCGGTATGCTCCGGGATGACGGCGCCTGCGCTGATCTCCCGCAGCGCGTCGTCGAAGTCCGCCGCGCGATCGCCGCGGATCAGGATCTCCATCGCCACATCCGCGCCGAAATCCGTGGATTCGCATACGGCTTCCCGCTCCTCCAGCAGCCGGCGGAGGCGTTCGTACAGGGAATAGGGGCAATGGAGCCGCTCGCAGCGCCACAGCGCCATTTGCCTGATCCCGGCGTCGGAAAGCGCGGCCTTGGCCGCGGCGGTGTAGGCCCGGACCAGTCCGCCGGTGCCCAGCAGGACGCCGCCGAAGTAGCGCGTCACGGTGCAGCAGACGTTCGTGAGCTCCGCGCCGCTGAGCACGGAGAGGATCGGCTGGCCCGCGGTGCCCTGCGGTTCGCCGTCGTCACCGTAACGGACAATGCCGCCGTCGCGCAGGATATAGGCAAAGCAGGTGTGCCGCGCGTCGTGGTATTCCTTTCGGACCGATGCGATCGCTTCCAGCGCTTCCGCTTCCGTTTCGACAGGCCTCAGCAGGCCGATGAAGCGGGAGCGCTTTTCCGTGTATTCTCCCCGGCCGGGGCCCGCGGGGACAAGATACTCCGTCATGCCAGGATCTCCTCGGCATAAGCCTCGACGCGGACCCAGTGCTCCGGCTTGACGATGGCCTCGATGCGGGCGCCGGCGTCGGTGTATTCCAGCGAGAGGACGGCGGCTTCGTCGTGCAGCAGCTGCACCAGCGCGCCTTTGTCATAGGGGATGAGGAAGACCGCCCTGCGCCGCCCGCGGCCCAGCTTCTCCGCGATCATCTGCGTCAGCCGATCGATGCCCTCGCCGGTCTTCGCGGAGATGCAGACGGCGTCCCGCTCCTGCGGCAGCAGGTCGGGGCAGACGTCGCACTTGTTGTAAACCCGGATGCAGGGCGTGCCCTCCGCGCCCAGCTGAGCGATCAGCGCGTCCACGATCTCGGCCTGGGAACGCCATTCCTCCGAGCTCATGTCGATGACGTGCAGCAGCAGATCGGCGTACTGCAGCTCCTCCAGCGTCGCTTTGAAGGCCTCGATCAGGTGCGTGGGAAGCTTTCGGATAAAGCCGACGGTGTCCGAGAGCAGGATCTCCTGCACCTCATCAAGCATCATGCGCCGGGTCGTCGTGTCCAGCGTGTCGAACAGCCGGTCGTTGGCGGGGATGTCGCTGCCGGTGAGCCGGTTGAGCAGCGTGCTCTTTCCTGCGTTGGTATATCCCACCAGCGCGACGGTGGGCACCTCGTTTTTCTCGCGGCGCCGTCGCTGGGTCGCGCGGTTCTTACGGACCTCCGCCAGCTCATCTTCCAGCTTCTGGATCTTGCGGCGGATGTGGCGGCGGTCGCTTTCCAGCTGCGTTTCGCCGGGACCGCGGGTGCCGATGGCGCCCTCCTGCCGCTCCAGATGCGTCCACATGCCCAGCAGACGGGGCAGCAGATACTTATACTGTGCCAGCTCCACCTGAAGCTGGCCCTCTCTGGTGCGCGCGCGCTGGGCGAAAATGTCCAGAATGAGGCCGCTGCGGTCCATGACCTTGGTCTTCAGATCCTCGGAGAGCACGCGCATCTGCGAGGGGGACAGCTCGTTGTCGAACACGACAAGGTCGCAGTCGTTGGCCTCAACGAGCGCGCGGAGCTCCTCCTCCTTGCCCTCGCCGATAAAGCTGCGGGGATCCGGGGCGGCGCGGTTTTGCACGAGGAAGGCCGCCGGCTCGCCGCCGGCGGTCTCCACCAGCGCGGCCAGCTCCGCCATGCTCACGTCCGTGGAGCTTTCTCCCGGCGCGAAGCATGCCGCGGCGAGGCCGCAGAGGACTGCCCGTTCCTTTTTCCGTTCGTTGGTTATAAATGGCGTGTCGCTCATGCACTACTCTCCCGTAAACGTTTTACAATACGGCGCACAGCAGCAGCTTTCACACTTCGGCTTCCGTGCGTCGCAGACGGCGCGGCCGTGCAGCACAACGCGGTGGCAGAAGTCGCTGCTCTTTTCCGGCGGGAGGATCTCCCGCAGCGCCTTTTCGATCTTTTCCGGCTCCTTCAGCCCGTCCACGAGTCCAAGCCGGTTGCTCAGCCGGATGCAGTGCGTGTCGACCACGGTGGAGCCGGGGACGTGGTAAACGTCGCCGAGGATCAGATTCGCCGTTTTGCGCCCGACGCCGGGCAGTGTCAGAAGCTCTTCCATCGTCCCGGGGACCTTCCCGCCGAAGCGGTCCAGCAGCATCTGGGCGCACAGCACGATGTCCCGTGCCTTTGCCCGGAAAAAGCCGCAGGAATGTATGTACTGCTCCACCTCCGTCACGTCGGCCGCGGCAAAGGCCTCCAGCGTGGGGAAGCGGGCGAAGAGGGCGGGCGTCACCAGATTGACCCGCTCATCCGTGCACTGGGCGGCCAGCCGCACGGAAAACAGAAGCTCATAATCCTTTTCATACTCCAGCGAGCACAGCGCATCGGGGTATTCCGCCTCCAGCGCGGCCACGATGCCGGCGACCTGTTCGGGTGTTCTCATAAAGCGCCTCCGTTGCATTTGTTTTTCATTTCTCCGGGTTCCGGCGCGTCCAGGATCCTGCAGTCTGCGCTGCCGTTTTCAAGACGGATCAGCGCGAAGGTCGGGTGCTGTGCGCTGCCGATGCTGCCGGGGTTGACAATCTGCATGCCGCGCACCTCCTGCCAGAGCGGTCGGTGGGTATGGCCGTAGAGGCCCAGACAAGAGCCGGAGCACCAGACGCTGTTACAGAAGCGGTCCAGACCGAATTTGACGCCGTGCTCGTGGCCGTGGGCGGCGAAAATGCCGACGCCCTCCAGAAGCAGCTGCGCCCTGTCCTCATAGGAGGGGTCAGGATCGCAGTTGCCGCGCAGAATCATGAAGCGCGTTTCTGGGAACATCTGCCTGACGCGCTCCGCGTCCCGGACACCGTCGCCGAGAAACAGGACGAAGTCCGGACGATATGCCTCCACGGCGTCGGCCATGTGGCGCGCATTCCCGTGGGAATCGGAAAAAACAGCGAGAAGCATGGGGAATCCTTTCTGATGCGGACGAATATACTGGAATGACCGCCGTCTCTGAACGGCGGGGAAAGGGAGAAGCAGAGATGGAGCTTGAAAAGCTGGAGCAAAAGCTCAAAGGGAACAAGAGCCTCGGCGCGCTTGCGAATTCGCCGGAGGGGAAAGCGCTGGCGTCGCGCTTCGACGAAAGCGCCCTGCGCGACGCGGCGAAGAAGGGGGACACGGCCGCGCTGCAGGAGATCCTGCGTCGGGTGCTCTCCACCCCGGAGGGGAAAGCGCTGGCGGAAAAGGTACAGAAAGCGGTCGGGAAACCGTGAGCGAGTTTGAAGACAAACTGCATGCGATCCTGTCCGATCCCGAGGAAATGGAGCGGATCGGCCGTCTGGCCTCCGAGCTGATGGGCGGGGGAGCGGGACCCGCGCCGCCGGAGGACGGCGGTGACGGCGCGCTGTTCCGCCGGCTCGGCGGCCTGCTGGGCGGCGCGGGGATCGGGGACAAGGCGGAATTGCTGAAGGCGCTCTCGCCCTACCTGCGCCCGGATCGTCGGGAGCGGCTGCGCAGGGCGCTGCGGCTGGCCGGCGTGCTGCGCCTGGCCGGAAGCGCGCTGCGGGAGGAGGGGGGTGCCGGGGGTGTATAACCGCTATCAGGGGAATACGGGACGTGTGGAGCGGGTGGAGGATGCGGGGGAAGCGAAGCGGACCGCCCCGCCCCGCCCGGTTGCCGGACCGGCGCCCGGGGAAAGAAGACCGCCCGGCCCGCTGTCCGGGCTGAGCGGGGAACTCGGCCGGCTGCTGGGGCGGCTGAACCCCGCGCGCCTGGAAACCGAGGACTATCTTCTGTTGGTGATCCTTTATCTGCTCTACCGCGAGAGCGGGGACGCGGAGTTTTGCTATGCGATCATTGGGTATCTTCTTCTGTGACGGCGCCGCGCGGCAGAGAAAACACGCTCTCATCGGGCGTCGTGACGTCCGGCACGGAGGAATCCATTGAATAAATCAGCTTTTCTCCGTCGTAGCAGCGCTCGCCCATCAGCAGCCCGGTATCCGGGTCGATGTAGCATTCGCTCACATAAGCGAGTTCGCCGGAGCGCCAGCGGACGAAAATACAGTTGATCCCCGAAAACTCCGCATAGCCCGCGTCGAGAATGTCCTGCGCGGGCGCGCTCAAAACGTTTTCATACGTCATGATCGTCTGCCATGCGTCCGCGTCTCCGGGCGCCGCGCTCCCGTGATAGACCGTGTCCTCGGAATACCAGATCCAGTTCTCTCCGTCCAGGAACAGAAGCTCCTGCCGCGCGGCGTCCCCGCCGCCGATGCTCAGACGGAGCCGGTCGCCCCGGCACCAGACTGCGATCTGGCGGCTGCGGCTGCCGCCGGACCAGAAGTCCCGGATCTCCAGCGTCCGGGAATAGCTGTCGATGCGGCGCAGCGTGCCGATCACGGTCTGCACCGTTTCTGGTGTGACCGTGATGACCTCGGCGCCTGCGGTGTGTTCCGGGGCCGCCGGAGCGGAGGAATCCGCCGGGGGCAGGGTGGGGAGCACCACCGAGGGCGTGGACAACTGACGCCCCGGCGCCAGCAGAAAGACAAGCGCGCCCACCGCCAGCAGCGCCAGGACGATTATGATGTAGAAGGACGCGCCGCGTTTCTTCATCGATGCAACCTCAAGCAAACTGTTTCCGGGACCGGAGCGCGGATCCGTCGGACGCGGGAAGCCGCGTCATTCCGCTTTCTCCTTGATCTCATCAAATTCCGCGCTTTTCGCCGGCTTCACGAGCCGGGGACCGGTGTGTTCCCGCGCGGCTTCTTCCGAAGCGGCGCTCGCCGGATGCTCGATGGTCTCTACCACAAAGATGCCGACGGCGACGGCGATGGCGAGCTCGATGAGCAGGAGGGTGAGACGGAGCTTTCCGGTCGTGCAGATCACCACGGCGGTCAGTCCCATCATGGCGCTGAGGGAATAGAGCACGGCGACGGCCTGCTTTTGGCTGAGCCCGTGATCGATCAGACGATGGTGGAGATGGCCGCGGTCCGGGGTCATGGGGCTCTGGCCCTTCAGTACCCGGCGGATGATGGCGAAGATCGTGTCGAACAGCGGCAGCGCCAAGGCCATGACCGGCACAAGAAAGGTCATGACCGCGTAGAACTTGAACAGCCCAAGGATCGAGACCGTTGCCAGCACATAGCCGAGCAGCAGCGCGCCGGTGTCGCCCATGAAGATCTTGGCCGGATTCAGATTATACGGAATGAAGCCGAGGCAGCCGCCGGCCAGCGCTGCGAGCAGCAGCGCGATGTTGGGCTCGGCGACCATGAGGGCCACGGTCAGCATCGTGACGGAGCTGATGGCGCTGACGCCGCAGGCGAGCCCGTCCAGCCCGTCGATGAGATTGACCGCGTTGGTAACGCCGACGATCCATATGATGGTCACCGGAATGCTGAGATAGCCGATCAGAAGCGTATTCTCCGCGGCAAAGACATTGGGGTTCATGATGCCTTCGATCATAACGCCGTGGGCGACGGCGATGATGGCGGCGGCGACCTGCGCTGCCAGCTTGATCCACCATCGAAGGTTGATGATATCGTCCAGAATCCCGGTTGCCACGATGATGATGCAGCCGATCAGGATGCCCTGCACCGGCTTCGTGATCACCGCGAAGAGCACGACGGAGAGCAGAAATCCGAGGAAAATGGCCATACCGCCCATCCGGGGGATGGGGTGGGTGTGGATCCTTCGGATCTCGTCGGGATTGTCCATCGCGCCGACCTTCTGCGCGAATGATTTTACGATGGGCGTGGTGCCGAACGCGACCACAAAGGCGACGAGGATCGTCAGCAGCACCCGCAGCCATAACTGCATTTCAGGAAACATAGATTTGCTCCTAGTTTTTCTTTCGGGCGGCGCTGAATCAATCGAAGTGCGGCGATTGGTTCAGCGCTGCCGCATTATCTTTCCACGAAGCCGACCTTTTTATAGACCTTGCGCAGCGTTTTGCGCGCGATGCGGCTTGCCCGCTCCGCGCCGTCCTTGTAGACGCCCTGCAGGTAGGCCTTGTCGGAGAGAATGCGCGAGGCCTCCGCCTGGATCGGACGGAGCATTTCGATCACCGCGTCCGCGACGGCGGGCTTGAAAACACCGTAGCCCTTACCGTCAAATTCCCGCTCGATCTCGTCGAAGGTGCTTCCGGTGACGGCGGCGTAGATGTTCATGAGATTGGCGACGCCGGGCTTCCCGTCCGGGTCGTAGCGGACGCAGCGCTCCGTGTCGGAGTCCGTCACGGCGCGTTTGAACTTCCGGGCGATGTCCTCCGGAGCGTCCATGAGATAGACGACGCCGCTGCCGGCCTCGTCGGATTTCGACATTTTGCTCGTCGGCGACAGAAGGTCCATGACGCGGGCGCCGACCTTCGGAATGTAAGGCTCCGGCATTTTGAACACCTCGCCGTAGACGCCGTTGAAGCGCTGGACGATGTTGCGCGCGAGCTCCACGTGCTGCTTCTGATCCTCGCCGACCGGGACATAGTCCGGCTGATACAGCAGGATGTCCGCCGCCATCAGGCAGGGATAGGTGAAAAGTCCGCCGTTGATGTTGTCCGCGTTCTTGGCGGATTTGTCCTTGAACTGCGTCATGCGGCTGAGTTCGCCGAACATGGCGTAGCAGTTGAGCACCCAGCCGAGCTCGGCGTGCTCCGGGATGTGGCTCTGGATGAACAGGGTGTTTTTCTGCGGGTCCAGGCCGCAGGCGATATACTGCGCCAGCTGCTCCAGCGTGCGGCGGCGCAGCAGGGCGGGATCCTGCCGGACGGTAATGGCGTGCATATCCGCCATGAAATAATAGCAGTCGAACTGCTCCGCGCGCTCCGCCCAGTTCTTGATGGCGCCCAGGTAGGAGCCCAGCGTCAGATCGCCGGAGGGCTTGATGCCCGAAAGCATGACTTTCTTCTGTGTGGTTCTCTCTTCCATGACTCTTTTCTTCCTTTGACGACAGTGATTGAGCGCCCGAATCTGTGCGCATAACTTTCTAAACTAACAATATAACATAGGATCCTTCATTTTACAAGAATGGGAATTGACATTTTCTCTCGGTTAAAATAAGATAATAGAGCATATCAGTTTATATCATCGCCTTGCATCGAAACTGCATAGGCACAGAGCACGACGCCCATTGCCGAAGGAAGGGATGACAGGATTATGGCTGACATGGAATGGATCAACGCGCAGGAGGCAAAGATCCCGCGCGGTAAGGTGCGCACCCGCTTTGCCCCGTCGCCCACGGGGTATATGCATGTGGGAAATCTGCGCACGGCGCTCTATACGTATCTGATCGCGCGCCACTTCGGCGGCGCGTTTATCCTCCGCATCGAGGACACCGACCAGGGCCGGTACGTGGAGGGCGCGGTGGACGTGATCTACAAAACGCTGCGGGAATGCGGTCTGGAGCACGACGAAGGCCCGGACGTCGGCGGCCCCGTGGGCCCTTACGTCCAGACTGAGCGTAAGCCCTTTTATAAGAAATACGCCGAGTGGCTCGTGGAGCGGGGCCACGCTTATTACTGCTTCTGCGACAAGGCCGAGAGCGAGGAGGCCGCCGGCGAATTTGACCGCGGCGACGATCCCTGCCGCAGCCTGACGCCGGAGGAGGCCGCGGAAAAGCTCGCCGCCGGACTGCCCTATGTGATCCGGCAGCGCATCCCCCATGCGGGGACGACGACCTTCCACGACGAAAGCTTTGGGGACATCACGGTCGAGAACGCGGCGCTGGACGACCAGGTGCTCATCAAGCGCGACGGGCTGCCGACCTACAATTTCGCCAACGTCGTCGACGACCACATGATGGGCATCACCCACGTGGTGCGCGGCAGCGAGTATCTCTCCAGCGCGCCGAAGTACAACCTGCTCTACGAGGGCTTCGGCTGGGAGATCCCGAAATATGTCCACTGCGCGCCCGTCATGCGGGACCAGCACAACAAGATGAGCAAGCGCCACGGCGACCCCTCCTATGAGGACCTGATCGCGCAGGGCTTCCTGAGCGAGGCGGTGGTGAATTATATCGCGCTGCTGGGCTGGAGCCCCGCGGGTGAGATCGCCGAGCAGGAGATCTTTACAAAGGACGAGCTGGTGCGGGCGTTCCGGCTTTCCGGCATCAGCAAGTCGCCGGCGATCTTCGACATTGAAAAGCTGAGGCATTTCAACAGCGTCTACATCCGGGCCATGGCGCCGGAGCGCTTCGCCGCCGCCGCGGAACCCTTCATCCGGCAGGCGGTAAAAAACCCGGCGATCGACGTTGCCGCCGTGGCCGCGATTCTGCAGCAGCGCACGGAACAGCTCACCGACATTCCGGAGAAGATCGACTTTTTCGACGCGCTGCCGGACTATGATCCGGAGCTCTATATCCACAAAAAGAGTAAGACCGACATCCCCGGTTCGCTGGAGATGCTGAAAAAGATCCTTCCCGTTTTTGAAGATCTTCCGGCCTGGAACGATGAGGCGATCCTCGGCGCCATGACCGTTCTGGCTGAGGCCGAGGGCGTCAAGAATGCAAAAGTCATGTGGCCGGTGCGCATCGCGCTGGCGGGCAAGGCCGTGACGCCCGGCGGCGCGGTGGAGATCGCCCGCATCCTGGGCAGGGAGGAAGCACTGCGGCGCATCGGCATCGGGATTGAAAAACTGGAGCAAACCATTTGAGGAGGGGCCCGAAATGAAACAGAATGACAAACTGAACCTGACCATGCTCTGCGATTTTTACGAGCTTACCATGGGCAACGGGTATTTCAACTGCGGCTACCGCGACCGCGTCAGCTATTTCGACGTTTTCTTCCGCCGTGTGCCGGACGAGGGCGGCTTCGCCATTGCCGCCGGCCTGGACCAGATCATCGACTATATCCTCGATCTGCACTTTGATGAGGCGGACATTGAGTATCTGCGCAGCCGCAATCTGTTCAGCGAGGACTTCCTTGCCTGGCTGAAGGATTTCCGCTTCCGCGGCGACATCTGGGCCGTCCCGGAGGGCACGCCGATCTTCCCCGGCGAACCGGTCATCACCGTGCGGGGCAACGCCGTCGAGGCCCAGCTCGTCGAGACTTATATCCTGCTGGAATTCAACCACCAGAGTCTGATTGCCACCAAGTCCAGCCGCATCTGCCGCGCGGCGCAGGGGCGCACGGTGCTGGAGTTCGGCTCCCGCCGGGCCCAGGGCACCGACGCCGCGATCACCGGCGCCCGCGCCGCCTATATCGGCGGCTGCGCCGGCACGGCCTGCACGATCTCCGACCAGATGTACGGTGTGCGCGCCGGCGGAACGATGGCCCACTCCTGGGTGCAGATGTTCGACACGGAGTACGACGCGTTCAAGACCTACTGCGAGATCTATCCCACCAACGCGACGCTGCTGGTGGACACCTATAACTCCCTCCACTCCGGCGTGCCCAACGCCATCCGCGCCTTCAACGAGGTGCTGAAGCCGCTGGGCATCACCCAGTGCGGCATCCGCTTCGACTCCGGCGACATGGCGTGGCTCACCAAAGAGGCCCGCAAGATGCTGGACGCGGCCGGCTGGACGGGGTGTAAGATCACCTGCTCCAACTCCCTGGACGAGCGGCTGATCACCGACCTGATCCGCCAGGGCGCGATGATCGACTGCTTCGGCGTCGGCGAGCGGCTCATTACCGCCCGCAGCGAGAGCGTCTTCGGCGGGGTGTACAAGCTGGCCGCCGTGGAGAACGCGGAGGGCGAAATCATCCCGAAGATCAAGATCAGCGAGAACGTCGCCAAGATCACGAACCCCGGCTTCAAGAAGGTCTACCGTATCTTCGGCGCAGAGGGGAAGTGCTTTGCCGACTATATCTGTCTGCACGATGAAGACGTCCACGGCCAGCCGCTGGAGCTGTTCGACCCGGACGCCACCTGGAAGCGCCAGGTCGTGACCGACTATACCTGGCGGGAGCTGCGCAAGCCCATCTTCCAAAACGGCGAGCTGGTCTACGACCGCCCGACGCTGGCGGAGATCAAGGCTTACAGCGCCGCGGAGCTGGATACGCTCTGGGACGAGGTCAAGCGCTTCGACAACCCGCACAACTACTATGTCGACCTCAGCCCGAAGCTCTGGAAGCTGAAGAACGACCTGCTGATGGCCGGCGGCGCCCTTCCGGAGGAAGACAGGGAAACGAAAAAGAAGAGCGCAAAAAAGCAGTAGGCAGGAATATGCAGAAAGCAGTGAATCACGCAGCGCCCGGCGCAGGTGCTGCGTGATTCGTCCGATAGAGCATCCCGCGCGGCGAGAAAAAGACAAGCGTGGGGAGAAACGCAAAGAGGGGGACACGAATCCCCCTCTTTGCGTTTCATAATGGTGCGTCTGTCGGCAAAGTCGACAGACCCAATTCCGCCCCGGCGTCTGCCGGGGCGGAATTTGCTGCATAACTTGATATCTTTATCGTGCGACCGCCTCCAGGAACACGTGGATCGCCTTTGCGATCTCGGCGCGGGTGGCGGGCTCGGCGCCGTTGAGGTAGCCGTATGCGTCGCCCTCGAGCACGCCGCTGCCGATCGCCCACTGCATCGCGGCCAT
>Ga0079305_1003476_pt1 | contig 10607 bp, 5 predicted proteins | sample LMS_cellobiose_e_FD_79183 | JGI IMG/M metagenome (GOLD analysis project Ga0079305, IMG submission 79183) | Rumen-fistulated moose microbial communities from Alaska, USA - LMS_cellobiose_enrichment | ecosystem: Host-associated > Mammals > Digestive system > Stomach > Rumen fluid ... | reverse complement strand
TACTGATTGCCGATGAATTGGACGCTGCTGATGAGGATAAATTTCCCGTTGTCCCGTTTGCTGCCGTCGATACTGAGTTAGTTGCCGGAGTTGTCATTGCAAATGTGGATTCACCAGCCTCAATACTCTGATTATCTGTCATCCCAACCCGCAAGGAATCCGGAATCGACTGTATCGTCTGAGCCGTATTTTGAATCCCTGAACGGATACTGTCCATTCCCGACTGTAAATTGCCGGCCGTTTCCGAAACACTGTTTTTTAAGGTGTCATAAAGTTCCTGACCCTGTGTCTGGAAACTGTTGATCTGGTCGTTGACGGTTGTATTGGTTTGATTGATACCATCAGTTATTTGTCGTTGATATTCATTAACCTGATCGACACCTGACTGAATTCCGTTTTCAAGCTGACTGGAAAAATTTTGGACACGCGAACTGAGGTCGTTGGTCGTATGCTGGATACTTTGATTTAAGGTATTCAGGTTTTGTTGAAAATCGCTTCCAAAAGTTGACGTGCCGGCGGCGGTTCCCATGTTGTCCGGGATGACTTGCGCCTTTTCCATATTGGATCCGGATTCGGAAGTGGTTGCCGCAAACGTTGAATTTTCCGGTTCGGCACGGAATGTTTCCGCCTCGTTTTCCACGGTTGCAGAATCAGGAGAGTAAACAGAAGTCCGTGGGACGGTCGTATTGGGAGAGTATATGGAATCAGCTGATATTTCCTGGTTACTGCCAAAATTAAACGTCGAACCTTCATAATTATCAGCAGAACCCGATAGATCCGGGGTACTTAAAGCACTGTTCCTTAACGGGGGATCGTTTTCCGGAGCGGGAGACGGGGCAATTTGTGCCATTGCCGCAAGGTCCCCGTTATTTCCCACACTGTTAGCAGCATCAGGAGAAGAGAGTATGGAACTGTCATTATTATCCTGACTTTCCTCGGCTGCAATACTGCCAAAAGTTGCTCCGGTCCCGAACGTGCCGAGAGCGGCGGCCCCATCGTCAACCGGGGTAATATTCTCTTCTGAATTCGCGGCTGGTTCTGTACCGGACGCTGAAACAGATGTTTCAACTTCCGGCATGGAAATCGGTTGTGAAGCGATACTTTCAATACTTATATCCGGCATATTTTCCGCTGTTGCGTCGGCATCTGGAGAAGTATTTACGGAATTGGGATCAGCAAGCTGGATGCTTGTGGTGACCGGAATGTCGATAGGTGTTCCTGCCACCAGCGTGGACGAGGATGTATCCGATGACGGGGAGTCGGCTTCTGCGGTTGTGTTTAACATGTCCGGATTATCGGTATTAACCGGAGTGCCATCCGCGAGGGAATCGCTGTTCCCTTCAGATGAGGTATCCGGAAGGAGTAAATCAGCTGTTTGCGGGGAGGTTTCCGTCGTTCCGTCATTCGACGCCGACGCCAGTAAATCCAGAGACTCGTCGGAATTTGTTTCTGTTTCCGGTGTCCCGTTGGGGTCCAACGCCGATGTGTCCTGGCCGGCAGAATTATTGTCAGTCAATGATTCCATCATTGTTAAGGAATCCGAATCGTCGGAATTTTCGGAAATCGCGGTATCGGTATCGGCCTTTAAATTCGATGGCGGCGAACTCGACGGAATCAGAGCGTTAAGATCATCCTCAAGAGACGAATCGGCAACACTGTTTACAATATCAGACGTTATTTGCTGTTCTTTTTGCAGTGCGGCGGTAATGTCCGATGTCTGCGGAAATGCGGCGTCTAAAGCTTCGGATCCGGATGAATTGGATGCCAGCGATTCCATATTGTCCGTGGTAATAGCTGCGGGAGTTGGTGTCTTTTCCATATTGTCCGCAATTTTCGCGATAATATTTCGGTTTTCAGCATCCTGATCGGCTATTTTCTTTGAAAAAAGGAAAAGATAACCCGTATAACCACTGAGAATGACAACCGATGTTACGATGGTAACGAACGTTGTCATGCGAATGATTCGACGCCAATCACGGGGAGCAGGTTCAAAAAAATCGTCTTCTTCCGGAGAATCGGATTCAATGGCAGGGGAGGTTCCCCGATTGAGCTGATTCGATTTTGTCAGTTGATTATCATATTCCTGAGGCAACTCTTCTTCTGTTCCGGATTTATGTCTCCAGAAAAACATCCGGGAAAGCCATGACGCCCTGGGAACATCATCTTCAAAATCATCTGATTCCGAATCTGCCGCGTCTGTGCCGGATACACCTGCACGAGCAGAAGAACCGGACGACTTCCTTGCCTGTTCTTCCCGTTCCAGACGTTCCAGTTCAGCGAACTCTTCCGCTTCCCGACGTTCTTTTTCTTCTTTTTCCTTTTGTTCGAGCCGTTCCAGACGCATTAACTCGGCTGTTTCCGGATCGGTTCCTTCCGGAATCTCCAGATCATCCTCTTCCTTTTGTCTGCGGAGAGAAAGCAGTCCGGATTTTAACCAGACGAAGGGATAAAAACAGTATCCCATCCCTTTACGGAACAGGTTCCAGTAAAATACGGGGGAAAGAAAACGCCGGAATGAGTGACGCTTCAGCGTTTCATCCATTGAATCGTCCAATTGCGTTTTCGTATTATTGTCAGAGAGATTTTCCTTTTCCTCCTCTTCCCAGAGTTCATCTTTTTTTCGATAAAAAAGCGAAGGAATTCTTTTTATTCCCCGAACCGGAAGCATTATGAGACGGAACGGCCATTTCCATAAAACTGCCAAAGAGGCGAAAAAAGCCTTGATTTTGCTTTCTTTGACCTCGTCATCGAAATCGTCATCATCGTTATCTTTTATTTCCTGAAAGGGGATCGGTTTCTGAGATTCGCGGGAGTATTCGGAGTTCTTATTAACCGTTGAATTCCGGTGGTATCCTGCGTCTGATGGAGATGTGGAGGATCCTTTCCGGGAAGCAAAAACGCCAGAACTCCCTTGCTGCGAAGTCAAATCAATCTTGACCGGTTCAGATTCATATTGGTTATGATATTTCGTGTTGCCCGCACGCTTATAATCGGCGTCCGAACGATCATTATTATCATAACTGCCGCCGCGGTAATCATTTTCATTATCCCGACTGTCCTCCTGATCCGATGACTCATCGTCGTCATAAGACTGATTATACATGGCGTCATAATCATCGTCGTCATAGGAATTATAATTTCCGCGGTTTTTCTTGTTTTTCTTATTTTTCTTTTTGTTTTTTTTGAAATTCCCGCCGTAGTTTCCCCAATCATCCTCGTCGCGGGAATTATAATCGTCATCATACGAATGATCTTCTTGAAGAAAAGCGTACCGGTCACCCATGATATGATTTATCCTTAAAATTTTATAATGTTAAGGTCAGTTATATAAACTATATAAACACTCAACGTTTTTTCGCAATACGTAATTTCGCACTCCGGGAACGGGGATTACGGGATACCTCCGCCTCTGATGCCGTAATTGGTTTTCGGGTAATGATTTCAAGGGTTTCATCATCCCGAAACGCATTTTTGACAATACGGTCTTCCAATGAATGAAAACTGATAACAGCGATTTTGCCTCCAAGCTCCAGATATGCTGGAGCCCGCTTCAAAAAGTCGGTTAAGGAATCGAGCTCATTGTTAACCGCGATACGCAATGCCTGAAATGTTCTTGTGGCGGGATCAATGTGCTGTTTGCTCCAGGGAGGGACGGGAACCGCACGCCGGCATATTTCTGCGAGCTCCCGCGCATAACGAAAAGGCTGGGTTTGCCTCCGTTGAACAATCATTCTCGCGATCCGACGGCTCTGACGTTCTTCCCCATATTGAAAGATGGTGTCTGCAATTTTTTTTTCGCTCCATCGATTCAAAAACACATAAGCAGGAACTCCCTCCGTGACGTCAAACCGGAGGTCAAGCTCGCCATCTGACTGAAAACTGAAACCGCGCTGCTCATCGGCCAGTTGGTCACTGGAAAGCCCCAGATCCAGCAGGAAACCGTTGACTCTGGGGACGTTCAGTAATTCAAGTACTTCCGGGAAATCCCGGTAGTTTGCATAAGCTGTACGGATCGGGAGTTTACCCAGTTTTTTCTCTTCCTGCTGAATCCGGATTTTGGCAGCGTCAATCGCTTTACTGTCACGATCCATTCCAATAACTAGTCCCGTGTGTCCCACCCGTTGGGCTATTGCGAGGGTATGGCCTGCTCCACCGAGTGTCCCATCCAGATATTTTTCACCTGGCTGGGGATTAAGGCCGTCAAGAACTTCCTGAAAAAGCACAGGAATGTGAATCGTAGTTGTTGGCATTTTTGTATTTTCAGCAGAACCCCTGTTTTCCCTGAATTGAATAACCTTTCCTGTTTTTGATTCTCTGTTACATGTCAACTCAATAACATAATCGAAAACGTTTCTGCCTTTAAGAGAAACCGGCTCTTCATCATTGATAACAACCCTATTATAATAATAGTAGCGTATCCGGATTTTTCAAGGGGTTTTCCGGAACTGTTTCAGGCGGTTCCACCCGTTTTTACTCTTCCGAGGTATGATAACAGGATATTTCCCGATTTTTACAGCACATTGATATTTTAGAACATTTTCAATTTTGCGAGTTCCGAAAATCAAGGATTTATATTATAATATTCTTTAATTATAATATACCGTATTTTTTTAATTGATGCCAGATCAAACAGGAATTTTTTGGAATGCCCCTCATGATGATCTTATTACGTAAAATCCCGGTTCGGTTTGTAATGTTGTATCTTGGTCTTTCTGTTTTTTTTGTATTTTTTAATACAAACGGTCTTCTTTCGCAGGAATCTGAAAATTTTTCCCTGAATGACGAGTTGATCCAGCGTTGGTTTTCGCCGGTCTCTATTCAAATAGAAGGGGGAAAACTGTCTTCTCTTTTGGAGCATTGGGGAGAAAAATATGGTTTTACGGTTTTTATTGATCGTCGTGTCGATCCGGATCAGTTGGTAAGTGGTTCCGTTTCAAACGTTCCTGTCATCAAGGCGATCCAGATGCTGTTGGAGCCGTGTCATTTAAGTTTTTGGGGATACGATACCATTCTTTACGTCGGGCCGCCGGACGGAGGTGGGAAAATATCGCTCTATACGAGGCAAATTAAAGAAAAGTTGAACCGTCAGTCATCGTCAAAAGCGGATGATTTTTTGATGCCTATATCTTTTACCTGTGAAAAATTTGCCTCTCCGGAATCAAGTTTGATGCGGCTTGCTTCAAAGCTGGATTTTCGATGGGAAAAGCTGGAGCATATACCGTTTGATTGTTGGCGGGAACGTAAATTTTATCAGGTGACCCCAGTTGACCTGATTCAACTGTTACTGATTGGTTTCGATGTGCGGGTGGATATTGATTTGGAAAAAAGGGTTTTGAAGCCGAGCCGGGTTCCTGATGACGAACCGACAGTTCAAGTTTATGATAAAGTTCTGATAATGGCATTAAATCAGGAGGAATACCCAAATTGCCGGTTTGAATCGGGGGAAGGCGTTGAGAATTCCGAAATACGGGTTTCGGGCCCAATGAAGGAAATGGTTCAGATTGAATTTGCGGTCGCGATTGAACGGATGGAACAGATACTGAAATTTTTGGAAGAACATGAAAATTCCATTTTGAACGGGAACAATGTTACTGACAGAAACGTTGCCGGCAAATCCGAAAAAAATCAGAGACGGAGAAAAACAACGCAGAAAACGAAAGTTTTGACCGGCACTGTTCAAAATAAACCACTGGGCCAGGTTCTGCAATCATTGGAGGCCAGCTTTGACAGGGAATTTGTTTTGGATTCATCCCTGGAACAGAAAAAGATTTCCGAAGAATCTCTTGTTTCCTGTGAATTCAAACAGGCGGATGAAGAAACCGTTTATCAGACAATTGCGGATAATCTCCGGATTTCATGGCGAAAGGATAAAGGCAAAATAGTGTTTTTTGCCCGTTAAGATTTTGACAGTCTGATATTCGGGATATTGTTAAAGACAGAGGAATTTTTTGAAAAAATAATTGGGTTCATTGCGGAATTCTATAGAGATAATCGTTGGAGTCCGTGTATTGTCAAACCGGCGGAACATGTTGTTATTAGTAAGAATCACGACAGAAAATCTGGTGATCACCTGAGAGAGCAGGTATCACGTTTTATAATCCCTTTCGAAGGGAATTTATAAAAACCGTTGTTTCAGTAATGTTTGACAGACGGGACTTTATTATTCTTTCCAGAGGTCGGCCAACCAGGGGGTCGGACGAACGGCGCGAAGCCCGGTTGCGTTGTGCCAGCCGTGCCGGACTGCTTCGGGATGAGGATTACCGTGAAACACAATGATTTTTACATCAGGACGTGGCTTGGGTTCACAGAAATATCCCAATGGAAAACGACGCATAAAATGTTTTTTAAAGCTCAAACACCAGCTTTCAGGCCAGTAGCTCAGGTTGCCTGTTTGATCAATTTTCCAGCTTAAATAGGCTTGCTCATTACGATGCCGCATCCGAATTTCCTCGCGGTGTTCGATAAAATAATGATAAATTTCGGGATATTTGCCAATGGGAAACCGGAAAACGGACGAATTCCCGATTCTGGTATTGGGCAGATTCCAGTCTTTGATGATGCGAAAGGAACCGTCTGCTTCAAAAAACGGGTCCAACGGTTGCGTGATAACGACGTCGAGATCAAGAAAAAGGGCCGTTCCCTCCAAGTCAGCGAGTTTTTCCTGAAACATGGTCAGTTTCCGCCATCCGCGTTCCGGAAGATGAGAGGGTAAATCCATTGAGGGAAGCGGACGAACTTCTATTTCAGGGCGGAGTCCTTCCGCGTTGTCGGTAAAGCAGACAAAACGATAAGGACGATGCAGATTACGGTTTACGCTGCGAGCCAGAATGTTGACATATTCCGGGGAAAATTTCGTTCCCCATTTCATGCAGATGACGTTGTCCATCGTGCCTCCCAGCCTGTTTTTCAAATGAGATTTTTTAGTGGTTTTTTATTATACAACCCCGAACTTCCACCTTATCAAAAAGTATAACAAAATTGGAAAAAAATAAAAGAGGATTTCCCTTGACGGAAAAAGGATAAGGTCCGGTTTTACGATTAGGTGAAAAACGGAACCGTTGTTAAATTGACCGGTTTAATCTGATAGTAAATTTTTATATTGAACCATCGGCGTCGTCCTGTTTCGTTTTTTTAATCAATAAAAAATCAGAACAGAAGGAAGCGCACGGCAATTTAAAAAGGGGAAATTTTTGTTTTTCCGGATAAAAACTCTTTTCTTTTGGAATGAGTTTCGGTATATTTGAAAGGTGAGTTAAGAACGGGAGTGGTTTGACCGGATGTTTCGCAGAAAGCAACGGGGAAGATGAAATAAAGTCTGATTTTATTGTTTTTATTCTGTTCAGCAGTTGAAACAACAGTTCATTGGTCAAAGCTGACTGTTTTATATCAATTTAGTATAAAACCGGTTTTCTGTGATTTTCCTGAAGAACGGTCTGCGAAAAATTATCTGACGGAAGGTAAGAATCAGGAATTCAGAAAAACGGGTATCGTTAAGGAGTTATTTATGCAACGTCGAGATTTATTCAGAGTTTTTACAACCGGTTTGGCTGCGATAGGGCTTGGGGGACTCGTTCAGGGGGCAGATGAACGTCCCCGCCGGAGATTTCCGCGTCTGTGGGGATCTGTTCGACATTATACCAATGATGAATTCTATAAGGATGGTGTTTTTCAGAAGTCGGTTGCCCGTCAGGCCATGTTTGAAATGTTTGACCGTTTCAATTATTCCCTGGCCCCGATTCTTCCGGAACATCCGGATTTCTGGGTTGAGGATTTCGGAATCGGCGATTTCGAACGCTGCGGAATGGGGGGAATTTTCTGGTTGAACAACAAGGAATATCGTTATTTCGGGCATGAAATTTATCTTCTGCCGTTCCAGATGATTCCGGAACATTATCATGTTGCCGCGGAGGATCTTCCGGCGAAACATGAAACCTGGCAGGTTCGTCATGGGAGTATCTTTAATTTCAGTTTTGGCGGTGAGCAGACTCCGGAAGTTACCGCGATGCTTCCGAAAAGTCAGTTGGATGCCGGAGCCATTAACTGCTTCAATTACAAAGAGATGTTTTTGGGTGATATGGATGCGCTGGCTGAACTGGAGCAGAAACATTTCATGATGGCCGGGCCGGAAGGCGCTATTGTGACCGAATATGCCTGTTATCACAGCCCTGATGGATTACGGCTGACCTGGAATGATCTTAAAAAATCCGCTTGATTTCCATGATTTTTACCCCCCGGTTTTCCTGTCTGTTTTATTAACAAAAAGTCGGGGGATATTTTTTCAGTATTCTGTAACCGTTTGATTTTCTGTTTTTCTCAAAAATAATTTTGCCGCAGCGTGAAAACTCCGTTCTGAAAAGAGATTGGACGGATTCGCTGTTTTACGATGACTGTTGATTTTGACTTTTCCCCGGAAAATTTACTTTCTAATGAAGACTGAAGATCAGTTCTGATAAGCGTTTTATCCGGATCTATCGGGACAATAAAATTTGATGACAAAGAAGCGAAACGGCCTGAGTCCGGTTTTCTTCAATGTTGGTTTGAAAACCGGATCGGTTTCTGTCCAATTGTCCTGAACGAATAATAGTTCATGTGTTGAAGTTGAATAATCAGCCGGTAAACCAGGCTTTCATCGTATCCAGTACCTTCACTAACTCATTTTCATTGATGACGTATGGAACCATTGCGTACAGATAGTTTAAGAAAGGTCTGCTGAATACACCCCGTTTATAGGCGAATTGTTGATATCCTTTCAGTGTTATGGGATCATGGACTTCAACACAGACACACCCACCCATTATCCGTACTTCCTTAACACGCGGATCCTTAAAACCGACCATTTCCCGACGTGTGATTTCTTCAATTCGACGAATTCGGGATATATAGTTTTCCGTTTCAAAAAGTTCGATTGACTTTAATGCCACGCTGCAGGCGAGAGCGTTCCCCATAAATGTTGGTCCATGCATCAGTGCGTACTCTGGATTGTCATGATAAAAGCCCTTAAATACTTTTTCATTGGCTACGGTAACTGCATGGCCGATATATCCGCCGGTTAATGCTTTTCCCAAGACGAGAATGTCTGGTGTAACAAGATCCGCGACAAATCTGTTGCCAGTACGACCAAAACCTGTGGCGACTTCATCAAATATCAGCAGGACGCCATATTGACTGCAAAGTTCTCTTGCCCGCTTGAGGAAGGAAACGTCATACATACGCATTCCACCCGCTCCCTGCAAAAGCGGTTCCACAATGAAACAGTTCAACTGCGCATGGTATTTCTGGAAAGCCTGTTCCAACGCCTTGATTTCCGTTGGAATGTGAACGACATATCTGCTCTTACCATAAGCGTTCAGAATAAAATGATAGTCCTCATCATTTCCGACCTCCATGGCCTTAAATGTATCCCCATGATAGGCGTGCTCTAACGCAAGTGTCATGGTACGCTCTTTTTCCCCACAGTTCAGAAAGTATTGCAGTGCCATTTTCAAAGCAACTTCCACTGCGACACTTCCTGAATCGGAAAAAAAACAGTAGTTTAGATCCCCGGGAAGAATCTCCTCTAACTTCCGTGCTAACTTTTGTACCGGTTCGTGGGTCAACCCCCCCAACATAACATGAGAAAACTTTTCTGTCTGGGAAATAATTGCCTGATTCAACACAGGATGTTTGTAACCATGGATGACGCTCCACCAGGATGAAATGGAATCGATCAGTTTTTTATCTTTCGTATAGAGAAAAACACCGTTTGCGTCAACGATTTCATAAGGCATTTTCATGTTTTTCATCTGTGTGTAAGGATACCAGATCATCGTTTTTCTCCTGTTTGCATGAGATTTTAAGTCTTACCGGATGTTTTCAGATTTATAGAATATTTTAATATTGATATGTTCCGGTATATGAAGTGCCAATATGATATGTTTTCTTTTGCAGAACGATTTCAGCTGGTTTCCGTCGTGTAGAGCGTTTTCAGAAGGTCGGTCGTAATTTCCAAGTCCGTGTTGCCGTCCTGTACACAGGCGATAACCCTGACACCTGTCAGATATTCACACATTTTCAGGTTGTCCTCATGGATCACATTACCGGGACGGTAATGATTGAAAACAATCCCCTTCAGGGGAATATGATGCTCTTTCATATAAAACGCCGTCAGCCCCACTTCATTGATTGTGCCGAGTCCGGCGTCAGCAACAAGTAGACATCCCAAACGACAGGCCCTGATGACATCCGAAAGACTGATTTTTACTTCATCGAAACAGAGCGGACAAAGAATACCGCCTGAACCTTCCACGGTTACATAATCATACCTGCTGCAAATATTCCGGAAGCCTTTAAGAACCCGCTCCATGCGTACCGGGTTTCCTTCAATGCGTGACGCGAGGTGGGGTGAGACAGCATTTTCGTAGACATAGGGGCACATTTCATCAAGAGCCTGTTCGATACCGGATACTTTCCGGACATACAAGGCGTCACCGGGAATCAGTTTTCCATCTGCTCCGCGACGGTTACCGCTCATGGCCGCTTTATAATAGGCCGCCCGGACGCCGCTTTCTTTCAACCGTTTTAGAATCATACCCGCGACATATGTTTTACCAACACCGGTTCCGGTTCCG
>Ga0079305_1003475_pt1 | contig 10607 bp, 9 predicted proteins | sample LMS_cellobiose_e_FD_79183 | JGI IMG/M metagenome (GOLD analysis project Ga0079305, IMG submission 79183) | Rumen-fistulated moose microbial communities from Alaska, USA - LMS_cellobiose_enrichment | ecosystem: Host-associated > Mammals > Digestive system > Stomach > Rumen fluid ... | reverse complement strand
TAAGACCGGCTCGCTGGCCAAGAGTGTGTTCAACGCACATTAACCGGAGGAGGTACGAAGAATGGCCTATGTACCCGTCCCGAAAGACTTGAATGCCGTCAAGACAAAGGTTCTTTTCAATCTCACGAAGCGGCAGCTCATTTGTTTCGGAAGCGGGGCGTTGATCGGCGTCCCGCTGTTTTTTCTTTTGAAAACCCAAATTGCCGTCAGCGGGGCCGCGATCTGCATGATGATCGTCATGCTTCCGGCTTTTCTGCTCGGCATGTATGAGAAGAACGGTCAGCCTCTTGAAAAGATCATCCGTAACATCGTTCAGGTGCTTTTCATAAGGCCCAAACAGAGACCGTTCCAGACAAACAACTTCTACGCCGTCCTCGAACGGCAGGATTCTCTCGACAAGGAGGTATTCGCCATTGTCTCAGGCAAGGAAGCTCACAAGAGCCGAGAAAAGGCAGATTGAAGCAGCAATCGCCAAAGCCAAGAGACAAGACAAAAGACAGCTTTCCGCGCAGGACAGTATTCCGTTTCAGCGCATGTACCCTGACGGCATCTGCCGTGTTACGGACACCTATTTCACGAAAACCATCCAGTATCAGGACATCAACTATCAGCTCTCGCAGAACGAGGACAAGACCGCGATCTTCGACGGCTGGTGCGATTTCCTCAACTATTTTGACAGCTCCGTTAAGTTCCAGCTCTCCTTCGTCAACAAGTCCGCTACCAAGGATAACTGGTCGAAAAGCATCAGTATCCCGCTTCAGGGCGACAACTTCGACAGCATCCGCCGAGAATATACGGAAATGCTTCAGAATCAGCTTGCCCGCGGCAACAACGGGCTGGTCAAGACGAAGTATCTGACGTTCGGCATCGAATCCGAAACGCTCAGAACCGCCAAGCCCCGGCTGGATCGCATCGAAACGGACATTCTCAACAACTTCAAGCGCCTCGGTGTTTCAGCGCAGCCGCTGAACGGTCTGGAACGGCTCCGTGTGATGCACGGCATCTTCCATCTTGATGAAAAAGAGCCGTTTCGTTTTTCCTGGGACTGGCTTGCACCGTCCGGCCTGTCCGTCAAGGACTTCATTGCACCGTCCTGCTTTGAGTTCAAGACCGGCAGCAACTTCGGTATCGGGAACAGGATCGGAACGGTTTCGTTCCTCCAGATTCTTGCCCCGGAGCTGAACGACAGGCTTCTGGCTGACTTTCTGGATATGGAAAGCTCCATCGTCGTAAGCCTCCATGTTCAGTCCGTCGATCAGGTCAAGGCGATCAAGACCATCAAGCGCAAGATTACTGACATCCAGAAGATGACCATCGAGGAACAGAAAAAGGCCGTCCGTTCCGGCTACGACATGGACATCATCCCCAGCGACCTTGCGACCTACGGCAGCGAGGCGAAGAAGCTCCTTCAGGATTTGCAGTCCCGGAACGAGCGTATGTTCCTTCTGACCTTCACTATCCTGAACATCGCCGACAGCAAGCAGCAGCTTGACAATCAGGTGTTCCAGGCATCCGGCATCGCGCAGAAATACAACTGCGCTCTGACAAAGCTGGACTTCCGGCAGGAAGAAGGGCTCATGAGCAGCTTGCCCCTCGCGTATAACCAGATCGAGATTCAGCGGGGCCTGACCACTTCAAGCGTCGCTATTTTTGTGCCGTTCACGACGCAGGAGCTTTTTCAGGAAAGCAAAGAAGCGCTTTACTGCGGCCTGAACGCGCTGTCCAACAACCTCATCATGGTTGATCGGAAGCTGTTGAAAAACCCGAACGGATTAATCTTGGGCACTCCGGGCAGCGGCAAGTCATTCTCGGCAAAGCGCGAGATCGCAAACGTGTTCCTCGTTACGGACGACGACATTATCATCTGCGACCCGGAAGCGGAGTACGGCCCCCTTGTGGAACGGCTGGAAGGACAAGTTATCCGTATCTCTCCCACTTCCACGGATTTCATTAACCCGATGGATTTGAACCTGAACTATTCCGACGACGAAAATCCGCTTTCCCTGAAATCTGACTTCATTCTGAGTCTTTGCGAGCTTGTCGTCGGCGGCAAAGACGGCTTGCAGCCTGTCGAGAAGACCATCATCGACCGCTGTGTCCGGCTGGTGTACCGCGACTATCTGAACGATCCCCGGCCTGAGAATATGCCGATCCTTGAAGACCTTTACAATGAGCTCCGGAAACAGGACGAGAAGGAAGCGCAGTATATCGCAACGGCCCTTGAAATCTACGTCACCGGCTCCCTGAACGTCTTCAACCACCGCACTAACGTGGACATCCGCAGCCGCGTGGTGAGCTATGACATCAAGGAGCTCGGAAAGCAGCTCAAAAAAATTGGGATGCTGATCGTCCAGGATCAGGTCTGGAACCGCGTCACCGTCAACCGCGAAGCCCATAAATCCACCCGGTATTATATCGACGAAATGCACCTTCTGCTGAAGGAGGAGCAAACCGCCGCATACACCGTCGAGATTTGGAAACGCTTCCGCAAATGGGGCGGCATCCCGACCGGAATCACGCAAAATGTGAAGGATCTTCTTTCAAGCCGGGAGGTTGAGAATATCTTTGAAAATTCCGACTATGTGTATATGCTCAACCAGGCATCCGGCGACAGACAGATTCTCGCAAGGCAGCTCAACATCTCCCCGCATCAGCTTTCCTATGTAACCCATTCGTCCGAGGGCGAAGGTCTGCTGTTCTACGGCAGCATCATTCTGCCGTTCGTTGACAGATTCCCCAAAGACACAGAGCTTTACCGGATCATGACCACCAAACCGCAGGAACAGGCGGCGGGTGAAGAGAAAGGATGAATTGATGGAAAATGAAAAACTTCTGATCTTCGAGAAGCCGGAGTTTGGACAGGTGCGTAGCATTGTCAGAGACGAAGAGCCTTGGTTTGTCGCTTCTGATGTTTGTAAGGCTCTTGATCTTGGAACAACGGCAAGAGCCCTTGAACGGCTTGATCCCGATGAAAAAGCTGATGTGAGTTTAACTCACACCAGCTCGAATGGAGTCACTCAACGGAGAAACACATCGGTTGTTTCGGAATCTGGCCTCTATTCTCTTGTGATCAGATCCCGCAAACCCGAAGCCAAAACCTTTAGACGATGGATTACTCATGAAGTTATTCCATCTATCCGCAAGCATGGTGCCTACGTTTCTGATGATGTTCTCAAACTCATGGATGAGCATCCCGAGTTAATTCCCGAATACTTTCGGCGTCTTCATATCGAAAACGCAAAGGCAAAAGCTGCACGGGAAGCACTTGAAAAGGAACAAGCCAAAAATGCCCTCCTTGCTCCAAAGGCAACCTACTATGATTCTTTTGTCGGGATCGACAGCCTGACCAATTTCCGCTATACCGCGAAAGAACTCGACATCCCTCAGAAGAAGTTCATCGGCTACCTGTTGGAGAAGGGCTATGTGTTCCGGGATCGTCACCGCAAAGGAAGGCTCTTCGCCAGAGCCAGTGAAAGGAACAATCCGCTGTTCCAGACTAAGGACTTCTATCTCCCTGACGGCACGAAAAGCGAATACACCCTCGTCACTCCTGACGGGAAAGCCCATTTCATGAAAAGGCGCGAGAAAATTCTCGCGTGGGTGCCCGGGGAAAGCGAGGAAGGCGAAGCAATCACCGAACAGGCGGTTTTCGCTAATGATCCTGCCAAACCCGAAGAACCGAGGTGATGAACTATGGCAAAACGCTCTCCGCGGTTGCAGTTCTCGGAGGAGGAGCTGTCCAACCCCGTAATCCGAAAAGCGGCGGAGAAAGCAGAGAAAGCTGTTGACAGGCTCGAAAAAGCCGAGGTCAAAATCCCGAAAAAAGCAGTAAAAGAGCGCGTTGTGACCCCCGATGGGAAGGTCACAACGCGCTTGACCTTTGAGAAAAAGAAACCGCCGTCGAAGCTGTCCCACGTTGCCAAAGATGCTCCTGTAGACACCATCCGGGCAACTGTGCATCGGAACATTCGGGAAAACAACGACGACAACTCCGGCACGGAAGCGGCGAACACCTTGACGGAAACCGCCGAAGGAGGATACCGCACGGTCGAAACAGCACACCGTTCCCATGAGGAAAAGCCCTACCGCGAGGCGAACAGAGCCGAGGCAGCGGCAGACAGAGCCAACGTGAGAGCTCTTGAAAAGGAACAGGCTGAAACGGCGGGCTATTCCTCAAACCCTCATTCCAAATGGCAGCAGAAACGCGCTATCAAGAAGGAGTACGCCGCCGCAAAAGCCGGTACCGGAGCTGAGAAAACAGCCAAAGCGTCCGAAACGACGGCGAAAGCGGCAAAGAAGTCCGCGGAGGAAACGAAGAAGGTCGGCGAGTTCATCGCCAAGCACAAAAAGGCTTTCCTGATCGTCGGCGCGATCCTCGCTTTGCTCCTTGTGATTTCCACAATCGTTTCTTCCTGCTCGGTCATGTTCCAGAGTATGTCCTCGACCATCAATTCGACGACTTATCCGCTGGAAGACAGCGATATGTTGGCCGCGGAAGCCGCTTACTGCGGTATGGAAGCGGAGTTGAAGGAGTATCTGGAAACTTACACAAGCACCCATGACTATGACGAATACCATTTTGATCTGGACGATATTGAGCACGACCCCTACGTTCTGATCTCCGCGATTACGGCCCTGCAAGGGGGCGAATGGACGATTGATGAGGTTGGCGGCACGCTCGCACTTCTTTTTGAAAAGCAGTATATTCTGACGGAAACCGTCACCAAGGAGACGCGGTATAAGACCGAAACGGTCTCCGGCGTCGATTGGATCTATGATCCCGATAGCGGGCGGTATATCCCGGTTCCTTACGAGTACGATGAGGAAGTCCCTTACGATTACTTCATATGTACGGTCAAACTGGAGAACTTCAACCTGTCCCATGTGCCGGTGTATATCATGTCGCAGGATCAGCTCTCCATGTACGCCATGTATATGGCTACGCTCGGAAACCGGCCTGACCTTTTCCCCGGCTCCGGTTACGTCGGGAGGTACTTCGGCACTGAATACGAGAAGTATGAAATTCCGCCTGAAGCACTTGAAGATGAACAGTTTGCCATGATGATCGCTGAAGCGGAAAAGTATCTCGGATACCCGTATGTCTGGGGCGGTTCAAGTCCTTCAACATCTTTTGACTGTTCCGGCTTTGTCTCATGGGTCTGCAACAACTGCGGCGTAGGGTGGAATTTCGGCAGACTTGGTGCTGAAGGTCTCAGGGGCATCTGCACCGCAGTATCCTCAGCCAATGTAAAGCCCGGTGATCTTGTCTTTTTCCAGGGAACCTACGACACACCTGGAGCAAGCCATGTCGGTATCTATGTCGGGAACGGTATGATGATCCACTGCGGCGACCCCATCCAATATGCCAATCTCAACAACAGCTACTGGCAGGCCCATTTCCTGTCTTACGGGCGTTTGCCCAATCCTTGATGAAGGAGGAAGAAATGAATCCGCGCATCGAAAAACTGAAAGCTGAGCGGGACAAAATCGCTCACAGGATCGAGTCTCTGACCGCAAGGCTCAAAGCTCTGGACGATCAGATTCTCAAGCTCGAAAACACTGATATTATCGGAATCGTCCGCGAAAACGGCCTTACTCTCGACCAGCTCGCGGAACTGATGGGGCTTCTTGAAAAGAATCCCACCGCTTCGATTCCCGACGATTTCGAGGAAACGGAGGAAAGAAATCCTGATGAAGAGTAAAACACGTTTTTTCGCCATGATGCTGGCCGTCCTGTGCTGCCTCACGGCGTTTTCCGTCACGGCGTTTGCCAGTGACGGAACCATTTATCAGTCCGACGAAAACGGTACCAACACCACTTCCGGCCCAATCGACGAGATCAGCATTTCCACCGAAACAGTACCCGACCCCTCTGGCGACGGCGGCGAGCCCGGAATCACATGGGATGTGAACGCCGAAGAGATCGACGATTTTCTTTCCGGTTTCCTTTCCCTGATTGGAGGCACTCCGCTGACTCCCACAGGCAACATGACGCTCGTTGACGACATCCTTCAGGATGAAAGCTATGTAGTTCAGGACAAAAAGGTGCTGCAGGACAAGCAGTTCATTACGGTGGAAACCAAGAACGGCAACTACTTCTATATCATCATCGACCGTTCCGGTGAAAAGGAGAACGTCTACTTCCTCAACATGGTGGACGAAGCCGATCTTCTCGCTCTGATGGACGACGGAAAGCAGGAGACCGCACCGACCTGTATCTGCAAAGATCATTGTGAGCCCGGCGCGGTCAACACGGATTGCCCTGTCTGCAAGACCAATATGAGCGAGTGCATGGGCAAGGAAGCGGAGAAACCGACCGCCGAAAAAGAGGAAAAAACCGCGGAAAAGGAAACCGAGAAGCCCACGGAAACCACGGAAAAGAAATCCTCCGGGAGCCTGCTTATCATCGTTCTTGTCCTGGCTCTTGCCGGAGGCGGCGCGCTCTGGTGGTTCAAGTTCCGCAAGAAGCAGCCGGATACCAAGGGCAGTTCCGATCTCGACGATTACGATTTCGGGGATGATGAAGACGAGTATGAAATTGAAGAAGAAACCGCCGACGATGATAACGATGAAAGCAAAGGAGAATAACAGGTATGTATAAGCTCGTAATCGCTGAAAAGCCCTCTGTGGCAAAGTCCATCGCCTCCGTCCTCGGAGCCGGGAAACGTGAAAACGGATATGTGGAAGGAAACGGCTATATCGTATCATGGTGCTTCGGCCATCTTGCGGAGTTCGCGTCCGCGGACGTGTACGACGCCAAATACGAGAAGTGGAGCTACGCCGATCTTCCCATCATTCCCGATCCGTGGGAATACGCCGTCAGCCGGGATAAGGCCCAGCAGTTCAATCTTCTGAAATCGCTCATGCTCCGCGCTGATGTGTCCGAAGTCATCAACGCCTGCGACGCCGGGCGTGAGGGCGAGGCGATCTTCCGTATCGTCTACAATCTCGCCGGCTGCAATAAGCCGATGAAGCGCCTCTGGATTTCTTCTATGGAGGACGCCGCGATTCAGGATGGCTTCGACAATCTCCGTGACGGCAAGGAGTATGACAATCTCTTCACCTCCGCGCTCTGCCGCAGCAAGGCTGACTGGCTGGTGGGCATCAACGGTACGAGGCTGTTCAGCGTTCTGTATCACCGTACTCTGAACGTGGGCCGCGTCGTCTCCCCGACGCTCGCGCTGATCGTCCAGCGGGAAGCGGAAATCGACTCCTTCAAACCGGAGCCTTTCTACACGGTCAACGCTTCCTTCGATTCTTTCAGCGCGGCAAGCGAAAGGATCAAGGATAAGAGCGAAGCTGAAAAAGTCCGGCAGGACTGTGATGGTCAGTCTATGGTCGTGAAGTCCGTTTCCTGTAAGGAAAAGTCCGAAAAAGCCCCGGCGCTCTATGATCTGACTACCTTGCAGCGTGACGCGAACCGTGAGCTCGGCTATACCGCCCAGCAGACGCTCGACTATCTCCAGTCGCTTTACGAAAAGAAGCTCGTAACCTATCCGCGCACAGACTCCCGCTACCTCACTGACGATATGGAAGATGGTGTGAAAGCCATCGTACTCTGTGCCGCCGGTATCTGCGATCTGAATCCTCCGAGGGTGATTCTGCCCGGACAGATCTGCGACAGCAGAAAGGTGTCCGATCACCACGCGATCATTCCCACCGTCGTGGCAGGAACCGCCGAGCAGGAATCCCTTCCCGCGGGTGAGCGAGAAATCCTCCGGCTGGTCGCACGTCAGGTGCTCATGTCTGTCTGTGAACAGTACCGCTATGAGGAAACCGAGGTCACGCTTGAAGCGAAAGGCGCTGTCTTTACTGCCAAGGGGAAGCGCGTCATCAACTCCGGTTGGAAGGCCTTCGTAAAGAAAGAGCAGGAAGACAAGGAACTTCCTGTTCTCAAAGAGTGGGATCTGATCGTTCCCGCAAGCACGGAGATCAAGGAAGGAAAGACAACTCCGCCCAGGCACTACACCGAGGATACCCTGCTTTCCGCGATGGAAACCGCGGGCGTGAAGGAAATGCCCGAAGACGCCGAGCGCAAAGGTCTCGGAACTCCGGCAACGCGCGCCGGCATCCTTGAAAAGCTCGTGGAAACCGGCTTCATTGAGCGCCGGAAGAACAAGAAGTCGGTAAACCTCATTCCTACGCAGATAGGAAGGTCACTGATTACCGTGCTGCCTGAACAGCTCCAGTCCCCGCTGCTTACCGCCGAGTGGGAAAACCGTCTGAAGCAAATCGAGCGCGGCGAGGCCGGGGCCGAGGATTTCATCAGAGACATCACGGCTCTGGTCGATGACCTGGTGAAAAACTATGAGCCTGTGAAGGGTTCCGAGGTCCTGTTCCCCTCCGGACGTGAAGAGATCGGCAAGTGTCCTCGCTGCGGAAGCCCCGTGACCGAGAGCAAGAAGGGCTATTTCTGCGAAAAGAACGACTGCCGGTTCGGTCTCTGGCGGGACAACAAGTTCCTCTCCGCGAAGAAGATCAACCTGACCCGGAAGATGGCATCCGCCCTCCTGAAGGAAGGGAAAACCTATGTGAGCGGCATCTATTCCGAAAAGACCGGTAAGAGCTACGACGCCTATATCCGTCTGGAAGACGACGGAAACCGCAGCGTCTACAAGCTCGAATTCGACAAGGAGGCCAGATAATGCTGTATTTCATTCTCGGCTGCATGACCGGCGGCTTCATCGGCGTCACCGTCATGTGCCTCTGCGCCGTAAGCGGACAGTGCTCCCGCGAAGAGGAACGCAGAGACAGAGCGGAATAACGATTTGGCTCCCGTATAGGTTTTCGGCCTGTACGGGAGCCTTTTTTCAAGGAGAAACACATGACATTCTTTCTTTACTACGCAGCCCTGTTCTGCGCAAAAGTGTTCGACAACACGCTTTCTACAACGAAAACGATCCTGATTCAGCGTAACCGCAGCCTGCTTGCCGGACTGACGGTAGCCGTCTCAGATTTTATTTACTTTATGCTCATCAAGAACGTGCTTGCCGCTGACAGCTTTTTGGCTGTTGCGGTTGTATCCGCTGCCGGAGGTATCGGCTGCTGCCTCGCGGTATCCATCGGGAACAGGCTCTCAAAGGATCGGCTCTTTGTGAACGTGGTAATGTCGGACGACAAAGCCGCGATGCAGGACTTCCGGGATTTCCTGGCCCGGAATCACATCACGAATGTGGCCAGCGACAGCTACACACGCAACTGGAACACAAAGACGATTACCGTTACTGCCTATGCGGAAACAAAAGCGCAGAACAGGCTGATTGACGAGTATATCAAGGCCAGCGACTTGAAGTTCAAACGGGTAATCCAGAAAAACTGATGAAGGAGGTTATCCTATGCCTGTTCAGGACAATACCGAACCCCAAAAGCAGACAAATAAGGCAAGGCTCAAGGAGATCACCGATTCCATTGAAAAAGGGATCAAGGAGCTGTTTGACAGCGACAAGTACAAACAGTACCTGACGACTATGAGCCGGTTTCATCATTACAGCGTCAACAACCAGATGCTGATTTATATGCAGATGCCGAACGCGACCCACGTCGCCGGCTTCAATAAATGGCGCGATCAGTTCGAGCGGAACGTGATGAAAGGCCAGCGCGGGATCAAGATCATTGCACCGACGCCTTTCAAAAAGAAAGTGGAACAGGAAAAGATCGACCCTGATACCAGGCTTCCCATGCTCGATCCTGACGGGAAGGTTATCATTGAGGAGAAAGAAATCAGCATCCCGATGTTCAAGCCCGTCACTGTTTTCGACGTTTCGCAGACCGAGGGCAAGCCTCTCCCTCAGCTCGCCTCTGATCTCCATGGGAATGTCCAGAACTACGACGTTTTCATGGAGGCGCTGAAACGCTCCGCGCCGGTTCCGATCACCATTGAGCCGATGGCGGGAAACATGGACGGCTTCTATGACACGGAACACAAGAGCATCCATGTCCGTGAAGGAATGAGCGAGATTCAGACCGTTTCCGCAACGCTTCACGAAATCGCTCACTCCAAGCTCCATGACTATAAGAAGAACGAGCTGCTGGAATCCAGAGACGATTACGACGATATGGAGATCTGCGGCGTGGACGCCCTTTTTACCAACGGGCGCGTTGACCGTAACAAGCTGCCGGAAGGACTGTACTGCTACGATCTGCGCGGCTCGGATGACGATCCGGGAGAGCTCCGGTATCTGGAGGAACGGGTCGTTGTAAACCACGCCGGAAGCGTTATCACGGCTCAACCCATTGAACTGCCGGAGAGCGGACGGCTCGACGTGTATGACGATATGGGTTTCCGCGGCGGCTCCATGACCCTTCGCCAGTTCTACGAGGACGCATATCCCGAAAAAGCAAGGAAATCCCGCAACACAGAGGAAGTCGAAGCCGAGAGCGTTTCCTTTGCCGTATGCGCATATTACGGTATTGCCACCGGCGAGAACAGCTTCGGCTATATCGCAAGCTGGAGCAAAGACAAGGAGCTGAAAGAGCTCAAAGCGTCCCTTGAAACCATCAACAAGGCTTCTTCCGAGCTGATTACCGACATCGACCGCAACTATGCCGCGATTATGAAGGAACGCGGAATTGATGAACAGACCGCTGAGAAGGACGGCAGCGCCTCT
>Ga0079305_1003474_pt1 | contig 10613 bp, 8 predicted proteins | sample LMS_cellobiose_e_FD_79183 | JGI IMG/M metagenome (GOLD analysis project Ga0079305, IMG submission 79183) | Rumen-fistulated moose microbial communities from Alaska, USA - LMS_cellobiose_enrichment | ecosystem: Host-associated > Mammals > Digestive system > Stomach > Rumen fluid ... | reverse complement strand
GGCGGCATCGCGGGCTGCTGGGCGGCGATCAGCGCCGCGCGGCAGGGCGCGAAGGTCGTTTTGATGGAAAAGGGCGACGTCCGCCGCAGCGGTGCCGGCGGTCCGGGCTGCGACCACTGGTGCAATGTCCCTGCAAATCCGCACAGCCGCGTGGACCCGGACGAGTGGGCAATCGAGGAGATGAACTCCCTCGGAGACTACTCCAACGGCATCGGCATCGAGATCCAGTGCCGCGAGGACTATGACGCGCTGCTGGAGATGGAGCAGATGGGCGGCAAGATCCGGGACACGGACGACGAGTTCCTCGGCGTCGAGGGGCGCTATGACGACACAAAATTCATGTTTTCTCCCCGCTACAGCGTCAATGGTCAGCTCGCGCCCGCCGAGGGCTGGGGCAGCCCGGGCTACAATCCTCCGGAAAAGCGCAACAATACCGTTCTCCGTATCTGGGGCAGCACCTTCAAGCCGGTGCTGAAGAAGGAGTGCCGCCGCCTCGGCGTCACGATCCTCGACCGCACGATGGCGACCAGCGTCCTGAACGAAAACGGGAAGCAGGGCGCGCGCGTCGTCGGAGCGACGGGCGTCAATGTCCGCACCGGCGAGTTCGTGATCGTGAAGGCAAAGGCCGTCATCATCTCCACGGCAGGCGCCGGCCATATCTGGCATATGGACATGGAGCATGGCGGCTATTCCACGATGTACTCCCGCAACCAGAGCGGCGACGGAACGATCATGGCATGGCGCGCCGGCGCAAAGGTCACGTTGATGGAAGCTTCCGGATCCAACCGTTTTTCCGGCGGCCTGAGACATAAGTGGTATACCGGCGGCGCGGACGCCAGCTATGAGAACGTCCCGCTCGTCGACGCGAACAGCAAGGTCCTTCCCGCGCCGACGCAGGGTTGGGCGGACGGCGGCACGATGTTCTCCCCGAACGCCAAGGTCATCGCGGATCTCCGAGAGGGCATCCAAAGCGGCAAGTACGCGCTGCCGTTCTACGCGGACTTTGCAGCGATGAAGCCGGAGGAGGCGCACGCCACCTGGGACCTCATGCTTACCGAGGAATCCACCACGAAGATCATGGTGCAGACCATGGAGCAGGACGGCTTTGACAAGAACCGCGACCAGATCCTCAACTATACCTTCATCGAGGTCCAGCCCAGCGAGCAGTACCGTGATCCCGCAGGCGGCGGCGGCATCATGACCGACTGGGATCTGATGACCAACGTCGGCGGTCTGTTTGCCGCCGGAATGAGCACCTTCGCACCCGGCGACCACAGCTACGCCGCGGCGACCGGACGCTACGCCGGACGCAAAGCCGTCGCATGGGCGGAGCGCATGGGTACCGGCGCGGTGTCACGCGAGCAGATCGAGAAAGAAAAAGAGCGCGTCCTCGCCCCCACAAAGCGCGGGGGCGGCATCGAGTGGAAGGAACTGCACAACGGCCTGTCGCGCGTCATGCAGTACTTTGCCGGCGAGTTCAAGAACGAACGCATGCTTGACATGGCGCTGGAGGAGATCGGCCGGATCGAGAAGTATGCCGTGCCGCAGCTCTATGCGCTTGACCCGCACAAGCTGATGCGCTCCCTGGAGGATCTCAGCATCATTGAGTACGCAAAGATCATCCTGAACGCGATGAAGGAACGCCGGCTCAGCTCGCCCAAGCTCCGCATCGAGCGGCTGGATTACCCGGAGAACGACCCGGAGGAGGAGAAAAACTACCTCGCGCTGCATCAGGAGGACGGGAACATCTGCTTCGAGCGCATTCCCATCCGCTACTGGGGCAATATGAAAGAGCAGTATGAAGCCCACAACCCGGATTATGCCGGCGTTTACAAGCCCTGAAAGGAGGAGCGAACGATGGACAACAAGGTTTACGCGATCCCCAACGTACAGACGCCGAGCATGCCGGTACGGATCGATCCCGAGAAATGCATCGGCTGCAACACCTGCGTCGAATCCTGCCAGATCGACGTGTTTATCCCCAACCCGCATAAGGGGAAGCCGCCCATCATCCTCCACCCGGAAGAGTGCTGGTACTGCGGCTGCTGCGCCACGGACTGCCCGACGCCCGGCGCCATGCAGTTCAACTGGCCCCTGCCCCTGAAGCCCCGCTGGAGAAACAAGGAGACAGGCGAAGTTTGCCAGACGCGATGAATCATATCCGGACCCCGCGCTGCAGGAAACCGCAGCGCGGGGTCCGTGTGCTTTAGAAGAACACAAGGAGGTAAGCATGGAACAATTTGTTGATCTGCTGGACGCGCCGTATTCCCGGCGCGGCAGCTATTTCTGCTTTGCCAACGACAATCTGAAGGCGGAAAACGTCCTCGGAAAGAGCAATCTTTGGCTTTGCAACACGCGCAGCGCGGAATACGCAATGATCGACCTCACAAAGCCGAACAATTTCCGGCAGGTCCAGCTGCAGGCAGTGCGGGAAGGCGTGGCGCTGCCGTGTTTTCTGAACACCACGCCCGAGGAGGTCATCATGGAGACCGCGGCGGGCGACATCCGCTTCTGCATTGCGGAACGGCGGCTGGTGCTTGCCCGCTCGTCCGACGGTCTGACGCTGCGCATCTCGCCGCGGCCCAGCTGGATGGGCGGCCAGATCTCCGTCCCGATCCAGGACGAATTCGGCAGCCACGACGTGGAATTCGGGTCCTGCCGCCTCCGGGTCACGCCGCTGCGGGGAACGCTTCGCCGCTGCCCGGGCGGACTGGAGATATCGCCGGATGGACAAGGCGTCGCAGAGGTTGCCTTTGTTGACTACAATGCCGATCCGTTGCCCAGAAAGCGGGAAGAGTATCCCGAGTATCAGGCGGGCGTGGAAAGCGTCCGTCAGGAGTTCCGCGGTTTCTGCGAGCGCGTCATGCCCGAACTGCCGGAGGAATTTGAGCCGCGGCGGCTCCAGGCGCTGTGGCAGACCTGGTCGATGATGGTGGAGCCGGACGGGGAGAACGATTACCGCCGGCCGATGGTCAAGATGATTCACAGCATTTTCGAATCCGCCTTCGGATGGCAGATGCCGATGCAGGCGGTCTGGCTCCATCATGACCCGCAGCTTTCGTGGGAAGTCTTCTGCTCCTGCTTTGAATTCCAGGACGTCAACGGCCGCATCAGCGACGCGGTGGGCTATAAGCATATGCCCGGCAAAGCCTCTATGAAGCCGCCGATCCACGGCCTGGCGCTGATCTGGCTGATGGAGCACGGCGTGATCGACGCTGCGGCGCCGTCCGCCGAGGACAAGCAGTGGCTTCTGGAGCGGCTGATCAACTGGACGGAGTATTTCTTCCGCTTCCGTCCCGGAAAGGGTTCCCTCTGCGCTTATCAGAGGGTGCTCGAGACCGGGTGGGAGGACGCGCCGCAGTACCGGCTCGGCATGCCGCAGATCTGTCCGGATCTCAATACCTTCCTGGCCCTCAATCTGGAGGCGATCGCCCGGTTCGGCGCGCGCATCGGCATGAGCGAGGCGGCACAGGAGGTCTACCTGCGCCGCTCCGGACAACTCATCGACGAGATGGTCAACACGCTCTGGGATGGGGAACGCTGGTTCTCCCTTTGCCCGGAGACCGGCGCGAGATCAGTCAACGACAATCTGACGCTCTGGCTCCCGGCGCTTCTGGGCCGCCGGCTTCCGAAGGACATTCTGGAAAAGACCATCGCGCATCTGCTTCGCCCCGGCGGCTTCCGAACGGAATTCGGCTACGCTTCTGAGGCGCTCGACAGCCCGTATCTGCGCCACGGCTTCTCCGCCGGCAGCGTGATCACGCCGACGCACTTCTTCATCCCCATGGCCCTGGAGGACTGCGGCTATGCCGCCGAGGCGAAGGAGGCGGCGCTCAGTTACTGCCGCACACTGGCCCGCACCGGTTTCTTCCACATCTGCAACGCGCTGACGGGGCGGGAGGACCGCTCGCTCACGGCATTCGGCGAGAAGCAGCTGTTCTGGTCCGCCTGGACCAGCTCCTGCTATTTCTTCCTTGCCGACCGCTACGGCAGATAAAGAATAGCGAGACCGTGTATCGCGGACAGATACAATGTATTAGGAGGAAAAACCATGTTTTTCAAAGATTACACAGAACTGACGGAAGCGGAGGTTTATGCAAAGCTGGACGAGAACCGCCGGCCGGAGGGAGGCGGGACGGATCTGACGGGGCTTCGCTTCCGCGCGCGTCTGGAAGGGGAGTTTGCCCCGGCGCAGCTGGACTATGCGTTTTTGGATGGGCGTACGCTGCGCTGCACGGAAAACGGGCAAAGCTTCGAAGCGCCCTACGGCGCGGCAAGCCTCGGCGAGATTGTGCTGTTCAGCCACCTTGTCCCGGAAACAGACCGGGGCTTCCATGTCGTTCTCGATCGGCACAGCGGCGCGCTGACAGTGTTTGAGAGCTGGTTCGGCATTGAGGTTCCGGTGGGCCTGGATCACATGGGGAACGGCGAGCCGCTCGGGACCAAGCGCATCCCTCGGGAGGTTCAGCGGCAATATTCCTTCGGCTGGGCGGATTTCGGAGACAACGAGAGGCCGGCGAAGCTGCATGACACGACCAACCGGCTCGAAGGGCGTGGGCTGCATTGGGCTTATTCGACGGGCTACGAGATCCTGAGCTTTTTCCCCAGCGTCATTTGTTCCACCGTCGTTGAGCTGGGAGAGAAGCAGGGCGGCATTACCGTCGCCAATCCCACCGACTATATCCGCATCGACGATGCGTTTTATATCCTCTGCCGCAGCGAGACGGAGTTTTCCGGAAAGCTCTGGATCGAGGTCATGAACTTCATGGACTGCGACGCTGTGGGGCTGGAGCTGGGCGTCGGGGAGGATGACCACTTTGTTTACAGCTTCCATACTGCGGATCTGAAAATCACCGGCGACTGCGCCCATCTGGAGAATGTTTCCGATTACGGCGAGAAGCTTACCCTCGGCGCCATGGCTGCGTCCGGCCGCGGCGCGCGCTATGCGTACCGGCCGAAGAATTTCATCAAACCCGCCGACCACGCCGACGCGCTGCGCATCGCGGGAGAGCACAGTACCATTCTGCAGGAGGGCGGCACAAACATCATGGCCAGCAAGAACTGGCTTCCCATTTCCGAAATGCTGGTTGGAAAGCGCTTTGCCGTCCGCCCGGACTGCGAGCCGCACGCGGCCTCGCCCTGGGCGGGGGAGCGGTCTGTCGTATATGAATACGACGTTCTGACCCGCGACCGCCTTCGCTGGCGCATGAACGGCGGGGAATGGCAGGAGGAGAAGTATCTCTGCTTTGAGCCGGCCCGCGGCATCGCGTTCTTCTCCCACATGGTTACGGGCGATCCGGACTTTGCCAACCTCACCCATGCCGTGGATTTTACGGACGGACTTTCCACGACGATCCGCGCGCAGATCGGAAGCTGGCGCAGCGAATGGGAGGTCGGCTCGAGGGTGCAGTTCGGAACGATCGAATACGGCGATCTGATTCCGCCCTTTGCCCGCAGGCATCACTTTACCGACGAGCTGGTCGGCAGGTGTTATTCATGGTCATACAGCAAAATGCTCAATTCCATCCACGTCTATTCCTCGCCGGAGAGCTACAGCTGGACGATTTTCCGCTCCGACGGCAGCGGCGGCGCGTCATGGACGAGTCCGTGTTATTACATCAAGCTCCGTTCCGACGCCTATCTGTTTCAGTGGGTTGAGGAGAACTGCAACGGCAAGCAGGGGCTGGTATGCATCAATCCGCGCCTGCTGCATGACGGCGGTTTCTTCTTCGGCGTGGGCAATGACGGGCTTTCCCTGAACGTCACCGGCGCATTCGGCCGGGAGCTGGGCAGATACGATATCATGAAATACTTCGGATAGGAACGCTGCGATCCGCAGCGGACGATTTGCGGAGATCGGGAGACGATCCATTCAGAGAAAGGGGGGAAGGCCCCGATGGTTGAAGAATCCTTCTGGGACCGTTCATGGAAAGCGGCCGACAGCGGAAAAATCGCAGCGTATGCGGAACAGATGGGTATCGCGGAGGATCCCCTGATCCGGTATCTGAAAGACCGCGGCGCCGGGTATGTCTGCGACGCCGGGTGCGGCTGCGGGCTCTATTCCCTCAAGCTGGCGGCTTTCGGGTTCCGCGTTTCCGGCTTCGACGTCTCGCCGGCGGCCGTCGCGCTGGCGCAGCGCCTGCTTTCGGAAAAGGGCTGTTCGGAGAGCAGTTTCCGAACGGCCGACGTCTGTTCCACAGGATATGCGGACGGAACGTTCGACGCCGTGGTCGCCCGGGACGTGCTGGATCATATCCCCGTCCGGGACGTCGCTGCAGCGCTGAAGGAACTGAAGCGGATCGTCCGGCCCGGCGGCTGCGTAGTGCTGACCATGGACAAAACGGACGACGAATATGAGTCCGAGCCGCACGAGGTCAGCCGGGACGGCGATTACCTCTATACGGCCGGCAAGTGGAAGGGAATGGTGTTTCATCCCTGGTCGCAAAGCGGGATCGATCGGCTGATGCGCGGGTACGACTCCGAGATTCTGGAGGCTTCGGGAAACAGGTATACGCTTGCATTGAAGAAAGACAGGTCTGAACCACAGATCGGAAAGGCTGCATATGGAGAGGGAACAGATACAAAGGCTGTTTGAAGCATACTGCGGGAAGCTGCGGATCACTCCCGCCTGGGATGTGAAGCTGGAGCTGGTCGAGGACCCTTCCTGGCCCAAGACGGGAGACTTCAAGATCGACTGTGACGACAGGAAAGCGATCCTGATGCTGAACGTCCTCAATCCGAAGCAGGAGAACATGGAGGAAGTCATCGTTCATGAACTGATGCACATCAAGATGTATCCGCTGGATCAGGTGACGGAATCGCTGATCACGAGCAGTTTTGAGGAGGGTTCCGCCGCACGGGATTTCGCATACAGACAGTTTTTCAACGCGTTGGAGCAGACGGTGGAAGAACTGGCAAAGTGTTTTCTTCTGGAGTTCGGGGAGAACAGGGAGTTCTCCTATGGCCGCTGCAGCCGCATGAAGTCGTTCAATGAGCTGTATGACGGCCTCGGCAGCATCGAATAGCGAGGGCGAAAACCGGAGGAGCGCACAATGAAGGTGTACCAACATGTGATGCAATTGACAAAGGAGGGCTTGCGCGAACTGCGGATTGTCCCTCAGCTCTGTCAGTGATTAAATCAATACGGAAGACATGCGTTTGGAAAGGAATGGTTCTTATGATCGGCAAACCAGCCAAAGTACTGATTCTCGGCACCCACACCGAGAAGAGCCTCCGGCGTTTCAGGGAGCTTCCGGACTGCAGCCTCGTCGTTGCGGAGAGAGCACAGGATGTGCGACCGGAGGACCTGCGGGACGCAGAGATCTTTGTCGGGACTCCCAGTCCGGAACTGATCCAGCAAATGCCCCGCCTGCGCTTTGTTCAGTTGTACAGCGCCGGGGCCGACGGCTATTCCTGGCTGCCGAAGGAAATCACTCTTGCCAACGCTTATGGCGCGTACGGAGAATCTATTGCGGAGCACATGCTGACCACCACGCTCATGGCAATGAAGCGCATCCCGGAATACCTCCGAATGCAGGAGCGCCAGGAATGGGCTTTGCTGGACAATATCGACCGCTTTGCCGATTCCAGGGTGCTCTCCGTGGGGATGGGGGCAATTGGCACCGCTTATCTGCGAAAGGCATCCGCGCTGGGTGCAATCTGTTTTGGCGTGCGTCGCACGGCGCATAAACGTCCGGATTTCATCCGGGAACTCGTAACACCTGAGGGAATGGATCATCTTTTGCCGGAGATGGATGTTGTGGCTCTCAGCCTGCCGGGTACGGAGGGCGTAGCGGGGATGTTCGATGAACGGAGGCTCCGGCTGATGAAAAAAACCGCGATCCTCCTGAACGTAGGTCGGGGAAACAGCGTGGTGACGGAGGATCTGCTGCGGGTGATGGCAAGCGGTCATCTTCGGGCGGCCTGTCTGGATGTGATGGATCCGGAACCACTGCCCGAGGGACATCCGCTTTGGAAAGCGCCCCGTGTTTACCTCACTCCCCATATTTCCGGCGGCTACCGTGCCGGGGTCAACTATGACCGTGTGATTGATGCGGTGATACGCAATCTTACCCTCGTTCTGCAGGGACAGCCGCCGGTGCATACGGTTGATCGCAAGCTGGGCTACTGAATCAGCGAAAAACATCAGAAAAAAGACGCAGAAATAGAGCTGTCTGACTTAAAAAACCAGATAGCTCTATTTTGTGATTCGATGGAGTTATTTCAGAGGTTGCCAAAACCTTGCCAAACGCCGTTTCTGGCGTTCAAAAACACGGTATTTATGCGGGCCTCCGGCATTATTGCGATTATTCCCACTCTTTTTCGGGATTGTTCTTTGGTTTATTTATGCCCTAAATAGTACCAATCAAGACAATTATGACACCAGTTTTCTACTCATGATTTCATTTATCAAAATTGTTGTTGCAGAAAAAGTTGCAAAATCGCCTGCGGGATCGTTTCGGGTGGTTGTGGGGTTATGATATTTATGAGATCTCGTACTTTTCACGACACGCATCGCATTCTATAAAAATATCGTGACTACGAAATCCAGGAGTTGCATCTTTGTCATCTACAACTCTGCCTTTGCCGCAGGGACATCTGTAATAGTTTGTATAACTTCCATCATCACAATAAGATAACATTTGTTCTGTGTAACGATCTTTCGACGAAGAGGTGTTCTTATACTCAATTCTTTCCAGTTCGTTTAATGATAATTTGATTTTGCCCATAGTATACTCCTCCTTGAATTTTTGTAATGGCGATAATTTTACTACTTAATCTTTAATCTTTTCTATTCTTCTATTTGATCGGTGCTATTTGGTTGATAATACTAGTTATTTCTCTCATCAGAGGCAAAATTATTAATATCAATCATCTCTTTCAACATATTTCCAATGATAACCACCTGCTGTTTGGCGTAATCCTCTGCATACGGCGGATATATTTGTTATTCCTGTATCTTGAATTGCATCTGCTAAACTATCATAAATTCGTCCTGTATCAATGTTTTGGATTGGTCGTTGGTTTGGTTGCTTTAATTTACGTGGTCTATGATCTTCATCTCGATTTACATACTCCCATTTGAATCCTTTGCATGTTTGATTCTGACCTTGACAAACTTTAACTATAGATGCCTTAGACACGCCAACTGTGGCAGCAGCATCAGCCAAACAACTAATAATTTCTCCAGTATCTACATTGCGAATTTGAGACATTTGCTTTCTTCCGCCTTCAATTGCACCACAATCATTACAACCACAAAGCTTGGATGTTCTGTTTTTCACTATTGCCTTATAAGATTTATGGCAGATAGGGCATATCCACCAATATTCATCATGGTCTTGCGGGGAAATCATTGACGGTTTCAGAGTCCCATTTTTAGTGTTATCCCATTCACTTGCAATAGTCGGGTATAACGTAGCCAAAGATTTTTTCCCTAATTCGCAAAAGAATTGTTCTTTAATTTCTATTGTATCTCTTTCAATATTAACATCAGAATTAAGCAACCGAAGCCCACAATTATTTAAGATTGTGATTATAATGTCATTTAACATGGACCAATTTTGAAATTCATATATCATTACTATAGAGTTATGAAACATCTCTGAATTATCAGCGGTTTCTCTGATTCGATATAATGTTATTCCAAGTTGTTTACATAACTCATCTTTTTCAATATCTTTATTGATGTCTGAATGCCATGTCTGACCATCATATTCAATTGCCACATTTAAAGATGGTATGAAGATGTCGAGTTCTCTACCATTCAAAGTGTCATGATCGCCATTTATAGCGTCTGGAAAATATTTACATACATAATAATATACAGCTTGTTCAGGAAAACTACTATTGTTTCGCCTTGAACACTTGCGGCAACCAGTTGCCTTAACATTTCTAGTACGAGCTTCTATTCGTGTTTCCCACATATAGCCACATTTTGAACAAATCCACGATACTCGTTTACTTGAACGATATCCATAATTACTTGGAGAACCATTCAAATCATAATTCCACTCTTCCAACAAATCTACTCTATTGTTTTGTTTACACCATTCCTGTAAACTCAAAATGAAATAGGCCATACATAATAACCTCGTCATGTATTCTATTGTTCAGACGAAATCTGCAACAGATTTTCTTCCTCCGAACTTTACTTGTTAACCACCTGCAACTATTCCTTTTTGCGCTTTTCACACTACGTGTTGCAAAAGTGTTGCAAATGAAATATCATCAAAACATTAAGTGCCCGAAAAACCTCTGTTTCCAAGGGTTTCCGGGCACTTGTCAACCATGCGGGATCATTCCCACTCAATCGTTCCGCTGGGCTTGGGGGTGACGTCCCAAAGGACGCGGTTGACGCCCTTGACTTCGCCGGTGATCCGGGCGACGATGCGCTGGACCAGCCCAAAATCCAACTCCGCAACCTCTGCGGTGACGGCATCGACCGTGTTCACCGCGCGAATCACGACGGGCCAGTCATAGGTGCGAAGACCGTTTGTGATGCCTGTGGATTTGAAGTCGGGGACGATCGTGAAATACTGCCATACCTTACCCTCAAGACCGGCGTTGGCAAATTCCTCGCGCAGAATGGCGTCGCTCTCGCGGACGGCCTC
>Ga0079305_1003473_pt1 | contig 10613 bp, 9 predicted proteins | sample LMS_cellobiose_e_FD_79183 | JGI IMG/M metagenome (GOLD analysis project Ga0079305, IMG submission 79183) | Rumen-fistulated moose microbial communities from Alaska, USA - LMS_cellobiose_enrichment | ecosystem: Host-associated > Mammals > Digestive system > Stomach > Rumen fluid ... | reverse complement strand
ACTCCCCCATGGGCAAAGGGGCTCCGCCCCTTTTGAATCCCCGCGCTCCGCGCAGCTGTCGCCCTGATGTGATTATGCGGTGCAAAGGTGAATACAGATGGAAACTGATAGCAAAACGTATGCTTTTTTGCGCTCGCGTGAAAGCGAGCGCTGTTTTGGACTGCAAAAAGGTGATATATAAAGTGAAATTCCCGTGTAAAGTGAGGCAACATATTGCCTTCGCCTTTAGGAATCGTGCGCGCTGTGCGGTGGTGCTGCCCTTTTGATATCGGCTTTGGCGTGATACGGAACGTACAAACCGCCGCTTACATCACAGAAAAAGCACTCATCAGACCGTATCACCACCTCATCCGAGCGCTCCGCGCCCACCTTCCCCTCAAGGGGAAGGCAATATGCGCTCGCTTTCACGCGAGCGCAAAAAGTCAGATGTTTTGCAACCAGCTTCCCGCTATTATTCCCCTTTGCAAAGCAATATCAAATTCAGGGCGACAGCTGCGCGGAGCGCGGGGATTCAAAAGGGGCGAAGCCCCTTTGCCCATGGAAGGGTTCCGGGAAACCATGGGCGGTTTCCCGGCGCCTTTTTCGCCATTTGTGGCGAGACAAATGGCGTATATATCGGAGTTGTCTCGCGGAGCTTCGTACAACGAAGAGAGAAAGAAAGCTTTGCCTATAATACGGAGCCGATATCAGATGGGCAGCACCACCTCATCCGTCACCTGCCGGTGACACCTTCCCCTCAAGGGGAAGGCAAAAAAGCGCTCGCTTTCACGCGAGCGCGAAAAGTCGGGGTCTTGCTCCCTTATCTTATCACCGCCACCCTCACGACGTGATCCTTCCCGTACGGGAAATCGGGGACGGTCACAGACACGCGCCCGCCGCTGACCGAAAGCGGAATTTTTGCCGCCGGATCGTCAAAGAGCGCCGCGCTTTCGGGCTCCTTGAAGGCGATCCCGTCCGGGATCTCAAAGGCGCATTCCGCCGCTTCGCCGGGAAAGCGGAAAACGTATACCGTATCGCCGCAGATCTTCGCAAACGATTTTTCCGCGCCCTTCACCGGAACGGGGGACGACGCGGGAAGGTGAAGTATCCCGTCGTAAAGCGCCGTCCATTCCCCGAGCGTTTCGAGCATGGCGCGGTCGAGCGGTCTCAGATATCCGTTTCCCTCCGGTCCGGCGTTTATCAGATAGTTCGAGCCGTATTTGCGGCAAAGGCAGACGTTTTCGATGATCTCCGAAAGCCCTTTGTACGCAAAATCCTCCCGGGCGTATCCCCAATGCTTTGCAAATATGTCGCACATCTCCGAGGCGACGTATTTTTTCGCGCCCTCGCGGTTTATCTCCTTCGGTCTTCCTCTTTCGAAGGTCACGGAATCGAGCTCGTGATGACCCGGTTCGCCGAGAGCGTCGAGCCCGGTGTTGTTTATTATGATCGCGTCAGGCTGATGTTTCCTGATCGTCGAATAAAGACGGTCCTCCTGCCAGTCGGCGCTCTTTTTGTTCCACATCCCGTCGAACCATATGCCGCCGATCTTCCCGTAATTCGTGCAGAGGATCTCCACGCTCTTTACGAGATAGTCTATATAAGCCGGAAAATCGTCGTTATACGAGCTCATATGCCAGTCGAGCAGCGTGTGATAGAAAAACGGTGTGATCCCGTACTTATTGCACGCGTCGACGTATTCCTTTATCAGGTCGCGGGAGCACTTTGCGTGCATAGCGTCGAAATCGCTGAGCCCCTTTGTGTCATACAGCGAAAAGCCGTCGTGGTGTCTCGCCGTCAGCGTTATATATCCGCATCCCGCCTTCTTTGCCGTCAGCACGAGTTTTTCAGCCCAGTCAGGCTCGGGATCGAACGACGCCGCCAGCGCTTCGTATTCCTTTTCGGGCACTTTGAGACTGTATCTTGCCCACTCCCCTTTTCCGTAAAGGCTGTATATCCCGAAATGCACGAACATCCCGAGCCCCGTTTTTTCAAAATCCTCTATCCGTTTTTCCTTTATCATTTTCCCCGTTTTCCCTTCGCTTCCGCGCTTTTTTCTGATTATACCATTTTGTTTCTTTCCGGTCAACGGGTATAAAAAAAGGATGCGGGACCGAGCCTGAGCTCAGTCCCGCGCGGACCCCTCCCCCCTTCACCGGGAAGTGTCCTCCTTCTAAGGAGTTAAATGTGATCCTTTCGAAAGCATCAGCAAACGGCGCTCCCGCTGAACGGCAATTCTGCGGAGGAAAGGGCTTGCGCCGCGGCGCTCATGCTTTCTGATTTGTATTATATCATATAACGATAACAATGTCAATATGTTTTCTAATTTTTTTCGAAAAATTTTATGCGCCTTCAATGCTGAATTTAAGGCTTATGTCCAGCGCCTTCGGCGAATGGGTCAGCGCGCCGACGGATATGAGGTCCACCCCGCAGGAAGCGACCCTGCGCAAGTCTCTCTCTCCCATGTTGCCGGAAGCCTCGAGGATCGCTCTGCCCGCCGTTATCCTGACCGCCTCAGCCATATCCTCGTACGACATATTGTCGAGCATGATTATATCGGCGCCGGCGTCTATCGCCTCGCGGAGCATATCGAAGTTCTCGACCTCGACTTCGATTTTCAGCGTATGGGGCGCGTTTTCCCTCGCGTTTTTCACCGCCCCTATGATGGATCCCGCCGCGGCGATGTGGTTGTCCTTTATCAGCACGCCGTCCGCGAGATTGAAGCGGTGGTTCGAGCCGCCGCCGCATCTGACGGCGTATTTTTCAAGCGAACGCATGAGAGGCGTCGTCTTTCTGGTGTCGCATATCGAGGCTTTCGTGCCCTTCACCGCCTCGCACGCCTCTCTCGTCCTCGTTGCGACTCCGCTGAGTCTCTGAAGGATGTTGAGCGCCGTCCTTTCCGCGGTGAGCAGGCTGACGGCTTTTCCGCTGACTCTGGCGATGACGTCCTTTTTTTCCACCGCATCGCCGTCCTTCACGCATTTTTCGAACACGACGGAATCATCCACGTACAAAAACACCTTTTCGGCGACGTCGAGTCCGCATATTACGCCGGCTTCCTTTGCGATGAAGCTGCCGCGGGCGGTCCTGCCGTCGCGTATCACGGAAAGCGTCGTAACGTCTCCCGTCCCTATGTCCTCTTCGAGCGAGTATTTTATGAAATCTTCAAGCAGCATGTTTATCTCCAGGTTCAATGTAGTTCCGGAAACCGTTCCGGTATTTATGATATGCGGCTTTGAAAGCCGCGAGGCGCGGTTTTACGGGCGCGGGCATTCTTCCGGCGCCACGTAATGAGCTCCGACCGACGTTTTGCGAGCCACGGCTCCCGCCGCCGTCATTTCCGCCGTCTCGGTCATGTTGCAAAGCTCCATTTCCGCGATGCCCGACATTGACGCGCCGTCGTATTTTTCAAAGAGCCTGCGCAGGATATCGAGACCGTGAGCCATGCCGGAAACGGTCCTGACGGCTCCGAAAAATTCCGTCATCGTTTTTCTTAGCGTCTCTCTGTCCGCGGCGGTCTCGTTTTCCGGCACCGTGTATCCGGGCTTCCTTCCGTCGGGGCGGAAGAGCGTTTTTCCCGCCGTGCGCGGAACGGCGTTGATATGGCGTGCCGCGCGCCTTCCGAATACGAGGCATTCGAGGATCGAGTTGGAAGCGAGACGGTTGGCTCCGTGTATGCCGGTGCACGACGCTTCTCCGCAGGCGTAGAGCCCGGGGATGTTCGTCATCGAATTCAGATCAGCCTGAACGCCGCCCATGAAGTAATGCTGCGCCGGGTGTACGGGTATCATGTCCTTCGTGAGATGTATCCCGTGGCGAGCGCATTCGGCGAATATCGTCGGGAACCTGCGGCTGAAAAACTCCTCCGTCATGGACGAGCAGTCGAGGAAGGCGTTCGCGTCGCCGGTGCGGTCGAGCTCTTTGAGGATCTCCCTTGTCACTATGTCTCTCGGCGCGAGATCCGCCATTTCATGCTTGCCCTGCATGAAAGCCTCTCCTCTGCTGTTTTTCAGGATCGCGCCCTCGCCTCTGACGGCTTCCGATATGAGAAACAGCCGTTTTCCGGCGTTGTCTCCCGTCATGAGCATGGTGGGATGGAACTGCACCATCTCCATGTTGGTGCAGACAGCCCGCGGTCTCGCGCCGGAGGCGATGCCGTCGCCCACGGCGCCCTCGGGATTGGACGTGTATTCGTAAAGCTGACCTATGCCGCCCGTGGCTATTACCACGTTGGGGGCGGAAAGCGCGAAAAGCTTTCCGCTCGTGCCGTCGATGAGCATGACGCCCGTCACGCCTTTTTCGTCGGTGAGCACGTCGACGAGGAACGTATGGAAAAAGACCTTTATGTTCGGCCTTTCCATGACGATCTCGCAGAGGCGTTTGGTAGTTTCCCTGCCCGTTGCGTCTCCGCCGCAGTGGACTATCCTGCGCAGGCGGTGTCCGCCCTCGCGGGTGATCTGGAGCTCTCCCTCGCTGTCGACGTCGAACGGCACGTTCATGCTTTTCAGCTCGCCGATGTTCTCGGGACCCTCCTTCACGAGGATCTCCACCGCTTCCTGACGGCACAGACCGGCTCCGGCTTTGAGAGTGTCCTCCACGTGCAGGCGCAGGTTGTCCTCCTTGGTGAGAACGGCGGCGATGCCGCCCTGGGCGAGCCACGAGTTCGAGCCGTCTATCGTCACCTTCGTTATGACCGCGACGCGGCTTTTATCGTCGAGATGGAGCGCGGTATAAAGCCCCGCGATCCCGCTTCCGATTATCACCGCGTCGTATTTTTCGGCGGAAAGAACCGTCTTTTCCGCCTCGTTTTCGTCAAAAAGATATCTTCGCATCGAATTTCCTTTCAAAGCTCCCGGATCACGATTCCCTGTACTGCTTCGGCGTTTTTCCGACCGTGTTCTTGAATATCTTCGAGAAGTACGACGGATCGTTGTATCCGCATTTGTCGGATATCACGGAGACCGAATCGTCGGTTCCTTTCAGGAGCGATTTTGCCTTTTCCATTCTGAGTTTTTCTATATATTCAAATACCGTAAGTCCGGTGAATTTCTTGAACGTGCGGGAAAAATGATACTCGCTCAGCGACAGGCTGTCGGCTATCGCCGCGAGGGATATGTCTTCCCCGATGTGGGCGCGGATGTAGTCTATGCTCTTTTCGATGACCGAGAACTGCTTTTTCATCCGCTCGTCCTCTTTTCTGGACAGCTCCTTGCAGACGAACCTGCGGTTGAGCGCCGTGAGGATGGAGAAGACCTGCGCCTTCACCGCCAGCTCGTAAGCCGGCTGTTTTTCCTCCATTTCCCGGACGATCTTTTTCAGGCACGCCGCGATCTCGTCGTCCGATATGAGGTTGTGGAAGACGACGCTGCGGGAATCGAGAGGCTCGACGTATTTTTCGTTGGTTATGTCGTTTTCGGCGCGGTATATCAGCGAGTCGATCATGACGCAGTGATAACGCGGGTTGCCCGCGCTCCTGTAAAGTGTGTGAAGCTCGTACGGATTTATGACCGCTATGTCGCCGACGCCGCACATATAAGTCTTGTCCTTTACGACCAGCGCCGTCACGCCCTCGAGAAAGTAGATGATCTCGAGCTGTTCGTGATACGAAAGATTCTCCGCGCGAAATTCGCTGCGGCTCGCGGCGCTGTCGTAATCCGCGAGGACGGAAATGGGAAAACGCGTGCTTGAAAATATTATCTTATCGTAATACATAATGATCTCCGGCAGTTTCAAAGAGCAAAATATTCATGCTTTTCAGCAAAATACTTATTGCAATCCCTACTGTGCGTATTTTATAATAAACCAAGGAATAAGTCAATATTTTTCGAAAGGAAATATCTTTTTTGCATGTCGTTTCATCATAGCTTCCCGGAAAAAAGCGTCATAATCGGAATAGACGGCGGCGGGACCCGCACCACGGCGCTCGCCGCGCGCACGACGGATCGCGAAGGCGGATATGAGATAATAGGAAAAGGCGTTTCCAAAGGCTCGAATTTTTATTCCGACACGGTCGCAAACGCCGCGGCGCACACGATAGACGCCGTCGAAAAAGCGGTGCCCGCGGGACTCGCCGCAGCGGTCGTTTTCATCGGGAACGCCGCTCTCGACGATTTCAACGAAAGCCCGAAGCTCGCCGAATACGTCGCCCTTCTTCGTGAAAGCGCCGTCATGAAAAACTCCGTAATCACCTGCAGAAGCGACGCCTTCACCGCGCTTCACGCTCTGACCGGCGGAAAAGCGGGCGCTCTTCTGATTTCCGGCACCGGCGTCATGGGAATGGCGCGGGACGAAAAAGGAAACATATATCCCGTTTCCGGATGGGGCGACAGGCTCGGAGACGAGGGCAGCGGATACTTCATCGCTCTCGAAGGCATAAAGGCGGCTCTGCGCGATTTCGACTCGGACAGACCGGACACGCCGCTCTGCCGCGCGCTCCTTTCGCATTACGGCATATCGTCCCCGAGGTCGCTGATAGATATTTTTTACGCCGATTCCTACGATAAATCGGCGGCGGCTTCGTTTTCAAAGCCGGTCTCGGACTGCGCTCTCGCCGGAGACGAGACGTCCCGCGGGATACTCGTACGCGCCGCGGACATCCTCTTCGACATATCGAGAACGCTCATATCGCGTTCGGGATCGGACATATTCGGGATATACGGGAGCGTGCTGAAAAACGACCCCATCGTGCGCGAGCGGTATTTCGGACGTTTTCGCAGTGAATTTCCCGGTATAACCCCCGTTTTCCCCGACGTTTCGGCGGAGGAGGCGGCTGTAAGGTGCTGCCTTGCGGGTACGAACGTGTAAATATCATACGCAACAGATCATTATCATCCATAAGAAAGGCGGATATATCATGAAAAAATCCATTGAATACATGGAAAACATAATCTCGGTCCTCAAAAAGATCGAAGATACGCAGATGGACAAGATAGAGGAAGCGGCGAAGAAGAACGCCGACGCTCTTGAAAAGGGCGGACTCATCTACACCTTCGGAACGGGACATTCCCACATCCTCGCCGAAGAGGTGTTTTACAGAGCGGGCGGCTTTGCTCCGGTCTATCCCGTCCTCGACGACGCGCTGATGCTCCACACGAATGCATCGAGAAGCTCACAGTTCGAGAGGATAGAGGGCTACGCAAAGACGCTCCTCAACGCTCTTCCCATATGCGAAAACGATATCATGTACATCTTTTCAAACTCCGGAAGGAACACCATGCCGGTGGAAGCGGCGCTCTGGGCTAAGGAAAGGAACGTTCCCACGGTATGCATCACGAATATGGAGCACACCAGATCCTGTAATTCGCGCCATCCTTCGGGAAAGAAGCTTTTTGAGGTCTGCGACATAGCGATAGACAACTGCGGAGTCGTGGGCGACGCCGCGATAATGATAGACGGTATGCCCGTTGGACCCACCTCCACCTCGGCGGGCGCCGCGATACTCCACGCCATCATGTGCCGCACCGCCGAAATACTCGGCGAAAGAGGCGTCAAGGCGGAGATATTCCCCAGCGGAAACATCGACACGATGAAGGATCTTGGAGCATATTACGTAAAGAAGTACGGTCCGAGAATACGCATTCTCTGATCTCAGCAAATAAAAAAGCGAAAGGAAACAATAAACATGTCAAAACTCGCATTGCTCGGCGGCGAAAAAGTCTATACGGGCAGCCATATCGGGTGGCACATCTTCGGCGAGCCCGAGAGTGCCGCGCTCAAAGAAGTCGCTGAAAGCGGCGTTATCCACGGCGGCGCTCAGCTCGAGGGGTTCAGGAAGGAATTCTCCGAATTCTGCGGATCCGAATACGTACTTCCCGTCGCGAACGGGACCGTGAGCCTCGAGCTCATCTTCCGTACCCTCGGTATCGGATACGGCGACGAGGTGATCGTTCCCTCCTATACTTTCATAGCGTCCGTATCGTCGATAATATTCACCGGCGCAAAGCCCGTCTTCGGCGACGTCGACCCCTCGACGTTCCTGCTCAGCGCGGAGGACGTCGAAAGAAAGATCACACCGAAAACGAAAGCGGTCCTCGGCGTTCACGTCGGAGGCAGACCCTGCGATCTCGACGCGCTCAAAGCCGTCTGCGACAAGCACGGCATTTATCTCGTGGAGGATTGCGCCCAGGCTGTCGGAAGCGCATGGAAGGGCGAGCACGTCGGTCTTGTCGGCGCGTTCGGCTCCATAAGCACTCAGAACAGTAAGAACCTCACCTGCGGAGAGGGCGGAATCGTTCTCACGAAGGACAAGGAGCTTTACGAAAAGGCGCTCGTCCTGTATAACGGCGGATGCGCCGGCGGAAGCTTCGTTTCCCCCGCTCAGATCCGCGTCCCCGGCGAGATGCAGTGCGCGATACTCAGAGCGCAGCTCAAGCGTCTCCCCGATCAGATCGACCGCAGGATGGAAAACATCGCATACCTCGAAAGCAGGCTCAAGGACTTCCCGTTCGTTGTTCTTCTCAAAGAAGATCCGAGGATCACGAGAGACAGCCATCACCTCCACATCATGCGCCTCAACACCGCGCTTCTCAAAGGCGTCGGCAGGGATAAGTTCCTCCGCGCGCTCAACGCGGAAGGCGTTCCCTACGCTTCCGGTTACTGCAACCCGTGCCATACCTCGAAGGTGCTCACCACGGATTACGTCACGAAGCTGGTCGGCGGTCCCATCGACGTCTCCGGAAGAAAGCTTCCCAACACCGAAAGAGTAGCGTATATCGACGGAATATGGGCTTACCATACCTTCTTCCTCGGAACGAAGGCCGATATGGATATGGCGTGCGACGCGTTCGAAAAGGTCTATGCGAACCTCGACGAGCTCGCAGGCATATAAAGGAGATCTGCCATGCTTAGAACTGATAAGAACAAAATATTCGAATATCTGAACGCGGTGCTCAACCGCAATACGTGGGGCACCATAGGAAACTACTCCGTCGCGGCGGCAAAGAGCGTCGTCGACAGAGCGGGCATCGGCGATACCCACAGCGCGGTCCTCTGCGACAGCGCGTACGCCGCGATGGAAACGATCCTCCGCGGATACTTCCTCGGGCACGGCGACAAGGTGATAGTTCCCGCGCTTTCCTCCCCCTATATCTCCATGACCTGCGCCACCGTGGGCTGTGAGGTGATATTCGCCGACGTTGAAAAGGGAAAATGCACCGTTTCCGCCGACTGCATCGCGGCCCTTCTCTCCCGCGAAAAGGACGTAAAAGCCGTTATATGCGAGGATCTCCTCGGATACGCGTGCGATATCGGCGCGATATCGGGCGCGATAGCCGCTTCGGGATGCGGAGCGAAGCTCTTCGTCTGCACTCCCGACGTTCTGAACGTCAAATACGATTCAAAGCCCACCGTTTTCAGCGCGGACGCCGCCGTTGCGACGTTTGACGCCTCTTCCGCGATAGACGCGGACTGCGCCGCCGTGATAAGCAAGAACGACTATTACGACGTGCTCTGGTCGGCTCACCACTGCGGAAACGCGAGAATAAACGGCACGTACGAGGCTCTCAACGCCGGTACCATCGCGGGCGGAGATATGCGCGTGTGCGAATGGAAATCCGCCGTTCTCCTCTGCGAGCTCGAGTCCTTCGCCTCGGCGTCTCCCGTTTCAAAGACGCTGTGCTTTGCGTCATGCGAAAAGGGCGAGGATTCCGCTTTCGTTCCGGAAACAAAGCCCGTCTGCATGAACCGCGAGAGCGCGTTCCTTTCCGATTATTACGTAAAGGAAACGGGCGCCGTGAGAAAGGTGTACGTTTGCCCCGCGGCTGAAAGCACGGTAGGGTGAGAGAAAACAAAACGGCATGAAAATGTGAATAAGCTCCCGAAAAGCAGCATTGTTTTTCGGGAGTTTGTTTTTTTGAATTTACGCTTTTTTGATCGCGCTATGCGGTGGTGCTGCCCCATTGATGAGTGCTTTCTCTGTGTTGAAAACACCGCTTTATACATTCATTCTCACGCCAAAGCCGATATCAAAGGGGCGGCACCACCTCATTCGTCACCTGACGGTGACACTTTCCCCTCAAGGGGAAAGCAATACACTCTGTTCTGATGAGTATTTTTGTGCGAAGACAGCGGCGTGTAATTGTACTGCAAAAAGCTGATATATCAGAAAAAGCCTCACATATAACGAGGCGACACATTGCCTTCCCCTTGAGGGGAAGGTGGGCGCGGAGCGCTCGGATGAGGTGGTGCCGCCCATCTGATATCGGCTCCGTATTATATGCAAAGCTTTCTTTCTCTCTTCGTTGTACGAAGCTCAGCGATACAACCGCGAGATATACGCCGTTTGTACCGCCACGGAACGATCTTTTTGCTTCGCAAAAAGGGAAAGGGCGCAGGGGGACCGACCCATGGTCCCCCCTGACTCCCCCATGGGCAAAGGGGCTTCGCCCCTTTTGAATCCCCGCGCTCCGCGCAGCTGTCGCCCTGAATTTGATACTGCGGTGCGAAAGAGATATAGAGGGGAGAGTATATTTCAGAAAAGCTGCCTTATTTGCGCTCGCGCAAAAGCGAGCGCTTTTTTGCCTTCCCCTTGAGGGGTCGAGGAACGCAAGCGTTCCTCGGCAAAATCCTTCGGATTTTGCACCTTGATCAAAATAGTGACGGATGAGGTGGTGCCGCCCGTTTGATGAGTGCTTCTT
>Ga0079305_1003472_pt1 | contig 10615 bp, 2 predicted proteins | sample LMS_cellobiose_e_FD_79183 | JGI IMG/M metagenome (GOLD analysis project Ga0079305, IMG submission 79183) | Rumen-fistulated moose microbial communities from Alaska, USA - LMS_cellobiose_enrichment | ecosystem: Host-associated > Mammals > Digestive system > Stomach > Rumen fluid ... | reverse complement strand
TCAAGCAGCATTTCTGCGTTAGAAAACCTTGATTACCCTCCAGGTAACCTGCGGTTTTCTGCCTTGAACTGCAGCTCGATCCGCTCGAAACTGCATCCTCTTGGATTTAGAAACACACTCTAGGAGCCAAATCGTATTATAATGGAACAAAGCGGGCGACTGGCCGTCAGGCCGGAGCGCCCTGATCATTTCCGGCGTCGCCTTCCGGGCGACGCCGGAAATGGCGGACCAATGCTTCAATGCAATGTCCACCCACTTCAGCTCTGCCTCGCTAAATCCCCTCTTCAAAAACAAATCCGGCTCCATGGAATCCAAATTCCACAGAGCCGGATCGCTTTTAGCCGTTCTTCCTCCTGCGGGTCATGACAAGCGCCGCGCCTGCGAGGGCGATTAGCATGGTACCGAGGAGGTAGTAAAGGTTGGTTCCGGAGCCGCCGGTGGAGGGGAGGGCCGCGCCGGGGGTATTGCCAACGGTGAAGGTGGCATTATCCGCGTCAAACCGAAGCTTTTCTGTCTCGGACAACGTTCTTTCCGCCCATTCCGTCACGGCTTTGTTGGCGTCTTTGGTCAGCAGCGTGGTTTCCCCATTTGCCACTCGGATGTAGAGCTTACCGCTGTCGATTAGGACATAGCCGTCCGGCACCTTCGTCTCACTGATTTCATAATAACCACCCGCTATGCCCGTGATGGAGGTTCTGCCCTCTGCGTCCGTCAACCCGGATGTCTTTTCGACGCCGCCAGACAGATACGTTCCTTTCCCCTCCGGATCCAGCTCCTTCAATATGAATTGAGCGTTCGGCAGAGGCGTGGTCATGTTCGTGGAATCGACTTTCACGATGATCAGATCCACTGGCAGATAGTTGTCGATGTTGGTTGGCTGCCCGAATGTTACCGCAGCAGGATCACCCGGCGTCAGATTGCCGCTTTGCAATGTCGCTGCTGTTTCAAAGACCCGGTACTGGATCGCCGTTGGCGTGCCATCAATCATCTCGTACTTGGGAAGGTTTCTCCATGTGGCTTTCCAGGTGCTCTCGTTGGCCGTGTCCCCAACAGCCATCGTGACCGGGTTGGTAAGGTCAGCAGTCTGGGGAACCGCCGACCAGCTGCCATCACCATTCTTCCTCTGCAGCTCGAAGGTCACGGAGGCGTTGGTGACTGTCGCGTTGACAGAGAGCTCGCCATCCTTCCAGGTCTTCGTCGCTTCAACGGTTGTGACTTCTGTGTTGGTGAAGTCATTGCCGTCAGATTCGCTGGCGTAATCAACGCGCTGCTGACTTTCTCCTTCTCCTTCCATCACATAGACATTCGTTTCCTCTACCTTATACGCATACTCTGTCGTCGGATCATTGACATTCTGATAGCGATCCAAGCCGGAGAATGTGTAAGTATTGCCGCTCCAGGTGGGTTCAGCATCAACAGTCACCCACTTGGACGTTTCCGAGACCGGCTTGAGCGTCCGCTTCAGCGTCAGCGTGATTTCCTGCCCGTTATCGTGCAGTCTGCCACGGTCAACCCAGGTCTTGGTTCCGCTGATGTCGACGACCTTTTTGACATTGGTAATGGTGCCGCCGCCCTCACCGCCCGCAGGCGTGTAGGTGTATGGGATCTTACCGTAGCAGAAAGCCGACCATGCTTCCGGATTAAGGAACGTCATCCGGACGGTATCGCCATCCATGCTGAAGGAAACTGCGGGTTTCGGCCCCACATTGATCGTCTTCGGAACGCCCCAGATGACCTGAATCGTGTGAGGGGTGTGCGGTTCCTCCTCCTGATAATAAATGTGGTTGGAATTTACGCTGATGATATCGCTGAAGTCGTTGCTCAGATCCTTAACTTTTTGTCTGATCTCTTCAACTTCTTCTGAGGACGGCCTTCTCGGCGCCCAGACAATGAAGTTATTGCCGTGCTTTATCACGATATAGCCCAAATCCACGCCTTTGGAAACATCGAAGGTCTGGGAACCCTGACCGCTGGTGATGACCTCTCCTGTAATTTCTCCTGCTACGTAGGTTGCCGGTGTGAATTCGATCTTCACGCGATAATCGCTCACATACCCTTCAGGCAAAACCTCCTCAACCCTGTACTGGATAATGCTTCCGTCGTCATTGAAGATCGGAAGGTTGGTAAACTCAAACGGCCACTCATCCGGGTTGGCCCCCTCGAGCGCAGACTGGGTCACGGTCGTGGTCCTGTAAGGCGTGGTTTCGCCATCCTTGTAGAGGTTGACGGTAATGGAGCTGGGCCTGCCCGCACTGCCATCGTCATCCCAGATCTTAACGCCCTGTATCGTCGTCTCAGGGACGTAATGATTTGTGAACGCGTTGGTGATGGTCGTCGTGATGACGCCGGTCTCGGCGTCCGTCGTTTCACCGATGCTGGAGAGATAGTACCCCGCGGGCAGAGATTCTTCCGTCCAGCTGTAGACGATGAGTTCGCCCGTTGAATGGTCATACTTCGGCAGTCCGGAAATCGCCGCCGACCAGCCGTTGCTTTCATCCAGCGTGCGGCTTTCGCCATTGGACAGGTGCACGGTCAGGGAAGTCGGCAGGTTCGTGTTGGTGCCATGCTCCCACTGCTTGATGATTCCCACAGACACGGTCTCTATATTATTCGTGAATACGACCTGTGCCGCGGCGGTCTCCGCCGACGTATCCTGGTCTGTCACAGTGACGGTCGCCACGTTTTCGGAGATGCTGCTGCCGCCGGTCACCGACTTGAGCACCAGGTTTCCGCTGTCGGTTTCGGAGATCGTATAGCTGCCCGGAACAAGGTTCGGCACAACCACTGACCAGGTGTTGTCCGTGCCGGAGACCGGCTGAACAGCACCGCTGTCGATGGCATAACCCGTCGCGCGGCCGCTCTCGAAGGTGATGCTGACCGTGTGGCTGATGCCTGCCGTCGCCGTATCCGCGCCGGTGATTGAGAACACATAGGTGCCGTTCGTCAGTGACGAGGTATCCGTCGTGGCGTCATCCACCGTGACAGCCTTGGTGATTTTCAGGCTGCCAACCTGCTTCCTGTTCGTGATCGTGGCTGAACCGCCATCCTGTAGACCGCTGTCCTGCCCGGAATACGTGATTTCGTATCCTGTTAGCGGCGTTTCAACCACATAGTAGGTGTACTGCTTCCCATATTCGTTGTACATGGGCAGGCCGGTGATCGGCAGGGTCCAGCTGTCGCGTGAGATTGTATAGGTTCCAACGACCTCCTTGTAGGCATGATTCTCGCCTTCCGCGCAGGTGGCCGTGTCAGGGACAGTATCGAGATACGCCATGACAGGGTCTGCCGCAGTCGACCTGCTGCGCAGAGGCGCGGCGTTCACATTCATCATGAGAGACTCTTCGCTGAGGCTCCGCGTGGACAACAGAGAGGATGGAGGTACGGCCTGGGCGGCGGCTCTGCTGGAGCGGCCCGAAAACGTCGGCTGACCAATCAGGCCATCATTCGTTCCGCTGTATCCGCTATTGCTGATAATAACATTAATAGTCAGGTCCGTAGTGATATTGCTGATGGTCAGAGTTTGCTGTGCGCCAACATTGTTGCCACTGCTGCTTGTCGTGTAACTGCTCGTCCCCAGCCCCTCTACTGTGAAGCTCTGTGGATATGTATTGTCATCCCACCTCCATGTGATCGTCAAATCACCTGCGCCGGTCCCGGTTCTACTTGTGATATCCTGATCATACCAACTGAAAGGAAAGTAGAATTGTCTGGCCCTATATTTGAAATTGATCGTTACCGTATGATTCGGGTTCACCAGCCTGGGGATCGTAACATGCGTTCTGCTCAATTCCTCGCCGCAACGGGTGCAGTACACTACCTCATCATAGCCGCCATCAGCGGTATAAGTAGGGGCAACATAATTCTCCTGCACGGCTTCTTCCGGAATATGCCCAAGCGCATCAATACTTGTAGGTACCGACGAGATGATCGCATTACACACCATGCAGCGGACAACGGTGTCATAGCCGCCATCTGCAGTGCAGGTCGCCGCGACGTCGTTCTCAGTGTGCGCCGTTCCGGGCTTATGTCCCGCCACGGAAATAGCTTCCGTTTTTGTCTCGCCGCACTCCGAGCACGTATATTGCTTATTCCCCTCTGTCGTACAGGCGGAAGGCACGACGACGCCCTCGCCCCACACATGATCCTTATCGCTGACTCGATAGAGCGTCACCGTGACAGAATCAGGTCGGTTCGGGTCGTTATTGTCGTCCCATGTCTTTTCAACGTTGATGTTCACTGTACCGCCGATCAGGTTAAGCACAGTATGCCGGAACGAAATCGCCTTTTCGTGGGACACGAAGGAGCCATCTGTGATTTCAGTCGTCGTGCCCTCTGTTTCCCCTTTGGCAATGACAAGCACAGGCTCCTTGCCGTCCAGCATGATACGCGCGCCCTGATCCCAGTTGAACAGGTACATGTCGTCGGTGACGCCGGTGCCCACAACGACAGGCGGTTCGCTTTCAGAATCAGGAGTGATCGTGCTATAGATAACCTCCCCATCCAAATCGGTGAACTTGCCGATCTCCGTCTGCACCTCAACAGCCCACACTGTATTTACCTTGGTGTAGTTTGCAGGCGCTGCGGTCTCGATGAGATAATAGGTCTCGCCCAACACCAGGCCGAAGTCGTCGCCGTTATGCTTCAGGCGCGCAATACCATCGGCGCCCGATGTCGCGGCCGCCACCTCGACATACGTATGGTTGCTGTCCAGTTCAGCAATAATTTCGCCGTTTTCATCATCTACCTTGTACAGCTTGAATGTGGCGCCTGACAGAGGGTCGTCATCCTCGTTGGTCTTGTATACATCCAGCGGTACGTTATAGACGTTGATCACATGTTCGTTGGTGCTGGTCTCACGTCCGGCGGCATGGCCCTGATACATCGTGCCATAGGTACCGGTGTGGAAATCTTCGGTGCTCTGGCCGCCCTGACCGACAGGCGTAACGGTATAGTCCGGATTGTATCTGACAGTGAGGGTATAGGTTTCCACGCCGTTCCCGACGGTATCCGTTTCGTGCTTCGGAATGGGGTCGCTGCCTTCAAATTCAACATTCTTCTCAAGCGTGATGACAATGTTGCTGCCCGCGCCTTCGATGCCGTAGGGATGGTAGGGTACGGTGACGCCGCCGTTCAGGATATCCTTGAGGAATTCATCCCAGTTGAGCACGGTATTTCCGGATTCCGTGGTAAGATACTTCTGGCAGGGCTCGCCGCCTTCACTGATCATATGCTGCAGGATAACCGGCGCAAGCGGGAATGTCGCCGCCGTGCCGCTGGTTTCCCCTTCCCGATCGTCGGAAATGTCGTTCGGAGAAAGGGTATAATGCAGACTTCCGTCCTCATTGACGACCTCCTCGACCAGGATCTCCTCATAGAACTTTTTGAGCTGCTTCTGCGGGTCGACCTCCGTACCGAGATAGACTGTCCACTCTGTCTCCGTCTTCGGGAAGCTGAGCTCGTTGACATTCACCCGCGGAGAGGGCAGTTCAGCGCGAAGGTTCAGAGTATCGCGTACAAGCGTCGTGTCAAAGTCAACGTCTTTTCCGCCCGCGCGGTACCTTGTCGCCACGATCGTCGCTTCTCCGTCATTTGTCTTGGCGGCATTGGCGCCGATGAGGTCTTCCTTGGCTTTGACGTAGACAGTGCCATGCCAGCCAACGATCGAGTCAATGGGCTGATTGAGCCACTTAATGGTTCTCCCGTCCTCCTGCACAACGCCGGCCACTTCGCTTGTGTTCGTCGTCAGGTTGCCCTCGATGTCAATCGTATTCCCCGCCCCAAGGGGCATACCGGTAGCCTTGTCCACCAGATAGAATGCTTCGCCTGCGGTGTCGGTTATGTCACCCAAAACCACGACGTCTTCCATGAGAACCTTTGTGATCTGACGGAAGATATTGGTCAGATCGCTGGCTTTTTCCGCCATATAGAACATCTTGTTGCCATTGATGTCATAATCCGCCAGGTCGTAAAGCAATCTTTTACCAGACGTGACACTATCCATGCTCAAGCCAACGGTAATTAACTTGACATGGCTGTTGTTCTTCAAGTTCGTCGCAGCAGTTCTGACCGCTTGTTCAATGTTGAAATCACTTGCTTCGCCGGTTCTTAACCCCTGCGGCGCTCCGTCGGTTACTAGGATGACATACCGATCCGTCGCCACGAGATTGCCGCTGCCGTCGAGGGTGTAATCCGCCGACCAGGAAAAATTCTGCGCGTCGTTAAACGCCTGGTCCGGGCGGGTGCCGCCGCCGCTGGAATGGTTAAGGCTTACTGTCAATCCGGAGGACGCCGGTTGAAAATCCGATCTCGCACCGCCCAGGTCTTTATTAAACGTATTGTAGGCAATTTTGACTCCTGGGCTTGCGTCACCCGCGACCGCCAACAGTCCTGAAATCGTGTTCAAGTCGGTAGAACTGCCGCTCAAACTCTGATTCAGATAAACGAACCTGTTATTGCCATTATCGCCGGCATTATAGATCGTGTATGTAGTATTATTATTATCTCCTTTTGAAAATGGATGACGCGCATCCTGGCCATAGTTTGTACTAAAATCCTCCTGGCCAATGATAAAATATCTCTTTGTTCCGTTTTCGTATTCGCCCGTACGGGATGCGTCAATTGCTCTCCAATTACCCTCCTTATAATAAATCTTGAAAACAGTGGCTGTGCCGGATGCATCTGCGATCAGATAATAAGGGTTATTATAATCCCGATTTCTGTCAAGCCAACCTCTGTTGTCGTATCCCCATCCACTGTTATTAATCTGGTAAATGGGGATGGGATTGGTATTCCCATTGTAATTGGTCTCAGCTTCTACCAGCGCTGACGGAAAATACATGGAGTTGGACACGTCCAGGCAGAACGCCATGTCGAGGTTGCCGGCAAAGGTCTGGAAATTTGCTCTGGAGGTGAAATCCACACGGTAGATTCGGTTCTCGTAATCAAAAACCTCAGCCGTCTTCTTTGTCGCAGAACTCTCCAGCGGGATATTACGGCTTTGCAGTCCCTCCAGCCAGCCGGTCATATCCTCGATGGATGAGGGCTCCTTTTCGTTTGGCGGAACGACATAATCCCTGTTCTGCCTGAAGTAGGCGACAAGCTGGCTGCCGTTGTGGGGAATGGACAATGCTTCCGCCTGTATCGTCGCGGGATACTGATTACGGTCCAGCGGCAAACCGTCCAGCTCCCAGTGATCAAACTCCCATTTGTTTCTGCCGCCGGTATCTCTATGAGTCACTGGCGTCGCCGTAATGGTTCCGCCGTTCTTTTTATCCGCAGTGGAAGTCACGTCATAATAGTGGGCCACCACGATTCCTTCATCTATTACATTTTGTATTGTTCCATCCGAAACGGTGACAGTACCTCTGATCTCATCAGCGGAGCGTACCGTGTAGTCATAGGTGGGCAGGCTGTCCATCTCATAGATATGAACGGTTACGCCATCTCCGTCCACTCCGACAAAATTGCTGCCGTTAAATCCAAGATGGACATACCGGGGCTCTTCTTCTGTTCCGAGATTGTGATAACCTTCCAGAATGAAGCCGTCGCCGCTCTGAATCACCGCGACATTGTTGTTGCCCTCCTGCACGATCGCCTCGCCTGCGTTATTCAGGGCGATTGTCCTTGATTTATTATCGATCGGGCGGATCAGATAATAGTTTTTGTCCAGGTTGGTTTGAACGTCCTTCTCCTTGAAGATATGGCTGAAGCTCCAGGCATAGGAGCTGTTCAGGTGCTCAAAATCATGCGCCGAGTCAGTATCCCCATCAAAGTCCGGATGATATGCGCTGTCTACAGTTCCGTCGTTTTTAAGAAGATAATACGTACCGCCGACTTCATAACAAATCAGATAGCTCTTGTTGACGTCAATCGACGTCGCCTCGGCATCCGGGATTTCCTGCGCGTCCGTCACCTTCACCGTGAACACTTCCCCGTCATTCATGGTGACGGTCAGCGTCTCTTCGCTCGTAAACGGCTTCAGGCTGATCAGGAGCCACTCGCCGGCAGCTATCTCCGTGTTATTGATCTCTTCAATCTGCTCTTCTGTCAGGTCATTGCTATATTCACAGTCCAACCCGCAGGCCGACTTCACCTGTCCGATCGTGCTGTCCTGCCCTGCTTTCCCAACCCAGACAAGGGAAGAATCAGAGAACTCCACGTTCTTAATGTCGGCGACGAACCGGTCGATGCCAGCCCCTTTCGTTTCTTCATCTATACCCAGCACGTCCATCAGCTGATGAAGGGTGATGAACCCACCTCCGGGCAGGCGAAAATCGTACGTTTTGCCGTTAACGGAGTACACAAAATCCACCGTATACACGACGCCAAAGACCGAGAACGACTCCGACTCGAACGAGGCCGTCACTTCGCCCTCCGTCTCCGTATTCACTTCCACGTCCGTGACTTCTTCCACGCTCGTGATCTCTTTGGCTTCGTCCTCGTGCGCGTGCACCACCTGCAGGTTTTCCACGGGCTTGTCCAGCAGCGTAATCTCCACGCGCACCGCGCCGCTCGGCTGCACCTCGGCGCCCCTGTACATGATGGTGATGTCGAAGAAGCGCGAGTGCGTGCGGCCGTCCTCGTCCGCCATGCCCAGCGTCTCGGCGGCGCTCTGCGCGTACTGCTCGTATTCCGGCGAGCCCGGCTCGATCTCGCGCACCTGCAGCCCGCTGCCCGCGGGGATGCGCGCGTCTTCGCCGTAGCTCAGCAGGATGCGGTAGTCCGGGCCGTCGAAGGACAGCTCGCCCGCTCATAGGCGATCGGCACGACCAGCGCGACGCCCGTCGGCCCCAGCTCGTCCAGCGTGAAGGCAAACGCCGACGCGCCCGACTCTTCGCTCTCATAGACCAGGCTTTCACCCGGCACGACGCCGTTCTCCGGCGTGAAGCGCAGCGCGAGCGCCCTTTCGATGCTGTCGAAATGGGTGTTGTCAAAGGAAAGAACCACCTGAACGGGCGCTGCCGGCGTCACCGGCGTCTCGCTGCCTTCCTCGCCCGAGAGCAGCTCGATGTCAAAATACCGCTCGCAGGCCAGCGTCGCGTCGTTCAGCGCGCCCGTCTGCGCGGCCAGAAGCGCGCTGAGGGCGGCAAAGCGCTCGTCCTCCGGCGTGATTTCCGTCACGCGCAGCCGCGCGTCCTCGGGAATTCCGGCGGACGGGTCATAGTGCAGCGTCGCCGTCCAGTCGGCGTCTTCCGCGATCAGTCCGGTCTCGTCCGGCGTCTGGCGCGACAGCCAGTCCTCGTACGCCGTTGTCACGCCCGCGTATCCCGCGATCCGGCGGTCGCTGCGCAGATAGTCGCGGTACGCCACGCCGTCATCGGTGTTGCCCTGGATCGTGCGCACGGCCTCCCGCTCGTTTTCGTCTGTATACAGCTCCGCCACGATGCCCACGTGGTCGATGATGCCGTCCTGCTCCCAGTCGAAGAAGATCAGGTCGCCCGGCAGCGGCTCCTCCACATCCCAGGCCGGCTTGTACCAGCCCCACTTGTGCAGCACGGGTACCCAGCGGTCCGGGTTCGACGCGCGCGGGATCTCGCCCTTCGGAATGCGCGCGTATTTCAGGCAGAACGACACGTAGGTCGCGCACCAGTCCTCATAGGGCAGGCCGGCGAAGGCGCCGTAACGGGTATAGCCCTGGCGCACGCCGTTCTCATCCACCATGAAGTCGCGCGCGCTCTCGCGATAGCCCAGCTGCGTCTTTGCGATGGTCAGCAGATCCTCCGGCCACACGCCGGTCAGCCGGACGTTCGCCATCGTCTGCTCCCAGGCCGCCTGCGTCTCCGCTTCATGCACCGCCAGCGGGATTTCCGCCTCGGCCGCCGCCATGCGGTCCAGCTCGTCCACCACCGCCGCGATCAGCGTCACGGCGGACACATCGTTCGTTTCCTGCGTCTTCACGACGATTTCGCCGGTCCATTCCGTCGCTTCGTACAGCAGCGCGTCGCCCTGGAACACGTTGACGGCGAACCGCGCGATCGCCGGGTTGCCGCTGCGGCTCAGCGTGAAGCGTATCTCGTCGCCGCCGAAGGCGGAACGGACGTCCGCCGAGGCGCTCATGGTCAATTCTCCGGATTCGACGACCGTCAGCGCGGCGGATGCGCTCGTCTCCGAGCCGTCTTCCGCCACGGCGGTCAGGGTAAAGGTGTATTCGCCCGCTTCATCCGGCGTCCAGGTCATACCCGTGGCGTCCGGCTCAAGCGCGCCGCTCATCCGCTCCTCGCCGTTCGCATTCGTGACGACGCACGTCAGCGACACCGCGCCCGTCGCGGAAAAGCGCCACGACGCCTGCTGGCCCGTGAACACGCTCTGCTGCGCCGCTTCGAACGATTCAATGACCGCCGCGACGATTTCAGGCTCGTCGGTCGTCTCGGGCTCGTCCGTCGTTTCGGGCTCATCCGTCGTTTCGGGCTCGTCCGTCGTTTCGGGCTCGTCGGTGATTTCGGGCTCGTCCGTCGTTTCAGGCTCGTCGGTGATTTCGGGCTCGTCAGTTGTTTCGGGCTCGTCGGTGATTTCGGGCTCGTCAGTTGTTTCGGGCTCGTTGGTTGTTTCAGGCTCATCGGTTGTCTCGGGCTCGTCCGTCGTTTCAGGCTCGTCGGTGATTTCGGGCTCGTCCGTT
>Ga0079305_1003470_pt1 | contig 10625 bp, 6 predicted proteins | sample LMS_cellobiose_e_FD_79183 | JGI IMG/M metagenome (GOLD analysis project Ga0079305, IMG submission 79183) | Rumen-fistulated moose microbial communities from Alaska, USA - LMS_cellobiose_enrichment | ecosystem: Host-associated > Mammals > Digestive system > Stomach > Rumen fluid ... | reverse complement strand
TCCGGCAGGGACAGGCGGCGGACATCGTGTTCGCCCCCCAGATCAACGAATTCCGGTCCCGGCGCAGCGTGCAGCTGGTGATCACGGATCTGCGCCCCCACCGGAGCTAAACCTTTGACAGAGGACGAAAAGCCATGGCGGAACCGCTGGTAGAACAATGCTATAAAGAGCTGGCCGACACCATCCTGGAGCACAACCCCGGGGTGGATCTGGGCCGTGTCCGGGCCGCCTTCGAGGTGGCCGACCGGGCCCACGGCGGCCAGAGGCGGAAGGCCGGCACGCCCTATGTGACCCACTGCGTGGCGGCCGCCCAGATCTGCGCGGAGATGGGGCTGGACGAGGACAGCATTGTGTCCGCCCTGCTCCACGACTGCATCGAGGACACCTCTCTCACCCACGAGGACATCGCCCGCCAGTTCGGCGAGGAGGTGGCGGACATCGTGGAGGGGGTCACCAAGCTGACCCGGGTGCAGTTCACCAGCCGGGAAGACGAGCAGATGGAAAACCTGCGGAAGATGCTCATGGCCATGGCCAAGGACATCCGGGTGATCCTCATCAAGATCGCCGACCGTCTCCACAACATGCGCACCATGGAGTACATGGCCGGCCACAAGCAGCTGGAAAAATCCCTGGAGACCATGGAGATCTACGCCCCCATCGCCCACCGGCTGGGCCTGCAGCGGGTGAAGTGGGAGCTGGAGGACCTCGCCCTGAAATACCTGGACCCCGAGGGCTACCGGGAGATCACCGAGTACCTGGAGAGCAAGCAGGCGGAGCTGGACAAGTTCATGACCGAGGTGCGCCGAAAGATCACCGACCGGCTCGCCGAGCACGGCATCGAGGCCACGGTCCAGAGCCGCATCAAGCACATCTACAGCATCTACCGGAAGATGTACACCCAGAAGCGGGGCCTGGAGGAGATCTTCGACCTGTGCGCCTTCCGGGTCATCGTGGACAACCTGGCGGACTGCTACAACGTCCTGGGCCACATCCACGACATGTACCGGCCCGTGCCGGGCCGCTTCAAGGACTACGTGGCCACCCCCAAGCCCAACGGCTACCAGAGCGTCCAGACCACGGTCATCGGGGAGGAGGGCATCATGTTCGAGGTGCAGATCCGCACCTGGGAGATGCACCGCACCGCCGAGTACGGCATCGCCGCCCACTGGAAGTACAAGTCCGGGGAGGCGGGGGTCCGGGCCGGGGACGAGGAGAAGTTCGCCTGGATACGGCGGCTGCTGGAGGCCCAGCAGGACAGCGACGCCCAGGACTTCGTCCACGATCTGAAGATGGACATGTTCGACGACGAGGTGTTCGTCTTCACGCCCCAGGGGGACGTGGTGAACCTCCCCGCCGGGGCCTGTCCCATCGACTTCGCCTACGGCATCCACTCCGCCGTGGGCAACAGCATGATCGGCGCCAAGGTGAACGGCCGGATCGTGCCCTTTGACTACAAGCTCCAGAACGGCGACATTGTGGACATCCTCACCTCCAAGGCCGCCCCCGGCCCCAGCCGGGACTGGATGAACCTGTGCCGGTCCAACGCCGCCCGCTCGAAGATCCGCCAGTGGCTGAAACGGGAGCGCCGGGAGGAGAACATCCTCCGGGGCCGGGAGATGTTCGAGGCGGAGTTCCGCCGGGCGGGCCTGAGCGCCGCCTACATGGCCGACGAGGAGCTGGTGAACACCTGCGTCAAGAAGCTGGCGGTCACCTCCCTGGACGACATGTACGCCGCCATCGGCTACGGCGGGCTCACCTGCACCCGGGTGGTGAACCGCTTCAAGGACGAGATCGCCCGGGCCGTGAAGCAGCAGCCCCACAAGACCGCCCTGGACAAGCTCAACGAGGCCGCCGAGCGCCGGAGCGACAAGCCCGTGAAGGCGGTGCAGGGGGTGCTGGTGGAGGGCATGGGCAACTGCCTCATCAAGTTCTCCCGCTGCTGCACCCCGGTTCCGGGGGACCCCATCGTGGGCTTCATCACCCGGGGGGCGGGCATCTCCGTCCACCGGGCCGACTGCCCCAACTACCTCAACTCCGTCAAGGACGCGGAGAAGGACGGCCGCTGGCTCCGTGTGGCCTGGGCCGACAAGACCGAGGGGCTCTATCTCACGGCCCTGCGGGTGGTGTGCCGGGACCGGAACGGCCTGGTGCTGGACGTGGCCTCGGTGCTCAACGCCCTGAACACCAAGGTCCGCTCCCTCAACGCCCGGAGCCTGCCGGGGGGCGACGCCATGATCTTCCTGTCCATGGAGGTGCCGGACCGGGACGCCCTGAACACCATCATCGCCCGGCTCCGGTCCGTCCGGGGGGTCCAGGAGGTCCACAGGGGCAACGGCTGACGCCCTTTCTTTCGATACAGCGTGACAACGCCCGATGCGGAAGCCCGCATCGGGCGTTTCGTGTTTTCAGGCCGGCCGGGCGCGGCTCCTCTGTCATTGCGGGGAGCGCAGCGACGCGGCAATCCGCATCCCTTTTCCGCCGGCCGGAGGTCTCCCCGGCATTACAGGGAGGCCCCGCCCTCGTCCTCCGGTGCCGCTGCAGTCCGGGGATCCGGGCGAAGGGTGGCGAGAACGCCTTCCAGCCCCTGTAGCCGGACAGTGTTGGTCTGCCGCAGATACCGCCAGGCGATGAAGATACCCAGAACCATAAACAAAAGCTCCATCAGGCTGTCCTGCAAGAAGGCGATGAAGCCCTCCGCCGTGAACAGGTATTCCAGAGAGATCCGCAGCGACTGGCCGAAGCCCGCCCCATACTCCTGGGCGATGGCGATGGCCACCACGACGGCCTCCAGCAAAAAGACGCCCGCCAGAGACAGCAGCACGACGATGACGATGGCGGCGGCGTTCTGTTTGCCCCGGAATTTCCGATAACCCCACATGGCCGCCAGGGGGACCAGGGCGAACAGAAGCGCGTGGATCCGCTCCAGGAACACGATGGTGAGCACATTGGGGATCAGTCCCGCCAGTGTGCCCAGCAGCGCGCCCACAAGACCCAGGAAAATGCTGCCGTTGTTCTCGTTGTCCTCCACCGTCTCCCGGGCCGCCTCGGAGACGCGGCGCATGCAGGCGGCGTGGACCGGCTGATAGGTGCTTTCCATGCACAGGCTGTCCGTGTGCGGCCCGCCGCAGACGGCGCAGGTATCGGCCGGGGGAAGGCCCTTTTCCCGCAGAAGACCGGCGAGAAGATCCAGCGCGGCGGTGAGCTGCTCCGCATACCCGGCCTTCCGATGGAGGCGGACGTTGAAAAAGATGGCGTTCCCGGCGTTCACACAGCCGATGACGGTTTTGGGCAGCCGGCCCCGGGCCTCCTTGAGCAGCGTTCGGGCCAGCGCCTTGTCCTTTTTGTCCGCCCGGACGGCCAGCTCAATCTGGTAGTAATTCTGATTGGGCCTTACGCTGACGGCATAATCCTTCCAGAGCCCGAAGCTGACGGCGCCGGCGGTCTCAAACCCCAGCCCGGACAGGGCGGTATATACGGGATTCTCTTTTGCCATGACAGGATCTCCTTTCTTTCTGCAGTATCCTCTGAAGATGGGATTTTCCTCAAATACAGCCGTGTTGTGAAAAGCATACCATATCGGACAACAGTTGTACACCCGAATCTGTTCTATAATGAAAACAGACAAAAAGGCGCTCTTCTCGAGGCGCTGTTTCTCCGCGCCCCGCCGCGGCACAGCGGCTTGTTTTTCTGCGAAATGTATAGTAGAATACGTAATCGGCGGAAAGATCCTTTTCCGCGGCGGGAAGCCGCGGGAAATACGGCGGGGGAAAACGGAGAAATGAGAGCAGTCGTGACAAGAGTGCGATCGGCCGCCGTCACCCGGACGGGGACGGGGGAGACTCTGGGGGCCATCGAAAAGGGCTTCCTGGTGCTGCTGGGGGTCCACGCGGAGGACACGGAGGCCCAGGCGGACAAAATTGCGGACCGGATCTGCGGGCTGCGGGTCTTCGAGGACGAAAACGGGAAGATGAACGTCTCCCCCGGCGACGCGGGGGCGGCGATATTGCTGGTGAGCCAGTTCACCCTCTGGGCGGACTGCCGCTCCCGGCGGCCGGGCTTCACCGCCGCGGCCCGGCCGGAGACGGCCATCCCCCTCTACGAGCGGGTAATCGCCCGGTGCCGGGAACGGGGCTTCGCCGTGGAGACCGGGGAGTTCGGCGCGGACATGCAGGTGACCTCCGTCAACGACGGGCCGGTGACCATCATTCTGGATACAAGGGAGCTGTGAGTATGCAGATCAAAGCATTAGAGGTGGGGTACCTCCAGACCAACTGTTATTTTGTCGTGGATGAGGACACGCTGGACGCGGCCATCATCGACCCGGGCGCGGACTCCAACGCCATCCTGTACTATGTGGAGTCCCACAAGCTCCATGTCCGGGCCATTTTGCTGACCCACGGGCATTTTGACCACTGCATGGGTCTGGAGGACGTGTACGAGGCCACCCATGCGCCGGTATACATGAGCCATAAGGACCTGGGGGCGGACATCGGCAACGGGAACTTCGGCCTGGACTGGGAGGCCGACCCGCCGGAGGACACCCATTTCGTCTCCGAGGGGGACGTGATCCAGGCGGGGACGCTGACCTTCGACGTGATCGAGACCCCGGGGCACACCCCCGGCGGGCTCACGTTCCGCTGCCAGGACTGCCTCTTCACCGGGGACACCCTGTTCCGCCTCTCCTGCGGCCGCTACGATTTCCCCGGCAGCAGCTCCCTGGAGCTGGGCCACTCTCTGGAGAAGCTCCGGGACCTCCCCGGGGACTACGAGGTGTTCCCCGGCCACGAGAGCGCCACCACCCTGGAGTTCGAGCGCCGCTTCAACCCCTACATGCTCCAGCCCTGGAGTCTTTGAGACCGTAAGGAGCAGACGCGGGGATGAAGCGACATACCTCGATCCGAAACATACTGACGCAAATTGCGCTGGTCCTGGGAGCGGCGGTCCTGGTGCTGCAGATCCTGGACATCTACAATCCTCTCATGGGCTTTGTGTCCGGCGGCTATTATCGGACGCTGCTGGCGCTGCTGTGCGTGTCGGCCGTTGCCGGGGGGATCTGGAGCCTGGCGGCGGGGGGAAAGACCGCCCCCGCCGACGGTCCCCGGGCCCGTCCGTGGGCCGCGGCGGCGCTGGATCTTGTCCTGGCGCTGGCCTTTGTCGGGGGCTGGTTCGGAGTCCGGGTCCTCTCCGACGTCCTCCACCCGGCGGAGCCGGTGACGGTGAGCGAGCTGGCCCCGCCGTCCCCCCCGGCGGCGGAGACGGCGGCCACCCCGGCGCCCGCTCCGGAGGCGACTCCCGAGGCGACCCCGGACCCCCGGACGGAATGGCAGATCCGCTTTGCCGAACACTTCACGGAGGACGTGGTCATCACGGAGGACTCCTACTCCAGCCCCAACCTCTCCGTGACCGTCACCCGTCATGAGATGGGGGAGGGCCGGGACAAGCTGACCTGGTATCTGGCGGACATCTACATGGGCAGCATCGACTGCTTCCGCTCCGAGCTGGCCCGCACGCCCCCCACCTTCCGCTGCTCGGCCACCTTTCAGGAGCTGGCGGAGCGGTCCGATGCGGTGGTGGCCGTGAACGGGGACTACATCGCCTATTCCTACGGGGGCGTGGCCGTGCGCAACGGCGTCGTCTGGTCCGACCGCCCCTCCACCGTGGATATGTGCCTGCTGTACCGGGACGGCGTCATGGAGTGCGTGCACCCCAAGGAATTTGACATGGACGCGGCGGCGGCCCGGGACGTCTGGCAGGTCTGGAGCTTCGGTCCCGGTCTGCTGGGACCGGACGGGGCGCTGGAGCCGATCCCGCCCTCCTCCATCCCCAACATCCACATGACGGGGAAGAACCCCCGCACCGCCATCGGCTACTTTGAGCCGGGGCACTACTGCTTCGTGGTGGCGGACGGGCGGCAGCCGGGATACTCCCGGGGCGCCCGGCTGGAGGAGCTCTCGCAGATTTTCCATGATCTGGGCTGCAAGGCGGCCTTCAACCTGGACGGGGGCGGCTCCTCCATGATGTCGTTCCGGGGGGAGACAGTCACCCACAGCTATAACCGGGTGCCCCGCCGCCTGAGCGATATCGTCCTGATCGCCGATGCGCCGCCGGAGGGATGAGCCCGGCGGCGCCCGCGTCCCGCCTCTTCATGGCGCGTCTCCCCAGGAGGCGCGCCATCCACATCCCCTTTCCCCGGGGGAACGGCGGGCGGTACAACGCTGGTCCCCCCTGTCATTGCGAGCCTCCGCAGGGCCCGCGGCAATCCGCGTCCCCCCCTCTCCCCGCGGCGATCTTCCCAGACAGACGGCCATGAGGCCGCCTTTTTTTTCCCTTTTCGCGATTATGCTTTACATAATAATTTAAAGATTTTTATGTGACAAAAACTGGCTGTAAATTTGCCAAAAAATCCTTAATTTTCTCTCTCAATTTGGCTTGCTTTCCGCTGTCAATTGTGGTAAAGTCAATCATGTAAAACTGGATTATTAGTCTCACTATGCCCAAATCGGGGCGGGCCGCGGCCCGCGGGATCATCGCCGCGGTCTTGAAAGAGTCAGGCAGCCGACATGACAAAGCATCCATGACAAGGCAGGAAACGGTTTTTCTCCGGCTGCTCCGGGCGGCCGTGGGGGAGGGCGACGGGGCGGAGCTCCCGGCGCTGACGGACGCGGAATGGGCCGCGGTATTCTCCCTGGCGGAACGTCACCACCTCCTGCCCCTGATCCTGGACGCCGCGCACCGCGCCGGCGCGCCGCTGGATGTCAGGGCGCTTCTCCCATACAAGCGCCGCGCCGCGCGGCTCACGGCTCTGCAGACCGCCAGGACCTCCGCCTTCCTCTCCCTGTACCGGGCGCTGGCGGACCGGGGGGCGGCCCCTCTCGTGATGAAGGGGCTGATCTGCCGGGCATTGTACCCGGAACCCGATTTCCGCTTCTCCGCGGACGAGGATCTTCTGATCCCGCCGTCGGAGGCGGCGGCGCTGTACGCGATCCTCACGGAGCGCGGCCTGCGCACCGACACGGCGGTGGAAGAGCTCTCCTCCGCCTGGGAAGTCACCTGGACCTCTCCGGACGGCACGGTGCTTCTGGAAGTCCACACCGCCCCCTTCCCGCCGGACTCCGGCGCGTACGGGGATTTCAACGACGCGTTCCCCGGGCTGTATGACCGGGCCGTGACGGAGCGGATCTCCGATACGGACGTCCGGACCCTGGCCCCCGCGGATCACCTGCTCTACCTCGCGTGCCACGCTCTCAAGCACTTTCTCCACGGCGGCTGCGGCGTGCGCCAGCTCTGCGACGTGTGCCTTTTCGCCCGCGCTTACGGCGGCGTCATCGACTGGCCGGAGCTTCTTTCCCGGGCGGAGACGATCCGGGCCGCGGACTTCCTCCGGGCGTTCCTGGCCCTGGGGGAGCGGCACTTGGGCGTCGCCCCCGCCGGCTTCCCGGAACCCCTGGGGACCGGCGACGGGGAGGACCTTCTCGCCGACCTGCTCCAGAGCGGCGTCTACGGTTCCTCCACCATGAGCCGGAAGCACAGCAGCACCGTCACCCTGGCCGCGGTGGAGAACGCCAAACGGGGCGCGTCCCCGGAACGGCTCCCCCTGCGGCGGCTGCTCTTCCCCTCTTTCGCCGCCATGTCCCGGCGGTATCCCTGGGTGAAACGTCACCCCATCTTTCTCCCGGCGGCCTGGCTGCATCGCCTGGCCACCTACGCCCGGCAGCGCCGCCCCGGGGAGAACACCCCCGCGGAGGCCCTGCGGATCGGCCGGGAACGTCTCGCTCTCCTGGAGCGGTACGGCCTCCTGCCCGGGGCGGCCCCGCCTCCCCCCGCCGACAAAAAGGTGGTGGACACCGGGGAATACATCTCCGCGCTGCTTCCGCTGATCCGGGAGGGCCATGAGGTCTCTCTTCCGGTGGCGGGGGGCAGCATGACCCCCTTCCTGATCGATCAACGGGATCAGGTGTTTCTCCGGACCCTCCCCGGTCCGGCGAAGCGCGGCGACATCGTTCTGTACCGGCGCGACAACGGCAGCTTCGTGCTGCACCGGGTCCGCGCGGTGCGCCGGAAGGGGAACGACCTTCTCTTTGACATCATCGGGGACGCCCAGGACCGGATCGAGCGGGACGTGCGCCAGGACCAGCTCCTGGCTGTGGTCACCCGGGTCCGGCGCAAGGGCGAGATCCTTGCTCCCGGCGGTTTCCGGTGGTGGTTTTTCCGGAATATTTGGATCGGCATCATCCCCCTGCGCCGCCCCCTTATGCGGCTGTACGCGTCTCTCCGCGGGCGTCGGTCCCGCCGAAAGAAATAAACGTGGTTTAAAAAACTCTTCGGGAGGAAATCATATGAAGAAACATTGGAAGCAGCTCCTGACCGTCGCCCTGGTCATCCTGCTGGCGACGGCTCTGTCCGTCACCGCCCTGGCGGAAGACGAGCCGGCGGATCCCGGCGTGTACGTTTCAAAAGCCGCCACGGTCCAGGAGGACGGCACCTACATCATCACGCTGGAGGCGTTCTCCACCGGCGAGGTGAAGGTCGTGCAGGAGACCAAGCCCTGCGACGTCATCCTGGTGCTGGATACCTCCTCTTCCATGAACAGATTCAGCATGGACAGCACCACGTATAACGAGGTCACGAACGGGGGAACAAGCATCAACTCTTGGTCCGGGAACAGAGATCCCCGTACGAACACCCAGTATTACTATAAGGACGCCGAGGGAGTTTATCATCAGATTACCATCTCCCGTACGCAGAGCGGGAGCGGAGGGAATCGTCGCTATTCCTTTACTTTCGCTGTCAACGGCTACAGCGGCACTGATTCGTGGACCGGACAGACCAGCGCAAACATAACCGTAAACACCATGCTCTCCCACGTCCAGACGGCGATCAGAAACACCTCCGGTTATGAAGACGTCACCGTGGCCCTTTCCGACATTTACACGGCGACAACGACCAGTATTACGAGGCTGGTAGCGCTGAAAAACGCGGTGAATGCTTTCCTGAGCAATGTCGCCGCCAACAACGACGAGGCGGACGATGTGGAGGGCTTTGACCCCGCGGATTACAGCACCGTCTCCATCGTCACATATAATACCAACACGAACGTGTGGACGGGACCCACTGCAACCGGCGCGGTTACCGATGGCAGCGGCACCGCGAACAAGGAATCCCTGGTGGCCGTGACGCCCGACAACCTGTCGGCCCTCCAGAATATGGTGACCAACAATATCGGCTATCAGACGGGTACCTACACCAACCGGGGCATGAATCAGGCCGTGAATATCCTGAATGACCTCGGCACCAGCACGGAGCGGAACCACATCGTGGTGCTGTTCACCGACGGCTCTCCCACCACCAATCAGGAGCTCTATTTCTCCTGCGTAAACGCCGTAGAGGCTATCAACCACGCCAACACCTGCAAGCAGACCCACGGGGCCAAGGTGTTCACCATCGCGGTGCTGGACGGCGATGACGCCAAGCCCGGACTTAATCCAACCACTACCGGTACAGGTGCCGGCGGCTATTCGGATCAGAATAACCAGAGAATTAACCAGATGCTCCACGCGGCCTCCAGCAACTATCCGGCCGCGGCTGCCACCGGCGGCGTCGGCCAGATGACCATCACCTGGGGGACCGGCAATCACACCAACGGCTATTATCTGGCTGCGTCCAGCGCGGAAGATCTGAAGAACATCTTTGAAAAGATCAGCGAGGACGTGGGCACGACCACCTCCGACCTGGGCACCGAGGCCGTGATGAAGGACATCGTCTCCAGCTCCTTCACCCTCCCCAAGGACGCCTCGACGGATAAGATCCATGTGACGGTCGTCCCCTGGGATACGGGTATCCATAACTGGAGCACGACGACCGAGTACACCACCGATCAGTGGGCGGCCGAATGCCTGCATTACGGCGCGGCGGCGGCGGAGAACGTCGGCGTGGTCATCAGCGCGGACGGCAAAACCATCGACATCACCGGCTTCGACTACGCCACGCACTTCCTGGCCACCACCGAGCCCGATCTGGATAAGCCCGACGGCGTCAACAAGAACTCCGCCAAGCTCGTCATCGATTTCCCGATCCAGGCGAGGCCCTCCGCCGTCACCGGCGGCGCGGTCGAAACCAACGGCGAGATGTCCGGCATCTACATCAATGGGGATGCCACCGAGCCGGTCATCTACTTCCCCCAGCCCAAGGTCACCTTCACCCCCGTCACCTACGTGGTGGACTATGTGACCTCGGATACCTCCACCGACACCAAGGCCTCTACCGTCAAGCTGGATTACTCCAGCGTGCTGAAGAACGTTCAGATGCTGGACGATCCTTCCGATGACTATCTGATAGGGGAGGACGCCGGCGACTTTACCTATACGATCTATAAGGGCAAATACGGCACCATTTCCTTCGGCGACGATGAGGTCGACGTCCAGAGACGGTATGTCCGCTACGCCCCCACCACCATGAACTGGGACGACTACGACCGCATCTTCATCAAGGGCGAGAGCGCCCACGAGAGCGATCTGGACGTCTGGGCCATGCTCTGCGTCATCCCCGCCAACAGCGTCTTCTATGAGGACACCTACATCACCCAGACGAAGACCGTAGAGTATAACGGCGAGACAGTAACCATCGAG
>Ga0079305_1003469_pt1 | contig 10636 bp, 11 predicted proteins | sample LMS_cellobiose_e_FD_79183 | JGI IMG/M metagenome (GOLD analysis project Ga0079305, IMG submission 79183) | Rumen-fistulated moose microbial communities from Alaska, USA - LMS_cellobiose_enrichment | ecosystem: Host-associated > Mammals > Digestive system > Stomach > Rumen fluid ... | reverse complement strand
CTTCTCCGCCAGCTCCTCCTGTGAAAAGCCCATTTTTCTGCGCAGCTCCAGGATCTTTTCCGATAATTTCATATTTCGTCCCTCCTTGCAGATCGTGGCTTTATTATACGATATCCGGAAAGTGGCGGCAACCACATCCATGCGGCAATTACGCAACAAGATGTTGCAAACTGGTTTTTTACAAGTGTCAACCGCATTTTTCCGTTTTTCAGCCTCTCTGCGCAAACAGTTTCCGCGATCACTGGTCTGTGCCGCTATATCGGTAATGTCATACGGCTTTCCCGATATAGAACACATAGCCGTAATGCTGCTTATAATCGCGATAAAGCCCAACCTCTTTTCGGTTCAGCTCGGCATATTCACGGACGGTATCGCAGTTGTCATACTTCTCGATCAGCTTCCCGATCGCCTTTTCCCTTGGAGAAAAATACCCCTCGATCCAGCATTCTTCAGGCAGCGCAAAAGCGGCGACGAACGCATAGCCGCAGTCTTTCATGATCTCAATATTCTTTTCCACCGGATCGAGGCGGCTTCCGGCGTCAGCCCAGAATCTCTCCACCACGTCGGGCCGCTCTTTTGTGAACCATGATGGACACGATACGGCTATGTAGCCTCCCTGTTTCAGGAAACCGCGCCAGTGGCTGACGCCCTCCCTGAAACCGATATTGTCGACAGCGCCTTCGGACCAGATGAGATCCAGCGACCCTTTCACGAACGGCAGCGCCTCCATCTTCCCTACGATGCCCTTCACCCGGCCTTCAAGGCCGTTGGTTTTTGCCCTTTCGTTGAGCCTTTTGACAAAGTCCGGAAACATATCGAGTCCGACGATCGTCCCCGGCAGATGCTCTGCAAGGATCATCGTCTGTCCCCCTGTCCCGCACCCCAGGTCGGCGGTCACGCTCGATCCGTCGAGCGGCCCCAAAAACTTCAGGGCCTGTTCAATTGCGCCGCGGCTTCCCGGGCCCTGCCTTTCCAAATCTATATGAGCCTCAAGCAAAAGCTCCAAAAATGTCGGCTGTTTGTTTTCCATTTTTCCTTCCTCCAAAATTAAGGATATGTACGAACAGAATCGAGTCCGTATCCCATCTCGATATCTAACGTCTCATCTTTGATATGCATCCGCTACGATACAGAAAAGGCGTTATCCGCGCAGCTTTTTGGACATATACAGCACCAGATCGTCGTCGTTTTCGCACGCCGCATCATACGGCGGACAAACTCTGTCTTTATACCAGACTCCGGTGCCGTCCGGGATATAACCGCGTTTAACATACATCCTCTGGGCGCTGCCGTAGCCGCTGTGTAGTCCGACGCCGAGATAAACGACGTCCGAATACCGGGCGGCGATCTGCTCGGCAACATCCATCAGCCGTGTGCCGATGCCCCTGCGGCGGAATTTTTCCAAAACGCCGAAGTCGACGATCTCGGGATAACCCCTGCCGGCAAAAGCGCCCCACTGCGAATCGGGATAGATATTGATATATCCGGCCACAGCTCCTTTATACTCGGCGACCAACGCGATCGCGCTGCCCTCCGCCTGATGCCGGAGTCTCATATTGTATTTATCTACGGTCTGATCCCATCCCTGAGCGATTTCTTCGTCCGTGATGATCTGAGCGTCAGCGCGCACCATATCCCGGATGACGATATCGTCTCTGTCATAATAGATCATATCCACACCTCCGCAAATGAGATCAGAAACAGTTCAACGGCGTTTCAGCGACATCCGGTCTTGTTATTTATTGCCTCGACCATTTCCACCGTACGGTCGCCTGTCACCACATCGCATCTATTACCGCGCCGATATCCCCGTCGATGCAGATCGAACGCCCGGCTATCTCGCGGGGACAGGCCGCGTCGCCGTGATTGACGCAGGCATAAACGGCCTGAGGATTCATTTCGGTCATTTTCCAGAACGGATATTTGATAATCGCCGGGGTGTTGTAGCCGACGCCGAGCTCCAGGAACAGCACCTTTCCGGTCCGTGTGCGAAGAAAATTCGAATATCTTTCCGCCGCCTCGTGCCAGCCCTCATCCTCGACGAACCTGTCGTCGGAGCGAAGATTCATCGTCATCGGTCTGCCGCAGACGGGACAGCGCGGAAGCAGCTCCGACGGCACCGTCATCTTCAGGTCGGCGCCCTCCGGCAGTGTTAGGACGTTGTCTCCGGAGATCTCCCACCCTTGTGAAAGCACCATCTCCCTGACCGTTTCCTCATTTTCGTAGGTCTTGTTGTGGCATGGCTCGCTGCATTGGAACAGACCGTAATCCCCCTGCGTATAGAACAGGCGCTTTTTGTCGAATCCGGCCTTCTGAAAGCAGTGGTCGACGTTTGTTGTGATGACAAAATAGTCTCTGCCTCTCACGAGCCGGTAAAGCTCGTCGTATACCGGTTTCGGTGCGCCCATATAGCGGTTGACCCAAATATAACGGCTCCAATAAGCCCAAAACTCCTCCTGAGAGGCATATGGATAGAACCCGCCGGAATACATATCGGAAAAGCGATACTTCGAAGCGAAATCGGAGAAGTATCGCTCGAACCTCTCGCCGCTGTAAACGAATCCGGCCGACGTCGAGAGCCCCGCTCCCGCGCCGACGACCACCGCGTCTGCGCCCTCGAGCGCCTCCTTCAGTTTTTTGACGTTATCCGAGAAGCTCCCGGTAGATCTCGCGATCTGCATCCTTGAAAACATTGAAAATCACCTCTGTGTCCCTGTTTCTCTCCGCCCTGTGGCTCCGCACACTCTGCACGGCGATCTCGGCCGCCCTTCTCTGCGGAAATCCGAACACCCCCGTTGAGATGCAGCAAAACGCAATGCTTCCGCATCCGTTTGCTTCTGCAAGCTCCAAGCAGGATCGGTAGCAGGACGCGAGCTGCTCCTCATGCCTCTGCGTCAGGCGCCCGTTCACGATGGGGCCGACGGTGTGTATCACATATTTGCACGGCAGGTTATAGGCGGGCGTGACCTTGGCCTGACCTGTCGGTTCCTCATGTCCCTGCGCCTCCATCAGCTCGGCGCATCTGAGGCGCAGCTGCATCCCGGCGTAGGTGTGGATGCAGTTGTCGATGCAGCCGTGGCATGGCTGATAGCACCCGGTCATACCGGAATTTGCCGCGTTGACGATGGCGTCGCAGCGCAGCGTCGTGATGTCGCCCTGCCAGAGGAATATGCCCTCCTCCGCAGGCGTCAGCGAGGAGATATCCGTCACGCCCTTCTCGGCGATGGCCTCCCTGAGATATTCATCCTGCACGCGCAGCAGCTCCCCGTCCAACGGCGCCGCCGGACGGACATTCATGAGCCCACGCAGCAGCCTTTTCTGCTCCCCCGCGTCCTCCGGGATGCCCATCCCGCGGTAACGCGGCTGCTCGTCAAGCAAGCTGCGTATCAAAAAGCGTCTTCTCTGTGCCTGATCCATCTCAGTCCACCCTTACTGCTTCTTTCCGTCGATGCCGCCGCCTTCCCGAACGGCCACCGCGTCGCGGATATCTTAAAAGCGGAAATCCCCGCCGAACGCTGAAACGGTCTCCCTCTCATCCAAAAAAGGCGAAAGCCCTCCCGACTACCTCCCATGTTGGTCAGTCGGAGAAAAAGCGTCAGATACACACCGTTCGGAATATCCTTGATCAGATCGAAGCCGTTCAGCGCGTCTACCACGCCAATCAGCCCGGTCCTGCAAGCGATACCGCCCTTTTCCGCCGCCGCCAGCGTATCCCGCAGCTGCTTCGGCCCGACGAGATCCAGCGCCTTCACAGCGCCGCTCGCCCCGCCGGTCAGCCTTCCGTAATCTATTATAGCATTGTCCGCCTGCGCGAGCAAGTGGGGCTTTTCCTCTCCGCGTGTGTATGCGATCACACGGCAGCCAACGCATCGTCTACCATAATGACCTGCAAACTGGAAAAAAGCCCGCGATGCGGAGCCGCTTCCGCACCGTGGGCTTTCATAATGTCTTTTTGCCGTCCTCCGCCCGGGATTCAGGCTTTTTTCTTTTTTCCGGGCTTCTTCGGCTCCGGAAGCTCCGCGCAGACGGCGCTGAACAGCCTGCACAGGAACCCTTTGTCGTCGACCTCTCCCACCAGCAGCATCTCTTTTGCGCCATCATACGGCAGCTCAAGCGGCGCTTCAGGCATGAAAGCGCGAGCCGCCGGCACATCCTTCACGAGCAGCCGGTCGTCGTATATGCCGCCGACCACCTTTCCGTTCAGATAGATGATGTATTCCCCCATCATCGCACGGTGCGAGACGCCCTCCAATCCCGAGAGCTGATCCAGCACGAATGAGAGATATTCCTTGCTTGACGCCATTCTTCTACCCTCTTTCAATGTCGTCTGCGCTGCGGCAGGCATGCAGGAGCGACATAAAGCATAAATTCTCCCGGCACTAAAGCGTGACCGGACAGCCGCCGGATTCCGATGAAGCGACCACGCCGCTCACTGTCCGTACGCCGACAAGTCCCTCTTCTATCGAAGCGAATTCAGGCCTCAGCCCCTTCACCATGTCGATAAAGTATCTGTTCTCCTCCCAGCGCACATCGACGTCGAATTTCAACCTCTCGCTTCTGCCCTCACCTTTTGTATAAGTCAGAAACAGCTCGTTGTAATCATGAAAATCCGCAACGCAGTTTTCAAAAACTATCTTGAACATTCCCTGCCAACGCCCGGGAACGGCACAGTTCGACCCGGTGATGCACCCTAACGCGCCGCTCCGGAAGCGTATAGCGACCGCACTCGTGTCCTCCACTGTATAATCCGGCACACTGCCGTGACATATGTTGGCAAGAAAGCCCGATATCGTGTTAAATTCGCCCATCATATAGTAAGCCATATCATACAGGTGTATGACCTGCTCAAATACTTGTCCGCCGCACAGCTCACGTCTTATCCACCACGGAGTGTGCAGACTGTTGCACTCGTAGGCCGCGCTGTAAAGCACCGGCCTTCCTGTGACTCTGGCTTCCATGAGTTCTCTCACATATCGTACAGCCCCGCCGAACCTCATATGGTACCCCATCATTGAGCGCACGCCGTTTTCCCTGACCGCCGCCGCAATGCTCTCGGCGCGTTCACATGTCAGCGCGAGTGGTTTTTCAGCGAATATGGCTATCTTTTTCTCTGCCGCCGCCTCGATCTGTCCGGAATGTGCAAACGGCGGTATCGCAACATACAGCGCGTCGATTTTGACCTCGTCGAGCATCCTGTAAAAATCCCGATACACCGGATAATCCGTCCCCGTCTGTTCATTGAAACGAATAGCGTCATCCGAATTCGAGCATAGCGCAACTATCTCAACGTCCTCCATTTTGTGAAGCTGTGCCGCATGCGTACAACCCATGCCGCCCATGCCGAGCATAGCGACTCTTATCTTTCCGTCCATGTTTTTCTCCCTCCCGTCGTTGACGCTCAAAAGCTGACACCCATTTTGACGCTTTTTTCCGGATGCCTGTCCACAACGTCGAGATAGATCTCGCAGGCCTCCTCGAAATCCACGACCGGCTCCACCACATTGCCGCACCGCAGCGCTCCGGTTGAAAGAAGCCGCCAACAATCCTCATTGACTCGCCGCCAATCCCATCGGGGATAGTCTGGATTCGGCTCGGAACAGGCCCGTGAAAAAAAGATCGTAGCGTTGTTCATGTGCGCTTCAAGTCCGAGATCGAAATTTCCGGTGCATTTTCTGTACCATCCTACCACAGCTATCCTGCCGCCGTAGGCGACAGCTCTCAGCGCAGTCTGGAGTCCCGGATAGGAACCGCTTGCTTCTATCACCGCGTCAACGCCGAGATTTCCGGTCAAACGCTTGACCTCGAGTCCCACATCCTGCACAGCCGGATCAAAGGCGGCGTCGGCTCCGTTTTCCAGTGCGATCCGCCTGCGCTTTTCTATCGGATCCGAAACGAAAACGGCCTTTGCCCCTTGAAGCTTCGCCATCTGTGCCGCCATTAGCCCTATAGCTCCCAATCCTGTCACAAGGCAGCTGTCCCCGAGCCTGAGCATTGAATCTCTCACCGCTCCAAAAGCGAACTGGCAAGGATCATAACAGAGCGCCGCCTTCCAGTCCATCTCCTCGGGAACACGGAGCACGTCAAAGCAGGCGCCCGGGCCGGGTATGTTTTCACGGCCTACTAAAATCGTATGAGTCTCTCTGAGACTGCCGTAACCTGCTACCCGCTCTCCGATTGAAAAGTCCGACACGCCACTGCCAACTTCTGCGACACGTCCGACCCACATGTTGCCCGGTCTGAATTCCGGCGGCGTTTTTTTCAGTCCGTCTTCATTTGGAACGGTGATGAAGCACTTTGTGTCTGAGTCAAAATATGAATAAGGCTCGTCCGGATCAAAGTTTCGAACATGCAGCTCCGTGCCGTGCTTTGGAGAGGCGTACTCGACCCTTACACGAATCTGCCCCTTTTCGAGCGGCTGATCCTCATATTCGGCAAAGCAGAGCGTGTGCGGAGCAAATGAAACCATCTCTTTCGGCATAATAATACCCCCATTGTTTTTGTTGTCATATATACAGCCTCAGGCTCACCTGAAGCCGAATCATGATCATATTATTATACATAAGCAAACAAAAAGCAATGACAGTATTAATGCATTTTTTGACACATTTAAATGTTGCTTTTAAATATTCCTCCCGTTGGTGCTGCCGACTTTTTCATCTCCGAAGGAGGATGCCCTGCATAGCTTTTGAACGCTCTGGAAAAGGCGGAAACATCGCTGAAGCCCAACAACTCTGCAACCTCTCCGACGCTTTTTTCACCGCTTTCAAGCAGCCGCTGCGCTTTCTGCATGCGCATCCTCCTATACAGTCTTATCGGTGAAACTCCGAATATTTCCGAAAAGCGGTTGGATATATAAGTCGGGTGCATGTTGTATTTCTCGGCAAAAAATTTGAGATCAAGCGGCCCGCTGCCGTACATTATCATCTCAGCCATCTCAATGAAGACTCCCGGAATCGAAGAATATCCTCCGTCTGCGCACTGCCCGCCGGTCATCTCCTCGAGCAGATTTCCAAGCACCTCAAGGATACACGCGAGTCTGTGAGTCGTGTTTCTCATTGAATCGTGAAGCTGCATCGCCTGACTGTATTCCCTGAAGAGAACCTCAAATCTGCCTGTATCCTCAACCCTGTGAACGAGAGGAAGCTCAAACATCCTAAGCAGATCGATGACGTCATATACTTTGTAATCAAAATGCCACCACCAGAAGGTGCTCGGTATCGACTCCGTCATGTAATGATCGTGCACGACGTTGGGCGGTATCATTATCACGCTTCCCGGGAAAAGCTCAATCTTGCGATCCGGAACGCGCAGAAAAGCTCTTCCTTCAGAAATATATGACATGACATAAAACGGAAATGACCGTCCCATGCTCATCATTTCACTTCTTCTGTCGATGCCGTGATCATATATCCTTATTGATGCATGTGCCATCATATCATAAAGCATACAGCACCACTCTCCCTTTGTTTGCACCTGATGCAGATCAATGATACCGCGGCGAAGCCGCTCACTTCAGTCCAAAGTGTTCCTTTATCCTGTCGGAGCAGATCAGCTTGCCGCGGATCCTGATCTCGCTGACGTTCTCGAGTACCAGGTCGTCCAGCCTTTTGTCTATCGTCATCAGACCGTATCCGGCTACCCTGAGCTTTTTTCCGCTTTCCTGCGCCTTCAGCAGCGCCGCGCGGCTGATCCCGGAGCAGATCCCGATGAACCACTCGTCCGCGCCGTCCCTCGAACGCTCACTCAACCCTTCAACCACGGCCTGCTTCTGATCCAGCACCTGCCGTACCGCCTGATTGATGAAGTCAGACCTGTTGGAATAATATCCGCCGTCCACCAGAAGATCTATCTGTGACAGCGTCCCGATGTTCATGTTGACCGATACCTTTTCGGATGCTTCCATTTATATCGCCGCCCTTCTAAATATGCTCTATTTGGAGCATATTTAGAATATCACATCCTGCTCGCTTTGTCAATAGTTTTTTTATATTTTTTTGTTTGCCTGCCATTTGGAGTCCATTTTCATTTCGCGCCCATCAAAACAGGTCGGCGTCTGCTGACGCCGACCTGCCGTTTTGGGTAGGATCATACTCCCCTGCCGAAAGGCAGAGTGGTTTTTCCGTTTCTGTCCGGGAATGGCGAGCGGCGATCCCCGCGCAGACACTCTCGCGCCTCACGGTCCCGGATATCCGGGATATCGAAGGCTCTCCCATCGAGGATGCTGTATAGGCCGTATATCCCGGCCATTGACAGCGTGACGGCACGGTATACGTCGAAGATCGGCTCGTCAAGCTCACCGGAGAGATATCCGCAGATCTGGCGGCAGAGACGCGCGTCCGCGCCTCCGTGCCCCTCCAGTTTTTCCTCCTCTGAATACTGATCCTCCGGATCGTAGATCACTGGACTCTCCCCTGTCCGGCGAAGCAGCACGCGGTCCTGATCGCATCGTTCGGTCTCGACGGTACCTCTCTCGCAGGTCAGGCGGTACCACTTTCCGCTCGGCCCCATGTTGCAGAAGCCCGTTGAACGGAAGACCGCGCCGTTTTCCATCTCATAGAGCGCTATCGCGCCGGCCGACTTGTTTTTATAGAGCTTTGAGCGTTTTCGGCAGCTTTCGGTGAATATCTCCATCGCCGTCACGCGCAGCGGAACCAGCCCCGTTGCCGCCATCAGCACACCGAGGGAATGCATGTTGTAATATGTCCCCGGCAGATATCTCCTCCAGTGGAGCTCCGTCGGCGCGTAGAGCCGCTCATCCTCCGCAGAGAATCGGTGGAGATACTCAGCCTCCGCATAGAGCGCTTCGCCCAACTCTCCTGAGCGATAGACCCGTGCCAGTTCCGCCGGGCCGACCATGGTCGGGCAGTTTGCCGCGAGCATGTACTTCCTGCCTGTACGCTCGCAGCACTCCACCAGCTCGAGGCACTCGTCAAGCGTGGGCGCGGCGGTCGTCTCACTGATCACATCCACTCCGGCCTCCATCGCGCGGATGGCGTACGCGGCGTGCTCGTGGAAAAAGTTCGCCAGTATCACCGCGTCCGGCTCAAATGATAGCAGCTCCTCGAAGGTGGCGCAGACGGCCGTCTGCGCTCCGACCTTTTGACGCGCCGCTTCACGGATCTCGCTGCGCTCATCGCATATCGCGCACACCGAAAAGCCTGGCGTCCTGGATATCGGAGAATAGAATGCGAGCCCCCTGGACCCGCCGAATAAGCCTATCCTGATCGCTGCCATTATCCATCTCACCTCAACGACATTATATCTTACCGTCCGCAACTGCGGCCGACGTCTTCCATGCGGATTTTGTCCGGTCACTTTATCAGGCTGCCCAGTGTCTGGAACAACAGATCCGGCTCGACCGGCTTTGACAGATGCGCGTTCAGCCCGGCCTGCATGCTGCGCTGGACGTCCTCATCGAAAGCGTTTGCAGTCATGGCGATTATCGGTATCCTCCCAGCGTCGTCCCTGTTCATGGCGCGTATCGCCCTTGTCGCCTCAAGTCCGTCCATTTCCGGCATTCGCATATCCATCAGGATCGCATCGTAATATCCCGGCTCATGGCTCTCGAACATCTCCACCGCGAGCCTGCCGTTCACCGCCAGATCTACATCGATCTCCTTAATTGAGAGCACCATTATCATTATCTCCGCGTTGATGGCCACGTCCTCTGCCAGCAGCACTCTGCGCCCCTTCAATTCTACCGTCCGCTTTGTCAGTCTTTCGCTTTTGCGTCTGAACGCTTCTCTGAACTCATCCATAACGCTCCCGGCAAAAAGAGGCTTCGGCACAAAGGTGTCGACTCCCGCCTCCATTGCCTCATCTGCGATATCGTCCCAGTTGAAAGCCGTGAGTATGATGATAGGCGTATCGTTCCCGACGATGGGACGGATATTCCTCGCAGTCTCTATGCCGTCCATCTCCGGCATGCGCCAGTCGATCAGGATAAGGTCGTAGTCTTCCCTCCTGCCGTGACTGATCCTCACCTTATCAACGCCCTCCCAGCCGGACTCCGCCGTATCGCAGCGGATGCCGATCTGACCGAGTACGATCTCCGCATGCTCCAGTGCGATCCTGTCGTCGTCGATCACAAGAACGCTCATGTCGTGCGGATCGAGCTCCCCGTTGTCCGACTCGACGCTTTTCCTGTCCGATTCTCCGAGAGTGACGGTGACGCTGAAGGTCGTCCCGACGCCCTTTTCGCTTTCCACCTCGATGTGACCGTTCATCAACTCGACGATGCTCTTTGTGATCGGCATTCCCAGACCGGTGCTGCCGTATCTGCTCGTGGATGAGGAATCCTCCTGGCTGAAGGCGTCGAAAATGTGCGGCAGATATTCCCGGCTCATCCCGATGCCGGTATCGCTGAACAGTAACCTGAGCACCGCCATTCCGTCGTATCTCGCGCCCTCTTCGATAATGAATCTGACAGTGCCGCCTTCCGGCGTGAACTTGATCGCGTTGCCCAGGATATTGATCATCACCTGCTTGAGCTTCACCGCGTCACCCACGTAATAATCGTCGATCTTTCCCATGAGCTGGCAATCGTAGTTCAATCCCTTGTCGCGGCACTGTCCGCTGATGATCGTGTTGACCTGTTCCAGAGCTTTTGAAAAGGAGAACTCCTCTTTTTTGATGG
>Ga0079305_1003468_pt1 | contig 10637 bp, 8 predicted proteins | sample LMS_cellobiose_e_FD_79183 | JGI IMG/M metagenome (GOLD analysis project Ga0079305, IMG submission 79183) | Rumen-fistulated moose microbial communities from Alaska, USA - LMS_cellobiose_enrichment | ecosystem: Host-associated > Mammals > Digestive system > Stomach > Rumen fluid ... | reverse complement strand
TAGGGAAAATGGTACGCCAGAAGGGACTCGAACCCCCGGCCTACTGCTTAGAAGGCAGTTGCTCTATCCAACTGAGCTACTGGCGCATATGCTATGGAACCTGCAGCTCTCCTTTGCTGGAGCGGGTGAAGGGAATCGAACCCTCGTATCCAGCTTGGAAGGCTGGTGTTCTACCATTGAACTACACCCGCAAGCTCAAAAAGGATAGCATGAAACCACAGGCTTGTCAAGTGTTTTTCTTTCAAACTCCTCAATTCCCCGCACCGGCGGAGAATTGAGGAGACCGGGCTTCTTTCTCAGCCGTGGAACAGCTTTTTGACCTGATAACGCGGCTCGCATGTGACGTTGACGCCGAGCTTCTGGAACAGGTTTTCATCGACGCGGGAGAGGATGACGGTCGAGTGGGCCTCGCAGCCGCGGAGCGAACCGAGCTGCTCCATGGCGCGATCGGCCATCGGGTCCGTGACGGCGCAGATGGACAGCGCCTCCAGCGTTTCGTCGGTATGGAGCCGGGGGTTGTGGCCGCCCAGATGCTCTACCTTCAGGTGCTGGATGGGCTCGATGATGTTCGGCGCGATCAGAAGCTGCTTCTTCTCAATGCCGGCAAGCGTTTTCAGCGCATTCAGCAGACAGGCGGAGGCGGGACCGAGCAGGCTCGTGGTCTTGCCTGTGACGACGCGGCCGTCCGGCAGCTCGATGGCCACGGCGGGAGCGCCGGTGGTCTCGGCGCGGTTGCGGGCAGCAGCAACCACGGGACGCTCGCTGACGGTGATGCTGGTGGTGTTCATGATCAGCTCGATCTTCCGGAGCTCGTCAGGATCGCTGAGCCCCTGGCGGACGGAGCAGGCCGTGTTGAAAAAGCGGCGGATGATCTCCTGACGGGAGGCGGCGCGGCAGGCCTCGTCGTCAAAGATGCAGTATCCGGCCATGTTCACGCCCATGTCGGTTGGACTGCGATAGACGTTTTTACCCCAGATGCGCTCCAGAATGGCGTTGAGCACCGGATAGATCTCCACGTCACGGTTATAGTTCACCGTTGTCTCGCCGTATGCTTCCAGATGGAACGGGTCGATCATGTTGACGTCATCCAGATCGGCGGTGGCGGCCTCATAGGCAAGGTTGACCGGGTGCTTCAGGGGCAGATTCCAGATCGGGAAGGTCTCAAACTTCGCATAGCCCGCGCTGATGCCGCGCTCATGCTCATGATAGAGCTGACTGAGACAGGTGGCCATTTTGCCGCTGCCGGGACCGGGGGCGGTAACGACGACGAGCGAGCGGCTTGTCTCTATGTAATCGTTCCTGCCAAACCCCTCCGGGGAAACGATCAGAGGGATGTTGGCGGGATAGTCGGGGATAATGTAATGGCGATAGACGCGGATCCCGAGAAGCTCCAGCCGCTTCTGGAACTGATCTGCGGTGGGCTGGCTGCGATAGTGTGTGATGACGACGCTGCCCACATACAGACCGATGCCGCGGAACGCGTCGATCAGGCGCAGACAGTCCTCGTCATAGGTGATGCCGAGGTCGCCGCGGTGCTTGTTGCGCTCGATGTCGTCCGCTGAGATGGCCAGGATGATCTCGGCCTCTTCTTTCATCTCCAGCAGCATCCGCACCTTGCTGTCGGGCTGAAAGCCGGGCAGAACGCGGGAGGCGTGAAAGTCGTCAAAGAGCTTTCCGCCGAACTCCAGATAAAGCTTTCCCCCGAACCGGGTGATCCGCTTGCGGATATTCTCCGACTGCAGCTTCAGATACTTTTCATTGTCAAAACCGATCTTGTTCATAACGTTCTTATCCCCCGGTGGATCGACCAGATTTTATTTCGTTTTCTGCGCTTTTTTCCCTTTGCCTGCCCGCAGGATAAAGAACAGCAGCAGCGCCAGATAGACGATACAGATCCCGATGACCGCGTAAAGCAGCGCGTCGCCCTTGGGCGCCATGCCGACAAGGATCAGCACGGGGAAGCCGAACCCGATGCCGAAGGAACTTCCCAGCACGAGGTTGTTGGCGGCGGGAGTGCTGTACTCCGGATCGATCTCGCGCAGCAGAAGAACGCCGGAGGAGATCGTTCCGGTGAGCATGCCGTACATGCTCATGAGGCCCTCATAGTAATAGTCCGGATAGACCTTTTTGCACAGAAAAGCGAGATAAAACCATGTGGCGGCGGCTCCGGCGACGCTGAGCAGCACAAAGGGAAGCCAGAGCCCGCTCAGGTCCTCCAAGCGGATGGAGGCGATGCCCGCGACGATCATGAGATCGAAAGCGAAGCCGCTGATGCGGTTGAGGAGATAGTTGTTTTGATACTGACGCTCCATGAAGCGCAGACGCTTCATTTTGGACAGGAAGACCTTCACAAGCACCGCCACCAGCGAGCCGATGATGAAATTGAAGCCCCAGAGAAGGGAATTCACCGTATTGCCCGCGCCGGGACTGATCGCGGTGATGCCCGCGGTGATGCCCCAGGTCAGCAGGAAGGTCAGCAGATAGGTGAAAATGACCATGGCTGCCTGCATGGAAAAGCGGTCCAGCGACTCGCTGAGCGGCATCTCCCCCTGATCCTGGAAGGTGTCCACCGTGACGGAGCCGGAGATCTCTTCATGCTGGATACGCCGGAGCTTTCCTCTTTTTGCCAGAATGTTCAGCACGATCACGCCGACGATGCAGGCCACGAGATAGCCAGACGCGGCGATGGAAAGCCCGAAGCTGCGGCCGCCGGCAAAGCCGAGGCCCTCATAGGTGCCGCCGATATTGTTCGCCTGTCCGGGACCCTGGCCGTAGCCCATCGGGAGCAGGATGCCCGCTGCCTTGAACAGCGTGGGCATGACCGTCCACGCCAGCAGCAGCACCACGATGGTGCCGACGATGGCCTGTACGAGATAGACGCTGACGATCAGCGCACCGCTCTTTGCGCCGATCAGCGCGCTGGAGCGGTCGCCGGCGTTCTTTTTCTGTACGCGGAGCGACATGGCGATGAAGCCGATGGCGATGCCGTGATAAGTGATCATCTCCAGCATCTCGCCGTCGAGCTTCAACACGCCGACGCTGCGAAGGATCAGGAGAAGAAAGCCCGCCAGAACGGCTGTGGGCATCAGACTCTTGCGGAAGAACGGGATTTTGCGGCGCAACACATTTGCGACGATGATCGCCGCCGCGAGAATGCCGAACTGGATCAGAATGTTCCAGAGGGCGCCATTGGCTGCTGAGTAATCCATAATTCGCTCCTTTTTTCACTTACATATATTTTAAAGATTCCGTTTCAGATGATCGATCACGGTCATATATTTGCGGGTGCAGCGAACCTGCGGCGAGGTGATCTCAAAAAAACGTCCGCTGCAGCTGAGGTCCACGGTCTGCGCCCGAACCAGAGAGAAGCCGCCGAGCTCGGCAAGCGGGAAAACCTGTCCGCAGCATTCCAGCCGGTCGGCATAGAGCGTCATGCTTCCGCTGCCGATCGGCGCGTCGGTATGGGTGTCGGGAAAGACCTCTTTCAGGTCCATCCCGTCGTCAGAGAAAATCGTGCCGTCGCCGGCGGCGTCCGCCAGCGCGATGAGCTGCTCGGTCTGCGCTTTGTCCCAGTCGGTGATATTGTCAAAGGGGGCGTCGGCGCCCTCCAAAAAACCGTATTCGGTATAGCGGACGGAAAAGCCGCAGGCACAGCGCAGCATGTCCCCCTCGCTTTTCAGCGTGCCGATCGCTCCGCAGCGCGGGCAGCGGCACAGCACGGTCTCCAGATGCTCTGCAAGGTTTTTCCCCCGAAAGGGAACCATGACCTCGCGCTGCACGGCATAGGCGTCCACGAACAAATCACGACGGATGGCCGCGTTGATCTCTTCGGCGCTCATGGCCTTCAGCGCCTCCGGCGGATAGACGCGCACGACGCGTCCGGTCATTTTGCCGCGGCGCAGCCCGCCGCTCCAGCGCGGCGAGGTGAAATATGCGCCGTCCAGCCGGTAAGTGACGAGCTTGGCGCCGCTGCTGCGGGCCAGCTTGCCGGTGGCGGGCAGAATCTCATTTGTGAGGCCGTTGAAGGAGCGGTTCCCCTCGGCGAACATCGCAACGCTGACGCCCCTGCGCAGCCGCCGCAGCATGGTCATCGCCGTGTCGCCGGCCGTCTTGCCCTTGAGCCGGGCGATGGGGGCCATCAGCGCAATGATCAGCTTTCCCGCAAAGCCCCAGCGGAAGATGTGCTCGCTGGCGACAAAGGACATGTAATCGGGAAAGGCACAGGCGAGGAGCAGCGGGTCCCAGTCCGTGTTGTGGTTGCACAGGACGAGAAAAGGGCCCTCCTCGGTGCAGACCTCGGCGTCATAATTGAACTTCCGCTGCAGCCAGGGCCGCGCGATCGGGCGCAGAAAACGCCAGAGAAAGCGATAGCGACGCAAATGCTCCATCTTGTCCTCCCGAAGGATAGCGGTAAAACAATAAAATTATCATACAATATTCTGCTGTTCGGCGCAAGATAAAAAACGCACTTTCATGCCGGGAATCGACACGCATCTTCTTGTGTCCGCGTTGACAGTCGGTGCGAAAAATGATATGCTCTAGCGGAATGATTCCTGCGAGGTTGAACGATATGCTGATTGCTCTGCTGCTCTTTGCCGTGACCTATGTGCTGATGCTGCTGCTGCCGAAGCGGCGGCCGATCATTGCGCTCTGTTCCGCCGCGATCTTCATCATTTCCGGCATGTTGTCGCCGCTGCGGGCCTTCGCCGCGGTGGATTTCAATGTGCTTCTGATGATCGCGGGCACGATGGGCACGGTGGCGCTGGTGATCGAGAGCAAAATGCCCTTCCTGCTCAGCGACCTGATCGTGGAGAGGGTTCCCAATGTCAAATGGGCCATCGTCATTCTCTCGCTGTTCGCGGGCGTCGTCAGCGCTTTCATCGACAACGTGGCCACGGTGCTGATGATTGCGCCCATCGCCATGGCCATGGCAAAGCGCCTGAACCTGAAGCCGGTCAATATGATCATCGCGATCGCCGTCAGCTCCAATTTGCAGGGCGCGGCTACGCTGGTGGGCGACACCACAAGCATCCTGCTGGGCGGCTACGCCGGCATGGACTTCAACGACTTCTTCTGGTACCACGGAAAGCCGGGTATTTTCTTCGCCGTCGAGCTCGGCGCGCTCATCAGCGCGCTGATCCTCCTCATCCTGTTCCGGAAGGAGACCGCCCCGGTGGAGGCCGGAAAGCGCACGGCGGTGACGGATTATGTCCCCTCGATCCTTCTGTGCGCCACGGTGCTTCTGCTGATCGCCGCGTCTCTCTTTCCGAAGCGCCCCGCCATGACCAACGGCATCATTTGCGCCGCCGTCATGGTGATCGGCATGGTTTACCATGCGGTCAAAAACAGGAGCTTCAAGGCCGTCCTCTGCCCGCTGCATGAGATCGATTTCGAGACGATCCTGCTGCTGTTCGGTCTCTTTATCGTCGTTGGAGGCATCACGGAGATGGGCGTCGTGGACGCCATCGCCCAGCTCTTTACCCGCCTCGGCGGAGGCAACGTTTTCCTCGTCTATACCATCATCACCTGGGCCAGCGTCGCCATCAGCGCCTTCATCGACAACATCCCCTATGTGGCGACGATGCTGCCGGTGGTGCAGAGCATCGCAGCGGCCATGGGCGTCGACCCGACGGTGCTCTATTTCGGCCTGCTCTCCGGCGCGACGCTCGGCGGAAACCTGACGCCCATCGGCGCCTCGGCCAACATCACGGGCATCGGTATCCTCCGCAAGGAGGGCTGGGAGGTCACAAACGGCGACTTCATGCGCATCGGCATCCCCTTTACCCTCGCCGCCGTGATCCCTGCTTATATCTATCTCTGGATCTTTTACGGCGTGCGCTGATCGGCAAAACAGAAAGGAGGTGGGATCGTGTCCATCGGAAAAGCGGTCGTGTTTACCGTGCTGGCATGGATTGTCGGCCTGTTTCTGGACGCAAATGTAATGGAACTCCTTTGCCTCCGGGCCGCGCTTCCCGTAATCGTGATGGGAGCCTGTATTCTCTATGGGATTTCGGAAAACGAGAAAAAACTGTATGAGATCAAAAAACGCCTGGAAAAGCATAACGATGAGAAGAACGATTCATAATGCTGATCTGCAGACAGGAACGGGGCGCGGGATAACTGCCCGCGCCCCGTTCCGTTGTATACCGATTATTTAATGACTCTATAGTAACCCTCTTTCCGGGGGCCTGGCTTCGGCTCCTCGCAGTCGGCATAGCCGAGGGCAATGGAGCACCAGCCGGAGAGGTTCTCGTCCAGTCCCCACTTGCGGAGACAGGCTTTGCCCTCCTCCGTGGCAAACATCGGATTTGCCCGGTGGATCCAGCAGGAGCCAAGACCGCAGGCATAGGCGGCGTTGAGCATGTTGGTCTCCACGGCGGAGGAATCCAGCGGCCCGAACTCGTCGTCCGGCGCCAGCACGAAGATCAGGGTCGGCGCGCCGTAATAGGGGTCGAAATCCTTGTTCCAGATCTTTGCGTTCAGGGCGGCCAGCGCGTCGCGCGTTTCCTTGTCCTGAACGGCGACAATCCACGGGCGCTGCTTGTTTCTGCCGGTAGGCGCGTAGGTGCCCGCTTCGAGGACGATCTTCAGTTCCTCGTCCGTAATCTGTTCGGGCTTGAATTTCCGCACGGAGCGGCGGTGCATTAATACTTCAATGGCTTCCTGTTTCATGAGATCAATCCTCCTGTAGTGATGATAACCATGCCGCAGTGTCCCGATAGACGAGGTCGAAGAAGCGCTGCGGGTTGTGCTCCCCGATGAAGCTGCTGTGGGGAGTGAGAATGAGATTCGGCGCGTCCCAGAGCGGAGAATCTGCCGGGAGCGGCTCGACGTCGAAAACATCCGCTGCCGCACCGGAAAGCCGGCCGCTCTGCAGCGCGGAAAGCATTGCGGCCTCGTCGACGATGGGGCCACGGGCGATGTTCACCAGCACGGCGCCCTCCTTCAGGAGCGCAAAGCGCCGCGCGTCCATGAGACCGCGCGTCTCCTCCGTCAGCGGGAGCGTGATCAGGAGAATATCCGTTTCCGGCAGCACCGCGTCCAGCTCGCCGATGCTGCGCTGCTGCGCGAAACCGGCCGCCATGCCGCCCGGGTGGCGGCACAGACCGACACAGCGGCAGCCCATGGCGGTAAAGCGCCCGGCGCACTCGGTCCCGACGGAGCCGGTACCCAGAATCGTGACCTGACGACCGCCGAGCTCCCGGACCTCGGCAGGATGCTTCCACCGGTGCGCTCGCTGCTGCGCGCTGAGGAGCGGCGCGGATTTGTAAAGCTGCAGCACAGCGCTCAGCGCGTATTCCGCCATGGGCACGCCGTATACGCCCCGGGCGTCGCAAAGGGTGATGCCGTGGGAGCGGATATAGTCCATCGGCATGTGGTCGATGCCGTGGGAGGTGGTGTGGATGTATTTGAGCCGAGGGAGACGGGAGATGTCATTATAATTGAAAAAGCGGTAACAGATCACGGCGTCGATGTCGGAAAAGTCCATGTCATAGGTCTTTTCTTCGTCGCCGGGCTGCCCGTTCTCCCCAGGAAGAAAGACCGGCTCCAGCCCCAGTTTCCGGATCGCTTCCAGCATCTCCGGGGTGAAGCCGGCGCACCGCGCCATCAGAATGCGCATGGAACCTACCACCTTGTCTGATCAGCGCCGCCCGGCCCGCCGCAGGCGGACCGGGCGGCGCCGTGATTATTCTGCGCTGAGGGTGTCGGCGATCTGCATGGCATAGGCCAGCGCGCGTCCGTAGCTGTTGCCGTTGAGGAGCAGGGGATAGTCCACGGCGTACATGCCGCCGGCGGCGTTGCCCACGGCGTAGAAGCCGGGGATGGGCCTGCAGTCCGGGCCGATGACGTTCAGCGTCGCGTCCACCTGCGCGCCGCCGAAGACGTCCAGCAGCATCGGGCCCCATTTCAGCGCGTAGAAGGGGGCTTTCTCCACGCTGGTGAGCAGGCGGGCGCGCTTGCCGAAGTCCACGTCGTCGCCGGAGGCCACGATCTCATTGTAGCGCGCCACGGTCGCAAGCAGATTCTCTGCGGGGACGTCCATTTTCTCCGCGAGCTCCTCCAGTGTATCCGCCTTGAAGGCGTTGCCCTTGTCGATGTAGCCCTGCATGGTCTTTTCCATGTGTTCGCGGCGGAAGTGGCCGCCGACCTCGCTGAGCGGCATCATGCCCTGCCCGCCCAGTTCGTCGAAGCGTTCGGCCATCTCGTCGAGATACTTGCTGTCCAGTACGCTCCAGGCATAGTCGCCGCCCGGCTGCATCATGCAGCGGATGGATTTGGCCTGCATCCAGGTGTCCTCGTTCATGAAGCGCTTGCCGAGGCGGTTCACATGGAGGAAGAAGCCCTGAAAGCCGCAGCCGGCGAGCGCATGGATCGTTGCGGCCCACTCCGGATTGTCCAGCGCGGCGCCGGCCCAGTAGGCCATCTTCTGCCCGTCACCGGTATTGCCCGGGCGCGCCCACTTCTGGGCCACGCGGGTGCCGATGGGGCAAAAGGCCTCCATCATCTCCTCGTCCTCGCTGCAGTCGCCCGTGGCGAGCACGACGCCCTTTGTGCCCTGATAGCGGCGGAGCAGTCCGTCGGCACTGCGGGCGATGCAGCCGGTGACGCGGCCGGCGTCGTTTTTCTCCAGATAGAGCGCGGTGGTGGAGCGCAAAAGCGTGCCGCCCTTTTCCAGCAGCGCGTTCTCCAGGATCTCACAGGCGAGATACCCGCCGCCGATGTGATGATACTTTGTGCTGTCCTTCTTCTTCCAGATGTGGTGTGTACCGGGATACTCGCTGAACATCGGGCCTTTGTAGGCCTCGTAGACCTCGACCTCGATGTTGTCGCCGGCGAGATCCAGCATCCAGTGAAAGCCCTCGGCGCTCCGGTTGATGAACAGCCAGAGCAGCTCCTCCTGGACCCGGCTGCCGCTCATTTTCAGCCAGTCGGCTGCCAGCGTTTTTTTGTCGATATGGATGCCTTTTTCCGCCATGATGCGGCTGTTGACGGCGGCGATCTGCCCCGCGAGCGCGCGCAGCTTCTCATTCTTGTCCAGCGTGACGACCGTCATTCCCTTGTCCGCGCAGCGGGCGGAGGCGGCCAGGCCGCTGATGCCGCCGCCGATCACCAGGACGTCTGAAGTCACGGTTTCGGCGATCTCATTTTCCGGTATGGGCGCGGGGGGTGTTTCCCAGCTGTAGCCCTTGTGCGGGGAACGCTGTGAATAGAATCTCATTTCCAGTTCAGCCATAGTGCAAGCTCCTTTGCAGTATCAAAACTCATATTCATATATATAGATACGGAATGGAGAATCCTCTGCGTTTTTGCCGGGGCAATGCCCCGGCAAAAACAGCTTTCCGGGAGAATCAGATGTGCAGACAGGCCTGGAACGCCTGATTGACGGCCTCGCAGATCGTACCGGCGACGTTGTTGCAGTCGCCGACGATGGCGACGCCGGTTTCCGGGCAGCTGTGGCGAAGCGCCTCGACCGTCTCGAACCGCGGCCGCATGCCGGCCGCCATCAGCACGGTATCCGCGGGGATCTCCACATCCTCACCCGCGGCAAGGTCGCGGCAGAGGACGCTGCCGTCGCGGATCTCCAGCACCTGCGTGCTGAAGCGCAGCTCGGCGCCTTCGTTGCGGAGACACTTCATGATTTCCCCGGAGCCGGAGGAGTCGTGCTTGTGCAGATTGATAAAGGCCGTGTCCGCGTCCGCCATCTCGATGAGGGTGACCTGCTTGCCGGCGCGAACGAAGTCCAGCGCGGCCTCCACGCCGATGCTGCCGGCCCCGACGACGGCGACGCGCTGTCCGACGGGGACCTTGCCCGTCTCGGCGTCCGGCGCCCACGCCACATGGGGCTTGTCGACGCCGGGGATGCTGCGCGGGATGACGGGCGCCGCGCCCGCTGCGATCACGACGGCGTCATATTTTTCCGCATCCAGCAGCTCCTTCGTCGCCTCGGTGTTGAGCAGGATCTTCGCGCCGCGCTCCTCGCACTGCTTCGCGGTGTGGATCATCCATTTCAGATAATCCCGGAGATCCTCCTTGAACGGCGCGGCGACGGCGGGGACGACGTTGCCGCCCAGCTCGCCGCTCTTTTCATACAGCGTGACGTCGTGGCCGCGGTCCAGCAGCGTCTGCAGCGCCTGGATGCCGCCGGGGCCGCCGCCGACAATGGCGACGCGCTTTTTTACTTCTGCTTTAGGCACGACGCCGTCCGTCAGTTCCCGGGCCATGGCGGACATGGGATTCACGGCGCAGAAGATGGGCTTCGGGACCATCAGGTGCTTGCAGCAGGCATTGCAGCGCAGGCAGGGACGGCGGTCCTCCGGACGGTCCTCGGCGTACTTGCGCGGCATGTCCGGATCGGCCATCAGCGGCCGGCACATCGCCACGAAGTCCGCCCAGCCGTTGGCGATGATCTCCTCGGCATAATCCAGGCTCGTGATGGAGCCGACGGTATTGACCAGCAGATCGGGATAGGCCTTCTTGATGTCCCGGGCGTAGTGGACGTTGAAGCAGCGGTCCATCAGATAGTTCTGGCACCAGTTGCGGAAATAGGCAAAGTTGAAGTCGCTGTGCAGACCGGCGGAGACGTGGAGGATGTCGATGTGGTCCTTCAGATAGCCGATGAGCTCCAGCGTCTCGTC
>Ga0079305_1003467_pt1 | contig 10640 bp, 14 predicted proteins | sample LMS_cellobiose_e_FD_79183 | JGI IMG/M metagenome (GOLD analysis project Ga0079305, IMG submission 79183) | Rumen-fistulated moose microbial communities from Alaska, USA - LMS_cellobiose_enrichment | ecosystem: Host-associated > Mammals > Digestive system > Stomach > Rumen fluid ... | reverse complement strand
TAACCGATAACGGTTATGAAAAGCTTACCAATAGCCGGATAATCCGCCTGTAGTTCCCGATATGCAGATCCAGGTGAGACGGTCTGCATATATTGTGATTCCTTGGCCTGTTGCAGGGTTTATAAAAATATTCTCTCCCTCATAGATATCCAGATTCCAGAGATATCCGTCATGATGCTCATATTCCTTTATGCGGCAGGGGGTACCGGCATACCAGGTACCATTGCCAGACAGAGGCAGGTTAAGGGTGTGACTCTCTGATTTATTGATATAGTTCATGCTGAAGATGCCATAGGAAAGGCCATACACAGCTTTATCTCTGTTCAGGATCCAGGGGTTGCCGTCCGATTTCTCCAGCAGTTTCTGCTGGAACAAGGTAAAGTTGAAGTTTTCCGAGCCAGCCCCTGCAGCCAGAGCCAGTGACGTACATTCAGAAGCAAAGCCATCCTCCCAAGTCAGGTGATTGTGGGCTTCCAGGTTGCCATGGACTATGAATCCTGCTGGTTTTAAAGTTCCCCAGCTGCCCACAGGGTATGCCAGCACTGCTGTTATGCCAGATACTGGAACTGAGGTTTTGAAAGTATTATTCTGCGTTGTGAACTCTTTCCTGTCATCCACTGTAGTCACCTCCACGCGCCAGCCTGTAACATTAAGCATCTGCATTTGTGCCGGCAGTTCCGGGATATGGAATGTCACCTCTGTTTCCTTGCTGTCAAAGAGGGAGCATGAGAACAGGATAAAAACTGTAAGGAAAAATATAAAATATCTTTTTATATGGAATATCATACTTGTCCTCCTGTCGTTCTACTTGGTTAACAACAGGAAATGCAGTTTTGCTTCAATTTCTGCTCCACAAATTTCAAAAATTTTATAAATCTATACAAGCCCAGCAATAAGAGACCCCTGCTCACAGGAAAAGTGCTTACCGACCAGTAAGCGACACTGCTTACGCATTGTCACACTGAATAAATATCAGTATCTGTCCGTTAAGCTCATTCCTGTCTGTGCAGTCCACAATGGTTCAGATGGGTACTGTCGCAGGCAGCTTGGTATGATTTTCTTTTTTATGTGGAAGCCAGGGGTACTCTTTTGCTGGACATATACACTTTTGAGTTTTTGAAATTTGTTACGCACTGAGGCTTGGGAGGAGGAGGGGATATAGGTCAGTTATTAATACACTGTTTCCCATAACTGAGTGGCGTCTTTGTATTTAATCAGACAGACCGCCACATGCGTCAGTGCTTCGCTGTCAATATTTAAAGCTGTTACAGTCCATGCCACCTTTGACGCCACCAGCCACATTTTTCATCGCCGCCTCATCAAGTTCGAAGTCATCCAGCTCCGCCAGATACGCCTCGGCCTCTCCTTTCGTCAGTTCGATGCCTTCCGCCTTTGCCAATGCCATCAGTTCCTCGGCAGTCTCGCAGGCCATTGCCTTTGCAATCTGTTCTTTTGTCAACTCTTTTTTATTAATTAACACTTCAATTCTTCAAATTCTAAAGACTTTGAAAAATTTTTTAAATGACGTATACTTTACACATGCAGGATGTCCGAATAACAGTGATGCGTATCTCTCAATATAAAGATCTGATGGCTCAGTTTGAGAATCCTATAGAGCACGCCTGCTCCATGGAGGAGGGGATGGTGTTCATGGCAAAGGGTGGGGAGAAGCCGGAAAACTTCTGCGACAGTGCCTGGGAGACGGTCAAGCCCTTTGTTCAGGAGCTGGCAGCAGGCGGCGGCAACTTCTATGACGGCTGGATGAAGAATCCAAAATCTGCCATGATCTCCTGCAACGACGGTTTCCGTCCTGTCAGTTTCCTGCTGGAGACTGTTCCGCTCTGATCCGCTTTTTCAGCAGCGTTCTCATCTCTTTGAATATCTCGTGGAAAGCTGGGGTTCGGTAGTCGGCATAGGTCCAGGGGAGAGTCTGGTACTCCTTGTTCACATACATCAGGGTCACCTCGCCATAGATTCCTTTCTGCAGGGGTATCCGGTGCACATTGTTCTTGGTGGTGGCCAATATCAGAGAGCTCAGGCTCAAAAGTCCCGGGTCCAGGTTAATCTTCCGGCTGCCATCTATGGCAAACTTTTCCTCCAGCCCGTTGGTCCGTATCTTTATATCAGGCAGGTCATCAGGGTCCACCAGATTCACAAATGAATAGAAGAACCGCTTGATGCCGCTTCCCATCTCCGGTACATAATAGTCGGTAAAGTCAAAGTCAAACTCCTGGCTTTCGTAGTCGATGGGGCCAAATTCCTCCACCAGCAGATGTCGAAGTGCCTCTTTCTGCTCCGGAGAAGTGGATAAAACCCCCATAATCAGCTTATTCTGTGCAAATGGCTCAATAGCTCCCATAATTTAAGCATATTCGTTATACTCTTTTGTTGCAAGTCTATACAATTATTGATATAATAAATTAATAGGATATGTTGGAGGCTATATGACAGAGAAAATTTTCCCTGCAGAGATCAATGAGCTTGCACAGGTACTTGTGTTTTTGGAAGAAGAGCTTGATAAAGCAGGCGCAAGTCCCAAGCTTATGACAGTCCTTGCAGTTGACCTTGAGGAGCTTTTTGTCAATGTGGCTCACTATGGCTATCCTGGTTCCAAAGGGACTGTGAAGATTGGTATCGACACCTCTGGTGACAGCATTGTAATCCAGCTTACAGACTCCGGTATCCCATTCAATCCGGTGGCGATGCCTGACCCCGACATCACAGAATCTGCAGAGAAACGCAAGATAGGTGGACTGGGAATCTATATGGTCAAGAAAAGCACCGACAGCATGACCTACGAATACAAGAATAACCAGAACATACTGACTATCACCAAAAGGAAATAACAATCATGGATATGCTTACCAAGGCTATTTTCTTTGCTACAAAGGCTCACGAGGGGCAGATGCGCAAGATGACCAACACCCCTTATATTCTTCATCCTATAGAAGTAGCCTCTATAATTGCAACCATAACTGACGATCAGGATATTATGGCTGCCGGCGTGCTCCACGATGTTATCGAGGACTGTGGTGTAGATCCTGCTGATATCAAGGAACTGTTCGGAGCCCGTGTCTCTGCCCTGGTTCAGAGCGATTCAGAAGACCGACTGGATCCCAGGCCTGCATCTGAGACCTGGATGGAGCGGAAGAACGATTCTCTCCTGATGCTTAAACATACAAATGACATCGGGGTCAAGATAATGTGGATGGGCGACAAGCTTTCCAACATGCGTTCCCTCTACCGTGCCAAACGGAAACAGGGAAAGGAGATGTGGCAGGGGCTCAATCAGAAGGATCCTGCCAAGCAGGAATGGTATTACAGGACAATTGCCGAATATTTATCAGAACTTAAGGACACTGTGGCATACAGGGAATATATGGTTCTTCTGGAAGAAGTTTTCAGCTGAGGAGGGGATATGGATTTAGTTTCAACATGTGTCAAGGATAATATTTTTTACATAAATCTTTCGGGTAGAATTGACTCATCCAATGCTCCTGTACTTGAGTCTGAGATTCTGGATGCTGTAAAGGACTGCACCAGCCCTTATGTAGTGCTGGATGCCGATAATCTTTCTTACATTTCAAGTGCAGGACTCCGTGTCATATTGCGTCTTATCAAAATACGTCCGGAGCTCAGGATTACAAATGTCACCTCATCGGTCTATGAGATTCTGGAGATGACCGGCTTTACCGAGATGCTCCCGGTCCAGAAAGGATACCGCAAGCTTTCTATAGAAGGATGCGAAGTTATAGGGCAGGGGGCTAACGGCAAGGTCTACCGTCTGGACAAGGATACTATAGTCAAGGTCTACTACAAGGCCGACGCACTCCCGGAGATTCATCGGGAGCGGGAACTTGCCAGGAAGGCATTCATACTGGGTATTCCTACAGCTATTCCCTACGATGTGGCAAAGGTTGGGAACAGTTATGGCTCTGTGTTTGAGCTTCTGAATGCAAAATCTTTCTCAAAACTTATTGCAGAGAATCCCCGGGATATTGACAAATATGTAGTCATGATGGTGGATCTGCTTAAAAAGATTCATTCCACAGAGGTCAAGGAAGGGGACATGCCGGACCAGAGGGCTGTTGTCCTGGATTGGGTCAACTTCCTCAAGGATTATCTGGACAAGGCAAAATGGGAGAAGCTCCTCACTCTGGTTAAGGCAATTCCTGTGAATCACCACATGCTTCACGGCGATTATCATACCAAGAATGTCATGATGCAGAATGGAGAGGTGTTGCTTATCGATATGGATACCCTGTCGCAGGGCGATCCGGTGTTTGAGTTTGCCTCCATCTACAATGCCTATGTGGGATTCTTCGACCTGGACCACGAAAGTACTATGGCTTTCCAGGGATTGCCATATGATGTGACAACTTCTATCTGGAAAAAGATGCTGCCCCTCTACTTTGGAACAACTGATCCTGCTGTTCTTAAGGCTGTAGAGGACAAATCTGCCATCCTGGGATACACTAGGCTTATGCGGCGTCTTATCCGCCGTAATGGATTTGATACCGAGGAAGGGCGGAATAATATTGCACATTATAAGAACGAGATAGAGACACGTCTCGATTTTATTGATACACTTATGTTTTAAGGGGAAATAGTATGGAAATTTCAAAGAAAAAAGAAGAGAGTAAACTTACACTGGGACTTTCTGGGCGGCTAGATACACTTACTGCACCACAGCTTGAGGCTGTCATTCAGAATGAGCTTGACGGTGTGACAGACCTGGTGCTTGACCTTAAGGATCTTGTATATGTTTCTTCTGCCGGACTCAGAGTATTCCTCCTTGGTCAGAAGACAATGAACAAAAAAGGCTCCATGACTCTGTGCAACGTGTGTGATGATATCAAAGAAGTACTTACAATAACCGGCTTTGCCGATATTTTCACAATAGAATAAAAACGGAAGCGGAGGGATTCGAACCCTCGAGCCCCAGAGGGGCTACCTGATTTCGAGTCAGGCTCGTTATGACCACTTCGATACGCTTCCTATAAGATTATTCCCATTCGATGGTGGAGATTGGCTTTGGAGACAGGTCGTAAAGGACTCTGTTGACACCCTTCACCTCGGATAGGATTCTATCTGTAATCCGGTGCAGCAGCTGATATGGAATCTCTTCTATAGTTGCTGCTGTAGCATCGGTGCTGTTCACTGCCCTGATAACTACTGGCCAGTCCCAGCTCCGTTTTCCATCTATAATTCCAGTGGATTTAATATCTGGAATTACTGTAAAATACTGCCATACCTTTCCAGCAAGGCCAGCTTTTGCAAACTCATCCCTAAGTATTGCATCCGATTCCCGCACTGCCTCAAGCCTGTCTCTGGTTATTGCACCTACGCAGCGCACTCCAAGTCCAGGGCCTGGGAAAGGCTGTCTGTATACCATGCTGTCTGGAAGCCCCAGAGCCTTGCCTAAAGCCCGGACCTCATCCTTGTACAGCATCTTCACAGGTTCCACCAGCTCAAAGTCAAGCTCCTTAGGCAGTCCTCCCACATTGTGGTGTGCCTTTACCCCTTTGGACTCTGTAATATCCGGGTAGATAGTTCCCTGTGCCAAGAACTTGATGCCATCCAGTTTTGCAGCCTCTTCGGCAAATACATCTATGAACTCTTTTCCAATTATCTTCCGTTTCTGCTCCGGATCTGAAACTCCGGCAAGCTTGTTCAGGAACCTGTCGGAGGCATCTATATAGATCAGGTTTGCATCCATCTGGTTCTTGAAAACCTCTACAACCTGCTCAGGTTCTCCCTTGCGCAGAAGACCATGGTTCACATGTACACAGTAAAGCTGTTTTCCAATAGCCTTTATCAGAAGTGCTGCCACTACAGAGCTGTCAACTCCGCCGGACAGTGCCAGAAGTACCCGGCCGGAACCTACCTGAGCCTTGATATCCTTGACAGCTTTCTCTATATATCCCTCTGCGGTCCAGTTCTTGCCTAAACCGCGCTGTTCAGTGCTTTCTCTTGCCATCTGTCTCTCCTCTTCTTTTATTTTACACATTTTTTATTTTTTTTAAACTGGTTTTTCTGCAAAAGGCATGATATAATATAAAATATGCAAGAATCTGGCGAGATGTATCTGGAGACAATTCTGCTTCTTCAGAAGAAAAATAAGGTGGTCCGGGCTATTGATGTGGCCGAGGATATGGGGTTCTCAAAGCCTTCTGTAAGCCGTGCCCTCTCCATACTCAAAGGGGACGACTATATTGTGGTGGACGAGAAAGGGGCTATATCGCTGACTCCCAAGGGAAGCAGGGTTGCAAAAAAAATCTATGAGCGCCATGTGGTGCTTTCTGATATGCTTACAGCTATAGGGGTAGACCGGGATACAGCCCTTGCCGACGCCTGCCGCATAGAGCATGTCATAAGTGACAAGTCTTTTTCTGCCATCAAAAAATATATAAAGAAGCTGGAAGAATAATCTTACTTGAACTTTGCCTTGAACTTCTCAAACTGGGCCATAACCCGTTTCACAGTCTCTTCCCGGCTCTCTTCTTTATGTTCTGTACCGGTCTGGATAAGCCCGGCCGGAATCTCCTCAAGAAAACGGGACGGAATGCAGATTGTGCTTTCCCGTATATGGGTGCGGTTCCTGCAGCTTGTTATATATATTTTTTTCATTGCCCTGGTTACTGCAACATAGAAAAGTCTCCGCTCCTCCTCGATATTGGCAGGATCTTCCTCTATGGCTCTTGCATGGGGCAGTATGGCATCCTCGCATCCAGCCAGGAACACCACCTTGAACTCAAGTCCCTTGGCGGCATGGATAGTCATAAGGGCAGCTTTGCCGCTTTCGCTGTCTGCATTGTCATCACGGGTTATCAGAGTTATTTTGTTCAGGTAAGTATAGATTCCCTCGTCATCCTCTTTCTCCTGCTCCCAGCGGTCTAAAAGTTGGATGAATGTAAGGATATTTTTGTATTTCCACTTGGCCACTTTCTCATCCTTCTGATGCTCCATGACCAGGTAATTCCAGTAGTTTATCTCATCCACCAGAGCAGTCAGGGCATTGGCCAGGTTCCTGCCTGACAGGAACTTGCTTTTGTAGGAGAGTATCATGTTCACAAACTCGCTGTACTGGCTCATAGTCTGCATGGCGGCGAATACAGAGCATTTTTCTTTCTTGCTCAGCTCTGTTATCTGTTCCAGCGCTTTTTTTCCTATGCCCCGGCGTGGTGTGTTTATGATTCTGAGCATGCTTATGTCGTCATCAGGGTTTGTAATCACCCTTAGGTATGAAATGATGTCCTTTATCTCCTTCCGCTGGAAAAAGCTCTGTCCTCCAGATACTGCATAAGGGATACCGGCTGTCAGGAGCGCATCTTCTATAGGTGCTGCCAGGCTGTTTGTCCTGATAAGTATGCCGAAGTCGTCGTAGGAAAGGTTTTCCCTGTTCTTGAGCAGTATCATGGTATCTGCTATAAACTGAGCCTCCTGCCGTTCGTCTTCCGGATAGGAAAGCTCGATAGGAGTTCCTTCTCCAGACTTGGACCAGAGATTCTTGGATTTCCTTTTTGTATTGTGGGCGATAATGCTGTTTGCTGCATCCAGTATAGTGCCGGTGGATCTATAGTTCTGCTCCAGCTTTATCTCCTTTACTTCTGGGAAATCTTTCTCGAACTGCACAATGTTCTCGTAATTTGCTCCACGCCAGGAATAGATGGACTGGTCATCATCTCCAACCACGCAGATATTCCTATTCTCCTTGGCCAGAAGATAGACCAGGTCGTACTGTATCCTGGATGTATCCTGGAACTCATCTACCATGATATATCTGTAACGCTTCCGGTATTTCTCCAGCACCTCAGGATGTTCTTTGAACATCTGTATAGGAAGCACTATAAGGTCGTCAAAATCAACTGCATTATAGACTTTAAGAAGCTCGTTATACTCCTGATAGATAGGGCGGTACATGGAAGAGTCTGCATCCCAGAAGCTCCTTCCTGTCTTTATGGCAGAAAAAAGGTTTGCCATGTCGTACAGATTCAGGTCTGCCGGGTCTACTCTGAGGGATCGGGCAGCCTCTTTTATCAGCGACATCTTGTCAGCCTGGTCATAGATGCTGAAGTTTTCCTTGAACCCCATATTCCCTATGCTTTCCCGCAGTACTTTGACTCCAAAGGCATGGAATGTGGAGACTGTCAGCATAGGAAGTCTCCGGCCCACCAGCTCTTTTACCCGCTGCTCCATCTCCCGTGCAGCCTTGTTTGTGAATGTAAGTGCCAGTATTGCAGACTGTGGTATTCCTTTGTCCAGCATGTTGGCTATGCGGTATGTTATAGTTCTGGTCTTTCCGCTGCCCGCTCCTGCAATGACCAGGAAAGCTCCTTCTGTCTCCCGGGCAGTCAGGCACTGCTGGGGATTAAGCTTATGCTCCAAATCTATCATGATGTCACACTTGTTTTGTAAAGAATGAGAAAGCCTCTATTCCATAGTAAGCGATGATGGATACAATTATGCCTGCTATGGCAACCCCTATAAATATGGCCGGAAATATCTGTCTTTTTTTCATCCCAAGTACCCATGCTCCCAATGTTCCTGTTATGGCACCTGTCACAGGCAGAGGGATTGCAACAAATACAGCAAGTCCCCAGGTACCGTATTTATCCAGGGTTGCACCCACTTTTCTCCTGGCTTTCTCGATAAAGGAATCAAAGAATTTTCTATAAATATTGATACGGTAGAATAGCCTGTGGAATGTGTTCAGAAAAATGAGCACCAGCACACTGGCCAGAAAGTTCATTATTACGCAGAAGAAATATGCCCACAGAACTGGCATTCCTTTGGCCAGTGCAAAGGGGATGGCCCCCCTGAGCTCAGAGATAGGGGCTATGGACAAAAGGGCGGTGATGATAAGGTCAGAGCTGGTCATGCTGTCAACTGTTCCTCTTCTCCAGAATAAGCTGCACCGCTTCCCAGAAACCTTCGCCAGATTCTTTCTGGGTGATATACCGGGGCTTGTATTTTATCTGATTCAGGAAGTTCTTTATGTTTGCTACTGCAATAGAGTGGTGCAGCGCCTTGAACATAGGCTCGTCGTTGGGACTGTCGCCAGCAAAGATAATCTCCTCCTGCAGGTCCTCCAGAGTCTTGCCTGTAAAATCATTTATAAATGTGTTGAAGCAGGAGACCTTGTCGTAGTCGCCGTACCAGCAGTTCACATGGATGCTGGAGACTTTGGCTGTGGTCCCTTCCTCTGCCGCTATTCTGCATATCTTGTCGATCTGATCCTGAGGCAGTCTCTTCACATCCTCGCAGAAATCTATAGCCAGGTCTGCAGTGCGGAACTCCTGGTCCGAAGCTATGCCACAGCCGGGTACCTCCTTAAGGACACGTTCTCTGAGGTGCTGGAGCCGTCTGCGGGATTCAGCGCGTTTCTCGTCAGAGTCCACATAGCGGCGTATGAATTTACGGTTTGCCTCGTCATAGGAATAGTAGAAAGCTCCATTTTCTCCTACAACACCTGCTACCGGCCACATACGGGCTATCATGTCGCACCATCCTGCAGGGCGGCCTGTCACAGGGACAAACTTTATGCCATTGGCCTTGAGGAGCCACATAGCATCAAAGGTGGTGGCCGGGATTTTTCCATGGGTCGTTATTGTATCGTCAATATCTGCAAAGAAGATAGAAAGGCGTTTGCAGAAAGCAGTGTCAATATCAGAAATACGTGTCGGTTCCATTATGTTCTCCACCTGTCATCATAGCATAAAAAAGGCAGACTTGTTAAGTCTGCCTACGAGCATTGATTATTTAGGATGACTGATCAGTCAACAAGTCCTGACCAGAATTTAACTGCCTGCTTGAGAGGAGCGATAGAATCGGAATACATTCCTCTCTGATAGAGTTGTTCGCCCATTGCGAAAATCTGAACTCCCTTTGTATATGGCTCTACGTTCTTCTTTTCTTCTGGAACTTTTGCCTTAAGAGCAAGGCCTGTGTAGTAGAGACCTTTTGCATTGTACTCATCGTTTGCAACTACAGGAGCTGTCTTCTCATCTACGAGACCTGACCAGAATTTCTTTGCCTGTCCAAGTGCTGGAAGAGACTCTGTGTACATTCCCTTGTTATAGAGCTGTTCGCCCATTGCGAAGATCTGAACACCTTTTGTCCAAGGCTCAACATTCTTCTTGTCCTCTGGAACTTTTCCTTCCAGGTCCTTGCATGTATAGTAGAGACCAGTTGCTGTGTTCTGGTCTACAGCTGCCTCTCCTGCTGGAGCTGCTGCTTTGCCTGTTGTTCCACAGGAAGCGAACAATCCTATGATAAGGATGACAGATACTAACAATGCTAAACTTCTTTTCATTTTTTCCCCCTAAAGAATTTTGAGTAATTTGTATCTGAAATTATTATCACCCTGGGGAATAAAAATTGGCAAGGAAAATATTTTTATCAAAACCACAGCTATAATAACCAATGGTTATCAAAAATATCTTCGCTTGCCAATCAATCGTCAGCGATTGTAAATGCTTATATTAAAGTCTCACTTCTTTACGATTGGAACCTTGACGCCGCAAGCCTTGAGTGCAGCCTTGAGCTCTTTCATAGCAGCCTTGACATCTGCCGGTGTGTTTGCTCCCAGGTTGCAGAGTCTGAATGTAGGCAGGTTTCCGATCTTTCCAGGATAGATT
>Ga0079305_1003466_pt1 | contig 10644 bp, 2 predicted proteins | sample LMS_cellobiose_e_FD_79183 | JGI IMG/M metagenome (GOLD analysis project Ga0079305, IMG submission 79183) | Rumen-fistulated moose microbial communities from Alaska, USA - LMS_cellobiose_enrichment | ecosystem: Host-associated > Mammals > Digestive system > Stomach > Rumen fluid ... | reverse complement strand
TTCTTTTCCCCCTCAGATTTCCGCCTCCCTACAAAAACCAGGGCCCTTTCTCCTTCTATGTTACCGATAATACCCCGCTTCTTGCGGTTCCCTTACCGCCAATTTTCCCCGGCCTCTGTTATGACGTCATTTATTACTTAAACTCTCTACCTAATTCCCTCGATTATTGATTTCGGTATCCGAATTACCTCTGATCCTGGATCATTCCGATTACTACCCCGTTGACAGCGACTTCCCTGACTCTCTCCCAATATTTCCCCGTAACCTCCCTATTTTGTCCTTGCATTTTTATATATTTTACAAATTAACAGTTTTTTGCCTTTAAAATTTCGCCAGCCCATTATTTCATGTTAAACATTACCAATTATTCGTTTTATTCAATCTTTTTTATCTGCTTATTTTTAAATTTTATAATAATCAGTATTTTCATTCTTTTCTATTTCTTTTAATTGGATTAAAATATAAAAAACAGATATTGCGGGGTAATTGCGCAAACAGTAAGTTCAAAAACTTATTCCAATTCCGAATCCGGACCTTATGATTATCAAACAAAAATATATGAAAGGCGTCGATCCCCTGCTCAGGAAAATGAATATTTCCGTATCCATGGATTATCACCCCGGTTTAAACATATCAATAACGGGATCGCTGAAATATTATGACAGACATCATTGAAAACGGCAAGTTATTACAAAGGAGGAAAACCGTTTCTTTTCTTCCAATAGCGGCGTATTGTTTTTTCATGTTGTTTGTGTCAGCCAATGACCTCAAAGCTCAAGATCCGCCCAAGCCTGATCCGGACAGGGAAGTAACCGACACTTCCTTAAATTCACCATCGAACAACCCGGAACCGTTGCCGGCAGAAAACTCCTCAATTCCATCAGTAAATTCATTGAATCAATATGTCACCGAAGCCCCCAACCAGGGATTTACATTCTGGCTTCTTGACCAGAATAACGGGCAATGGAAAGTTCCCCTTCCCAACTGGTCGGAACAGGATGTTATGCAATTTATTGATACCCGTGAAGAACAAAACACCGACACTCCTTATACTATTCAGAGCATCAATGTTAAAGGAACCGTTATTGACGACATAGCCAACTTAACAATTCAATATCGGATCAACACGACAACAGAATCTACTTTGAGAATTCCGTTAGAGCTTCCGGAAGGAGTTTATATTTCCGATGATGACACGACAGATTTTTCAAAAATAATCACTTATTCCGGACCGTCTGTCTGTAACCTTGACATTGACCCGGCGACAGGTGGATATATTGCCGTTTTGGCTAATTCACCGGTGTCGGAATCCGATCAGGAGGAAAAGACGCAAAATCCGACAGAACCGGAGGTTTCATCTTCAGAATCCCAGTCAAACGACACAACGCTCCGCCCCACGGACTCTACGTCAAACATTGCCGCTTCCCAGCCGCGAAATTTAAGACATACGCTGACCATTAAACTGTCATTTCAGGTTGAGACCACCGGTAATGACGAATACCGTCTCCGGATTACCTTTCCTCCGGCTGTCCATTCAAAAATGAAGCTTCATATCCCCTTACCGGATATTTTGATGACCGTTTCTCAGGGAGTCGTAGCGGCCCCGCCTATCAATCTGGACGAAACGACCTCTGAAATAACAATCAACGGTTTGAATAAAAACGGGGAAACCACAGAAATTTCGTGGCGAAAAAAAGAAGCCCAGTTTCTGGAGAACAAAGTGATACAGGTGGAAGACGCCGTCATAACAGCGCAACTTGGAATTCAGGAAGTGACCTATGATGTCATTCTGCCAGTTCGCACTTTCGGCGGAGAAACGGATGTATTCCGGATCCGCTTCCCCAATAAAACAACATTTGTAAAGAATTCCATGCACATCGCCGGTTCCGACAATAATATAATTGATGATCTGCATGGTTACAGTGTCCAGGAAATTTCCGCCAGCTCGTTTCAGTATCCGGGAGATATGGTTCCTTTGTTCCCTTCAGATACCGGGAATCCGAACATAACTATTCTTGAGGTTCATCTGAAACAAAAAGTCCAGTCCGTAACATTACAATTCAAGGCCCGTACACTTGAACAGCCGGTAGAAAGCAACGTTCAGCAGTCGTCATTGCCGACCTGGGAGCTGAACGGCTTTTGTGTTCTGGGCGCTCAAAAGCAATATGGGAATTTAAAAATACAGATTCCCCAAGATCTTAATTTCAATATCACTCCGGTTTACGGGATAAGGAAAAATCAGGAAACAACCTCCATGGAAGAGGGGATGGAGAGTTACACTTTCTTTTCTCAACCATTTTCCCTGAAAGCGCAGGCGATTATCCGTCAGGTTCAGGTCAACGTCAATCCGGAATACCAGTTCTATGTCAACCGGGATCAGTGTCAGCTTCAGGCCCGGTTGCAATATGTCATTTACGGAGCAAAAGTTCAGAATCTCCGTTTAAAGCTGGATGGCTGGATATTAAAAGACGTTAAGCCGGATAACATCGTTGATATCGGCCGGTACTATATTGATAATAACACGGGCGAAACAATATTGCCACTGAAAACAGCAACCGAGGGAACACTGGATATCGAGTTGACCGCCGTTCGACCGCTCTTTATGGAAACGCCGAATCAATCGGTGATACCCGATAATACAAGCACCATCTTACCAACCGGCGCGACAATACCTTATGAGCATGGTAACCAGGACAGCCAGGAAAACACGTCGGACAGTACTGAAAACAGAAACGAAACGTCCTTGCAGAATAACGGGAATACCGTTTCTGACGAACAGCCGGAATCCCCAGAATCAGAATCGGAACCTGACACGGAATCCGACATAAAAGAAACCGGCGATAAAACATCCTCCGAATCCGACGCCGGGGAAACGACCGGTGAGACGTCGCAGGAATCCGATCCTTCCGTTACCGGATCAATGGTTTTTGAGATGCCAATCCCCTACCCGATCGCGGACTGGGTGGAACCGGCCACGGTGATCGTCATTCCTGATGATAATATAAAGTTAACACCCGTCACGGAAAAACTGCGTTATCTGATACCGAAAACACAACGGGCTTTTGCGCTCAACATGGAGCTTCCCACCCGTCAGCAACCCCCTTTGTTTTATCAGATTCAGCGACATGTATTCAATAATACCGGCGAATATCCTGTCTTTACTTCTCAAATGGATATTTTACCACAATCCATTACCGTGGAATCCAAAACGGAAGTACAGCTTCTGGAAAAGGATGAAGAGACCAAACCGATCCAACAAACACTGACTTACCACATCAAACATGAACCAGTTGACTCACTTTCTTTTCTTGTACCGTCCCGTCTGCTGGATAATTCATCCATTACGGTTTTGCTTAACGGTAAAGCAATCCCCCCGCAGGACATTCAGACGGAAACGATCAACGCCAAACTGACCCGCAAAAAGATTAATCTTGCCAGTACGCCACAAATCGGTACCTGTACCCTGATTTTTCAATATACTTATCCGCCGTTTGAATTTCAGCAAAAAATGTCGAACCGATTTGAGTTATATCTGATTCAGCCGGAAGAAGGGGCCCTGTTCTCAAACCAGATCACCGTTTACACGCCTCCGGGCCTCGATCTGGCGCCATTATACAACAGTCAGCCCTGGGTTAAGGAACAAACCGGAATGACAACAAACGGTCAACAGAAATTTTATCACTTCAGTTCCGAAACCAAACAGCAGCAGATTATTCTTCGTGGAACATTGAGGAACAAGGATATTCAGGGAACAACCGTGATTGACCGAGCCTGGATTCAGACCTGGATTTCTCATAATTCCCGGCTGGATCGGGTCGCCTATCACATTACAAGCGATCAGCCGTATCTTACAATAACGCTTCCTGAAAACGTACAACATGACCGGCTGTCGGTTCTGTTGAATAATAATCCGTATATCCTCAATGAAAATGAGTCGTTATTTGATACGGAGGGTAATCTTGTCATCGCGGTTGACGATACATTAAAAAACAAACCTTTTGTTTTGGAAATTTCATATTTTATCGACCTGAACAAGACCACCAATAAATGGCTTATGGATTTTCCGCGATTCGTCAACGGTTCCGTATGGATACGGCATTCTTACTGGCAGGTTATTCTGCCGTCACATATCCATATTATCAATGACATTCCCGGCTGGACCGCCGAATACATTAATGATACAGAGTGGTCGGATTTTCATTGGAAACGGGTTCCTTCCATGGATCAACAGGAACTTTGTTCCTGGATCGGGGTGAAACAACGGGAAGTCATTCCCGCCGAAACCAGCGTTTATCTGTACAGTACTTTCAATCAGATACAGCAAAGCCGTCTTCCGGTCATTGATCGCGCCTATCTTATTTTGATCGGCAGCGGTCTGTCACTGATTATCGGCCTCGGCTTTCTCTACTTCCCTTTGATCCGTTACCGGGGAAGCCTGCTTGTACTGATTTTACTTTTAATTTCATTTTTTACTTACCGGCCGTTAATCACCTTTGTTCTGTTGCAAACAACAGTCTTCGGTATTTTACTAACAGGACTTACGCTGTTTTTCATCAAAATATTCGGGAAAAAGGAAGCCTGGCCCCAACGGACGCCTGATTTGATAAACATTCAGGAAACGCCGGTCAATTATCCCTCCATGGATATTCCAACATCCTCTGTACCAACAATGACCCTTAACGATCGTCAGGAGGAAACGGAAATTAAAAATCCGCAATAATTATTTTTTGCCTGTCGTAATATCCATTTTCATTCATTGTCAGACTCTGAAAAAATGTCGTTTTGAATTTAAAAATCGTTCATCGTGTAATCCCATGTCATTCCGTATTCAATACATCGCGACTGTTTTGTTTTTTACAGAACTGCTGTTTTGCCTGACAGTTGTCCCGTCCGTCGGAGCAGATACGCAAACGGAGTCCCCTTCTCAGAATACGTTGCGCTATCGCTTTTGGATGGCTCCTGCGGAAAAAATTGAACAATGGCCCTGGGACAATCAGAAATATTACCCTGTTCACTCGGACGTTTTCAATCAATGGGTTCAGCAAACCCAGGAAAACAACCGCTCCTTTCAGGAGGAACAGCCGGAACGGCAAATCAGGGAAATTCATCTGACAGCACGACTGGAAGGAAACTGCCTCATTGACGGATTGGGAACCTTCCGTACCACTCCCAATGTAAAAACAGTAACGCCCTTACCGCTTGAGCCTTTTTCTTTCTATTGTCCCGGTATCCTTCGCCCTGACGGTACCTGGCTTTACATGGGACTGTATCCGGACGGCAAAATTTATTTGACGAACCCAACCGGCGATACTTTTACTTTTCCCTGGACAAAACAGGGGAAAACCGCCCCGAACGGCGACATTATTTTCGATTTCGATCTGGTACCATCCCCGGTAACGGAGCTCTCCTTAACCGTTCCCCGTCAATACCGTCTTTCCAGTTCGACAGGAATATTGAAATCCAAAAATACCAAAGACGACGGTTTTCAGGAATGGCAACTCAATTTGGGAAGCAATCATCATGTTCGCCTGACCGTTTCTCCGGATACTCCGATAACGGACCTTCAAAGTCGAATCGGATACCGCCAGAAAATCAGTTATCGTTTTTCCCTGTATGGAACGGAGGTTGTTTCGCACTTCACATTCAGTCCCACGGATAAAAATCTGGATGATGTCATTGTTATTCTGGACCAGCCACTGGTTCCCACGGCTATTGAATGGGGAAACGGGGAATCCGGCAATACTATCTTTTCCTGTACTAACAGTCTGGGAACAACCCGGATTCGTCTCCGTAATCCAACCCCTGCCCAGCCGGCCGAGTTGAAAATCACCGGATACTGTCCGTTGATTTGCGACAAGGAATGGCGGCTTCCAAGCGTCAGAATACTTTCCGATAATCTGGTCTGGACGGAAACATCAGCTAATCTTCTCATAACAGAACCGTTGTTCGTAACGGAACTGAGCCCGCTGGAATCCGTACAGACGTTCGAGCCTCTTTATGTTCATCAGGAAAATCAGAATATTTATTCCTTTAAATATTTCCAACCCAATGGAGGCATCGCGATCAAATTACAGGAAAAAAAATCGGATGTTGTTTTTGACAGTGTAACCATCTGTTCCTACAATCCTGTTGATGTCAAGGCGCGAACCACCGTCTTTGTTAGGGCAACACAGACCGGGCAGTCACAGTTTTCGCTTCCTGTTACCCAAAACTGGAGTATTGACGCCGTACAAATCCCCACTCAGGAAGATTTTTTTTGGGAATGTACTTCACCCGATATTCAGGGAAACAAGGAACTGAAAATTTCGATGAAAACGCCTGTATCCCAGACAGACGGTCTGACGTTGGAAATCAATTCCCGATACTCGGAATCCTTGGAAAAACTGGAGGACGTTGATCATTTCAGCCCGATTGCGCTAGGCAATATACTGAAGGGGGTTCATTATCTGACCTTCCTTACGGAATCGCCCTATAAAGTCAGTATTCTTACCCGGGAAGGAACTCCCTATACGTCCACGTCACAGAGAATACTGGCCGGAATAACGGGAAACGAAATAAAAATACGCGATCTTCTCGCCTCTTTTACCTTCAACGATATTATCTCGCTTGGAGAAGAAAGCGTCGGTTGTATTGCCCGATTAGAAAAAAAACGTTCCAGCTGTTCGACAATAATAGAAGGAAGAATATCCGTTCAGGAAACGTCAATAACGGAAAGCTGGAAAATAAAATGTACTCCGCTTTCCGGTTCGCGTGTTGATCGTCTCATCGTCGCCTTCACGGATTCTGAAATTCCTGACAGCAACGAAGACTCTCCGGAAAATTATTTAAAAACCCCATGGAACTGGACTTTGGCGTTTGAAACCGATAAATCTTTCAGCGTGGAACAATTATCGGAGGAGGAATTCAAAACTCTCAATCTTCCTTCCAGCATGATTGCCTGGGAAATCCAGTTACTGACATCGCGAAGCGTTCCTTTTGAGATCCGGGCAACCCGGACAACACCGTTGCAGCGGGTCCGGATTGTTCCGTTGCTATTCCTTCCGGAAATGAACAACCCACAGGCGGAAATACTTGTCGATTCCAGTACCCCGACTCCTGTCCGGCTGGAAGCGTTTCAGCTTTCCGCAATCACACCGGAATTAAAAAAACCAGGTGAATACAACCGGCTCATTGGCTGTTATCAGTATATTCCGGACGAATTTCATCATTCGCCGGGACAAAAGCTGTTACTGGCCAACGACTTTTTCGAGCCGGACACAGAAACAGACAACGAACCGTTACATAAAAAATCAAACAGTCTCAACGCAACGGACTTTTTTTCCTCGTTGAAAGGCTGGTGCTGGTTTACCCGATGTAACACATTGTACGACGCTAACGGTTTTATCCGTAATCATATTTCACTTGATATGGAAAATCACGGCCTGGATTCCATGACGGTCACGATCTCGGACAATGTTGAGCCTGACAGTATTTATGTCTGGGTTAATGACAAACAGATTAACACGCACATAATCAATCAGAGAGATATTCAAATCGTACTGCCCGAAGGAAACCGCTTTGTGCACATCAATATTGAATATCCGTTGATGGAAAACAGTCTTTTGCAGAAAAACGTTTTAAACGATAAAATTTTCACCTGTAACATCCCCATTCTTTCCGGAACGTCGAACATCTGGATCCCACCGACTTTTACAAACAACCTGACGGATGAATCCCCACTGAAGCAGAAATTATTCCGGGAAAAAATCAAAACTGTATTTTGTCGCGACAAATTCCCCCAGGCGATAATCAACCGGTTTCGGACTGTCAGTGAAAATTTCCTCAGTATTTTCGGTAACGACACCATGATGAAAGCGCTGAAAAAGGAACGGGAAATTACATCAAAAAAGGACATTGGCAAAACGGAATCATCCAGAGAATTATCCGGTACGGATACGCAGAGCGCCAGCACAAAATCACAAAACAGCGTTATCACCTGGGGGGAAATTTTTACTGATCCGGTGTTTGTCCACAAACTGTTTGTTTCACCGGAAACAGGCAACAATAATATATCCGCACTTACGTTTCAGATTTATATCGATCGTAATCGTTTAAGTATCACCGGAGTCAATCCGATAACCCCGATTACCTGGTCCGATGCGCTTACTGTTGAAAACAAAGCCATCAATTCGCTGGAACAATACGACCTCATCCTGTTGTTTATCGATCATGATACCTTGCTTGTAACAACATCCCAGTTTTTCATTGATTATGGAAACGATACGGCGGTTTCATTAAAGGGAAATCGATTCTGGGCCATCCAGGACCGCGTGGTTTCGCAAAATCTGCGCAAAATGATAACAACTCAGGAAAACGACGATTTTGTGGACGCAGCTTTCTGGACCACATTCACCGGAAGCCATAACCCCTGGACACAGAAAACCGTCATCGAGAAAATCCCACTGGGCTGGAATATTTGTCCAATGGTGTGGAACATTATCGATTCCATCAGTATCATCAATAAATACCAGCTGATCTCAAGACAATGGATTTTGTTTTTACTGATCCTTATCATCACCTGGGAGAAACCATGGGTCAATCTCTCTGTGCTGGTTTCGCTGCTCGGTTTTTTCGGAATGATCTCCTGCTTCTCGACCGGCTTTTTTGACCATTATATTCAGGGGGCTTTCTGGGGAACCTTCTGTTCTTTAAGTTTATATGGTCTCAACTATTACACAATGTCAACCCGTAAAATACTGCACTCTCTGAAACTGCCATCCGCGCTATTGCAGGAATCGGATGAAGAATCCGATCCGGGATTTGTATTACAAACGCAAATTCCCGGCAAACAGAATGTGTCCGACAGTCAAAGAGATTATGAAAAACCACTTCAGCGTTCCCATGCCGGCTCCAATGTCATCAGAGACGCTTCCTGTTCCGAACGAGAGGCCAACGTGATCTCTGACGACGCCACCCCCGATCAAAACCTGAATGGAAATTTTGTTCAATCCACAAAATCAACGGTTATAAAAACACCTCAACAGTCCCCGACGGATAAAAAAAAGAACATCATGAGTTTTACCGGCCAGTCGGACAAACCTTTATCCGAAAATTCATGCAACAGTGTTCCGGATAGTCCCCCACATTCCAAAACACCTGACAGGAAGACTTCAGGAATGATACTTTTGTCTTTTCTGACTTCCATGACATTATGTGTTATCCTGATGTTCTGGTTGTTCGCCTGTGTTTCCTTTGGTCAGTTCCCGGCTCAAAACCATACCGCTAATGATACCAATGTCATTGTGTCGCCCCAGGAACCGGCCATCCCCGAACAGCGACAGGAAACAACGACAAAAATATTTCAGACACCGTACCGGGTTTTCGTCCCTGTTGACAAGGATAAAAACCGGGTTGGCGATTATTACTGGATTCCGGAACAATTTTATGAACATATCCGTCGGCATATTGACAACAAGCAGATATTAAGCTCTCACTGGTGGATTACGGAAGCGAGGTATCAGGGAGCGGTCAGCTACAACAGTACCAATCAGACCCTTTCTTTTTTTAATCTGAAAGCGACTTACAAAATCTGGCTGGATTCCAATAAGGCGACCGTCATTTTTCCTATGATGCCACTGGCACCCGAGGGCGGTATCAGTTTTGATCATCAGTCCATCGTCCCTCTTTTACTGGAAAATGAAGAAAAAATTGTTTTTGAGATTGAATCCACTCCCGGAGAACACACTCTGGAACTTTCATTAACCGTTCCTTCATTCAGTAATGAAAATCCCCAAATACACATCAATATTCCCAAAATCCCCAACGCGACACTTGAGTTATCCATTCCGTCAGACGCGCCGCGTATCAATATTCCGGACACAATCGGGACCGTTAATTACAGTAACAGCCTGTTAACCGCCAAATTGGGTGCTATTGACCATCTGACCTTTGTGCCGACTATGGAAATCGGGCAACGGGGTCAAACCGAAGTCAATGTGGAGCAATATTTCCTGCTCCGTGCCCGCGCGACACAAACCGACATGAAATCCCGGTTTCGATACGAGATTCTTGGAGGAAAAGTTCAAACGCTTGCCATTCAAATGGACCCGCAATACACTTTCACGGGAAATTATTCCTGTCCGGAAACGGAAATTGAATCCGTGGAATACGATACCGACAATCCGACTCTGCTGAACGTTACTTTTAAAAAACCCGTTTCAGGCAACTTTTCCCTGAACCTCGATTATCTCGTTCAGGATTTTTCAGGAATCGGACAAATTCGCCTTCCGCAAATTAAAGCGACTCAGGCAAAAATAATCAACAACTGGTTTGCGGTCTCCGAACTTGGAAACGTTGAATGTGGAAAAATATCCGAGATAGACATTCCAATCAACACGTTTTTAAACATCTGGGAAAACCCCGATCCGATTCCTGTTGCCGTTTATGATTTACAGCAGCCGGATATAAACAGACTCCTTCCAATCCGTCTGAAACCATCAACACTGACCGTTGAAGAATCGCTTTCCCTCAGTTTTTATTCCTCGCAGGTCGGAATGAAATACCAGGCGGTTCTCAAAACAAATGGCGATATTTTTCAATCCTGTTTTACCGTACCGGAACTGTTTGATATTGATTCGATCGAGTTGCGTAACAGTGAGGGAACTG
>Ga0079305_1003465_pt1 | contig 10647 bp, 10 predicted proteins | sample LMS_cellobiose_e_FD_79183 | JGI IMG/M metagenome (GOLD analysis project Ga0079305, IMG submission 79183) | Rumen-fistulated moose microbial communities from Alaska, USA - LMS_cellobiose_enrichment | ecosystem: Host-associated > Mammals > Digestive system > Stomach > Rumen fluid ... | reverse complement strand
CATTTCCTTTACGATCCGATCTGCCATCTTCACCGTTCCGACCAAAATCAGCATGTTGAAAACCACCTGCCCGATATACTGCCAGACCATTGCGGCGGCCGTCAAATCATCGTCAAAGCTCGGATTCGCCTTGGCAATCACCGAGAAGATGATACAGGCCAACACAATGACTGATCCCTCCAGACATACCGCAGCATAGCTTTTAAGGAAGCTTTTTCCGACGTTCTGAGTGGGCTCTCCAGCGAAGGTCGCCAGTGGAACCGGAGCAATGGCCGTATACATATAGAGCTTGAAAAAGCGACCGTAGACCGTGAGAATCATGATAAAGGCCAGCACCCAGATGACCAGTCCGCCGATCAGCGTGACTGCCCAAATTGGGATCGACTCGAAAAAGCCCGTGTCCTCCACCGCTGTAATGATTTCATCCGGCAGATGAGTTTTGGTGAGCTTCTCAATACCAGCCGTATCCATGATCGTTCCCATGATTCCCTGAACGACAGAGAAAAAGCCAACCATCACTTCCAACCCATAAGAGATGGCGGCCTTGGCCAAGACGAAACGGATAAACAGTTTCAGGGCGTGCTCGGGCTTCTTGAGTTCCGCAAACGACCCGCAGGTCTTCATGATGCCGACTACAAAGAAGAGGACCAGCAGCGCATAAGCGATAGCCTGAAGTGCTCCGTGGATATTCTGCATGATGCCCCAGACAGCACCATCCTTGAAGGTTTCCGGACTCTGCGTAATCAGATTCCAGATCTCCTTCAGCTTGGAGTTCCACATATCCAGCGCGTTTTCCAGGTTCTGGACGATCCAGTTATCCGATTCCATATCTTATCACCTCCTTTCGGGGCGGGTCTGGCCCCGCCCCAGTCCGGACCTTCATCAGGCCCCCATGATCAGATTCAGGATTTCACGTGCAAAGGTAATGACGACACCGCCGGCAAGCGTCAGAAATCCGTTTGAACGCTGGCTCGGATCGTGAGACGAGAAGGACATCCCGACCTGAACAATGCCCCAGCCCAGCAGGATGATACCAACGGCGCGGATCAGCCCGAAGATGAAATCGCTGAGGTTGTTGACGACGGAAATGGGATCCCCGCCTTCTTCCGGCGCTGCGAACACAGCCACAGTCATACTGAACATCATGCACACAGCTAGCGTGACAATAGCAAAGGCGCGGAACGCCTTCTTTCCCTTGGGCGAAAGCATCGCCCGGTTCTTATTTTCCTTGTTCTTCATGTTTCTTTTCCTCCGTTTTTTGATTGAGATATGCCTCCAGTTCTTCTTCTGTGAAGGCCTGGTAATCGTGTTTTCCGGCTTCCAGTACCGCATCATCCCCGGGATCCATATTCTCAATGGAGACATCGGTGATGACGACTGTCTGTTCTCCGTGCCGGTAGGGCTCCGCGCCGCCGTCAGCCGTAAAGCCGATATTCGGATGGCGGAGCAGGTCGTACTTGAGGTCCATTACGGGTCGTTCACCCCGGATAAAAAGAAGCGCATACCGGTTATTCAGCATGCGCACTTCATCAGGTGTCATCAGTTCCCGTCCGGACAGCTGCCAGTTGGTGGAGTAGCTCCCGCTCCGCCCCTTTGACTGACCGTAGGTGTTGAGGTCAATAGTTTCCTTGCCGAGCAGCTTAGACACATACTCGTGGGTTGACTGTTCATTCCCACCCAGGTAGAGAAAACTGTCACAGTTGCCGGTGATGTTTTCCCACTGCTTTTCATACAACGCTTTCAGCTGCGCCATGTTCTGCAGGATGATGGAGACCGAGATCTCCCTGGAACGCATGGTGGAGAGCAGCTTATCAAAGTCCTCTGGAATCGAGATGTTCGCGAACTCATCCATGAGGAAGTGGACATGCACCGGAAGACGGCCTCCGTGGACGATATCCGCCTGGTAATAAAGCTGCTGGAAGAGCTGCGTATACAGCATTCCGATGATGAAATTGAAGGAACTGTCGTTGTCGGGGATAACGGCGAAAATTGCGCGTTTTTCCTCCCCCAAAAGCGACAGTTCCATCTCATCTGTCTGTGTGATGGCAGCAAGGGATTCCAGGTTGAACTTCTCCAGGCGGGAGAGAAGCGTGATTTGGATTGACTTTAAGGTCTTGGCGCTGCCGGAATGATAGCTCCGGTAATACTTCAGAGCCACATGCTCCGGATTTCTGGCTTCCAGCTTTCCGAACAGGACATCCAGAGGGGAAAGGAAGTCTTCGTTATCCTCCCTGACCTCGCCGGCACGGATCATTTCCATGACCATCGGGAAGTTCTGCTCCTCGGGCGGTGCCTCGTAGAAAAGATAAAAGACCAGCGCCAGAAGCAGCATCATGGCCGCCTGATCCCAGAAAGGATCCTTATTCTGCGTGCCCTTCGGCGTGGTGTTCTTGAAGAGATTCGTTACCAGACGCTGGATATCGTTCTCGTTCCGCAGATAGACAAAAGGATTGTAGCAGTTGCTCCTTTCTGGCTCCACGAGGTCCAGCACCGCCAATTTGTAATGGTTCCGTTCCAGAAACCTGCCCGTAGCGGACAATATTTCGCCTTTCGGATCCAAGATAAACAGGCTGGCGTTGGCCTGAAGTACCTGCGGTTTTACGTACATCCGTGTCTTGCCCGCGCCAGATCCGCCGCAGACCAGAACGTTCAGGTTCCGAAGATGCTTCCTGGTGTTCAGGCTGATAGAGACATTCTGGGTGAGGATCTTGTTCTCCATCTTATCCTTGTCCGCGTATTTCTTGTTCAGTACTGCCGCGCTCCCCCATTTGGCGGAACCGTGTTCTTCGCGCTTTCTGTAGTTCCGTCCGGAAGAAAGGATGACAGCAGCCGTCAACCCGTACAGGAGCAAAAAGATGAGGACAGTTTTCAGGCTTTCCTCACAGATTTCAATGAAAAACGGCTGGTTCATGATTTTGCCGAAATTCCTTAAAATTTCCGGCAGACCGCCTTTCGCATACGGGGCGACAAGAAGGCCGATCCATACCGCAGGAATGATCCCGAGTAAAAGCAGCAGGATCATTTCTTTCCTGTTATTTTGTCTCATGTCCATTCCCCCTTATCGGTGTGAATTTCGGGCAGAAGACCACGGTGGCGCGGAAGCTCTGCTTACATTCCCGGCTGCAGCCAAGGCACTTCTCGCAGTATTTCTTCTCTCCGTTTTCATCCAGGAAGAAGGCCCATTCTTCTTTGGTGTAAGTGATTTTCCGCGCCATGCGGCCCCCTTCCTACCGGGCGTCCCGGTCCCAGGATCTGCGCCGTTTCTTCTCCGGCTTCGCGTCGATCACCTTCAGGATCAGCATATCCACATCCTCCGTTGGCTGTTCCTTGGTGATCAGCCCGTTGCGGAAACCGACGAGGCCGTTCACCATCAGGCGGTGCTCAAAGTTGTCCAGGCTTACCGTTACTCGTTCCTTTCCCATCACATCCTCCTCATCTGGCATCATCGCGGCTCTTGTCGTCCCGATGCTGGTCGAAAAGCTGCTGCATATCGTTCGTAATGGTATTCGAGACCTCGCGGATCTTCGAGACCATCTGCTTGACCCTTGCTTCGTCCAGCTTTTCGAGATTACCTGGAAGCTTGGTGAAGTCATATGCAGCCGTATCAATGCCGTTTCTTGCCGCAATGATATACCCGATGCTGACAGCTGCAAAATCTGCCAGCTCCGGATCGTAGCCGTCCTTTTTCAGATGGGCCGTCGCCAGCTCTTTCGCAATCCAGCGGAAAGAAGCGTCGGTCTCCGGGCCTCTGGTCACATAGATGGTATTGTCCCTATCGACAAAGCGGGCTCCGACTCCGGCAGGCATATCTGACGCGTCAGCGAAACGGAAGCTGCAAGGCGCGTGGTGGATCAGCGCCCGTAAGAGAAGCTTTCCGTCCCTCTTGACACTCGGTTCAAGCGCAAATGGCAGCGAGGTCTGAGAGACATCAAAGACCTTCTTAGCATTGAACGGGCGGATCGTTTTACCATCCTTCCCCGTGAATTCTTTTCCAGGCTCCAGGATAATGATCCCGCTTTCGCCCTTCTTGATGGATACATGGGCCTCCTTCCAGCTTTTGAAATCCGCAAGCCTTTTGGCGTCAGGCTTCTGAGCCGCCAGCAGCAGGATGTTGGAGGGAGAGTATTTCCCGAAACGGCTGATCAGATCCAGGCAGTTCTTGTAGCGCTCCCCGTCAATGGTGATCATCGTGCACATCTGGCTGATCATCTCGTAGGCCTGCTCACGCTCGGCTTTCTTCTGAGCGATCCATTCTTCCCGGTCGAACGCGCCGGCTGCGGATTCCTCATAGGCATTGGTTCTTTCTTCGTAGTTCGTCATTCTCTTACTTTTTCCTTCCTTCTTTTCTTCTTTGGCGGTGCTTTGTGTTCAGGCGAACGGACAGGCTCTTTGCCCTTCGCCGCCGGCTCCTTCATTTCCCTGCGGATCTCCTCCAGTTCCTTCCGCACGGAAGGACGGTCAGAGACCGTCGGTTCTGAATCGTCCCTTTCGGTAGTCTGTCTCTTCTTTGAGGAAGGCTCGGACGGAGGGGACGGCAAGGTCCTGCCTTCTTCTGGGTCCCGGTTTTTCGGTTCCGGGGGAGTAGTCAGTTCGTCAACGAACGCCTGATCCTTCTCATCCTGCGTGAGCTCCCGTTCCGGCTCGGTAGGCTGCGTATCCTTGGATACCGGCGCTTTTTCGCGGTCTCTCTCCGGAACGACCTGCGCACGAACAGACGTCATATCGACTGTTGCCAGACCGAAACGCTGAAAGATCCTGTTGACTTTGCTCATGTCCTCTGCGCGGATCATCACGTCGTTGAAGCCGTCGCTGGCATTTCTGTCCTTGAGCACGGTGTAGAGAACACCGTATTTCTTGGCTTCATCGCAGAATCGTTCAAGATCTCCCTCCGCTACACCAAAGACCTTCAGCTCTTTTCCGCTGTGGAGCATGTTGGTCAGACGGATCTTGCCGCGCGTTCTTTTCTGATCCTTCAGGATGTTATAAAGCAGGATCGCAAGATGCTTGGCTCCGCTTCCGGCCAGACGGATCGCCACTTCAGCGCCATCCAGGCTCATCCGTACGACCTGTTCGGCCGCTTCTCCCGAATTGCTGCTCATCGGTTTTTACCTCTCTTTCTTTGTTCTGTTCTTCAATTTCCCGCATGGCTGCCTGGGTGCCGCGCGAACGGATCTCGATCTCATCCGCCAGTTCCAGTTCATGCCGAAGCATTCTCATCTGTTCCGAGATATCGGCGATCCTTTTCCGTACTTCTTCGGCACCGTCCGAATCCCCGGGACGGAGAGTGCGCTTTAATTCGTTCCGGGAGAGTCTGCGGCGGTCAGCCAACGCGCCAAGCTGCGCCGAAGTACTTTCCCGGAAATCATTCAAATCATCGATAGTCTCGATCTTACGTGCTGCCAGGAACCGCGTCTGTTCATCCAGGCGGTCGAGCCTTGTCAGGTCCTCCCGCATAAAAAAAGGCACCCGCTTAACGGATGCCGGAAACTTCTGAATGACATGCAGTTCATAGGCGTACCACAGATACAGTGCATAAAGGCCTTTGGCCTTGACCTTTGGCCGCGTCTGCTCGCGGTATTTCCGGAGCTTTTCTCTTTCTGCCTCCGGGAAAGGAACCTGCCGGTGATAGTTATCCAGGACCCGGTCCAGGATCTCGTCCAGCGTGTAACCTTGTCCCAGCTTATGGAAACGGAAGAAGCCCTTTGCACCGGGCGGCCTTAATGCAGGATGCTTTAACAGCGTGCCGCTTTCACCCCGGAACTTGAACTCATAGCCCATCTCTTGCATCATCCGGAAGAAATCCTGCTCGGTCAGGCACGCCTTTACGGCCCGGTCGATATCGTCCCGGATGAGGCTGCGGTTGGTCGGTTTGCCGTTCTTCTCCGCCAGGTATTCGCCGTAGTTTTTTCCGCGTCCCATCGGATTCTCGATGACGGAGAGCCTGTATTCCCGGCACAGTCGGTCAGATGTTTCTTTCATCGGGCCATAGTCTTCAGGACCGTTGTGGAAACGATGCCCGTCCCGCCAGGAAACAGAGTTGATGACGAAATGAGAGTGGTAGTGGCCGGTGTTCAGGTGCGTAGCCACGACCACCTCGAAATCCTCTCCCCAAAGCTTCTGCGCGAGACGGACGCCGATCTCGTGGGCCTGTTCCGCCGTGACCTCTCCGGCAGCGAAGGACTGGTAGCCGTGAAAGCAGACCCGGCCGCCGGTAAGATCTTCGCCTCTGCGCCTGCTCCAGTACTCCTTCGTCTCCATGAACTGCCTGGCAGCGATTTCCTCCCGGCAGTTCAGACAAGTCACGTAGCAGCGCTTCTCCGTTTTGAGATCGTCCGCCGCATACTCGATTACGTCATTGATCATGTGGAGCGATGCCTGCTTCGGGGCAGATTTCTCTGTGGTCTTTTCCGGATTGCGGGCATAGTTGATGACCTTATCGATACGGCCCTTGACGGCCCAGATAGATGTTACCGCCATGACGCACCGTAGGAATTACTGATCAGCAGTTCCAGTGAGCGGTTCATTTCCAGCGCCCGTCTGAGCTCCGGCTCATCCAGAAAGCCTTTTCCGTTGATTGCCCGCAGGATCTGATTGATGTTGAAGCCGACCCGGCGCACCTCCCGGATCAGCATGGGGACATCCGCCGGCGGGGACTCGGCGATCTCTTTCCCTGCTACAGCCTTCCGTACAAAAGCTGACAGGGAGAGGCCCGCCCTTCCGGCCTTTTCTTTGAGGACATCGTACTCATCCTTCGTCATCCTCAGTTCCATCCGGCAGGTCCTTGCTGCCATCCTGTTCCTCCTTCCTTGCTTTTCGTCTGCTCGCGATCGCGCAGGCGAGAGGGATCCCAACGGATCCGCCCATAATCAAACCGAACGTAAATGCGCTCATCGTTTCTCCTTTCCCGGGGTCTTAGGGGCGGCTGCCCATAACAAGCTGCGTCCAGCCGTTTTGTACGGATGGAGGCGTTGCTTGCTATGACAGCCGGGATCCCTGGTCCCCCGTGTTTCATCTTGCTTTGTCCCGATCCCTGGTCGGGTCATACTTGATTGCTTTGATCTCTCCGTTAATGCGAAGATAGTTTTCCGGGTAGCGGAACTGGTTTGCGTAGCGTTCCAGCTGTTCATCAGAGAGGCTGGCAAAATCTTCGCCGCTGCAATCGCAAATAAAAAAAGGACCGAAAATGATGTCCATCATCTTTCCGTCCTCTCCGTACACTGCCCGGCAGGGCCGCATCCCGTTGAACTTGCCTTCGTCATTACAGACGATGCAGACCTCTTCCTCAAAGGGATAGTAGGGTTCAATGAGGCCCCCTCCAACTGCATGCTGCAGATCCACCAGCTCTGTTCCGATTTCTATGGTCCGGGCAAGCCTTCCTGGTTCGCAGTAAACTACCCGGATGGTTTCTTTGTTGTCTTCCAATTCGTTTTTCTCCTTGTCTTTTGACATAAAAATAACCGCAGCGTTTTCACTGCGGTTAAGGGATCAGACCAACGTCTGATTATTCTTTTTTGTTCTTGTCAATGAATTCCTGGAAACCGACTTCTTCAGCAATTTCAAAAGCCCTTGCGACCAGATCGCCAGAGTAATTCTCGTTTTGCTCAAGCATAATAGCATATGTAAGCTCTAAATCCTGCGCTTTCATAGCTTCTGTAAGAAAAGCTTCGATTTCCTCATCCTCAGGAATGATCTCATCATCCGGAAAACACACTGTAATCTTATAGCCATGTTCAAACGGATTTTTCCCATTCATGAAGCCATCGCCCTGCTGTCCAAGCTTTGACGGATCTGAGTATTGCTAAGGTAAAGGCTTTGATCCGGCCTTTTCAGCGTAAAAAGGATGCCATTCCGCATCTGAGGATGGCATCCTTTTGTTTTCCGATGTTTTTACTCCGCCTGCTTCGGTGGCAGCGGCGGGTCAGCCGGCGCCGCAATCACGGCAGCCGCCGACGGGATCTGACCGAACAGCTCGTTGTACAATCCTTCGAACAGCTTGCCGGACATGTTGGAGACCGCCCTGGTCAGGTCGACGGTGACGTCGTAGGCATCCTCTTCAAACGCTTCCAGCCGGCATCTGAATGTCATATGGCCGTCCGTACCCATGCTGAAGCTGCCCAGCGCAGCCCCGGCTGCTTCGGACGATGCCGCACTCGCACCCTTCGCTGCTTCGCCGATCCATTCCTGAACTTTGGAAGCGCCTTCACCGAGCAGTTCCAGCAGATATTTCTGCACGATATCGATCTTCAGGATCATCACGTTCTTGCTGTCGCCCTGCCAGCCTGCCAGTTTCCGCAGCTCACCTTCCAGCCCCAGCGCGTTGTTCAGATCATGCTGCAGATTGCTGATCCTCTGGTTCTTCAGGTTAATGAAGCGGCCGCGGCCCAGATACTTGTTCATATAGGACGTGATATACTTACCGATCCATTCCTGGACCTTCTTGTTGTTCTTGATCCATTTCTCAAACAGTGCGCCGGCGGCGGCCTTAAAGCCCTGCACCGTCATATCCCCGAAGCCCTTCATCAGCGCGCCGTAGAAATCGCTTTCTCCCTTTTCGCGCCAGTGGGCGAAATAAAACTTAATGGAGGAATAGACGAAATAGGCTGCCAGCGTGCCAGCCGCCTTGCGCCAGTTCGTCAGCGAGATGTTGTTGGACATGATATTGTCGCCGGCCGTTTCCAGGGCTTTCGCGATCTCGAATTTTTCGACGTCGACCTTTTCTCCGAAATTCCAGGCGGCGATGATCTCGCCCATGGACTGGGCCATAAGATCCTTGGCTGGCGAGATGATCGCTTCGGCCACCGGTCCCGCGTAGGCGTTGACAAGGAAGGAGAAGGCGCAGTCGCCGATGAACTTCAGCCACTCCAGCTGGTTAACGATCACGTCATAGCGCTCGGCGTCGCTGCGCGCCGCGATCCCTTCCACGGTCCAGTAGCGCATATACTGCCGGACGATGTATTTGCTTGTCAGGCGCAGCTGCTCCTTGGATGCGCGCGGATCCAGCGCTAAGACATCGAGCTGGCGTAACCAGCGCTCTTTATCTTCCGGCAGCGAGAATTTATCGATACGATCCTTCAGCTTTTCGAATTCTTCCTCCCAGCCCTCGAAGGGATCCGGATCTTTGCCGCGCAGCCGGAGCGGGACCTCGGCCGTGTATTTCCTGCCTTCGTATTCGCATTCCGCCGGCAGCAGCACCACAAAGAAGCTGCCGTCATCCGGTTCGCAGAGCACGGCGTTCGGCTCGAAGGTATACACAAATTTGTCGCCAAAGCGGTTTTCTTTTTCGCTGTACTCGTATTTCTTCGCCAGAGAATCCTCTGCGTCGGCTTTTCCGCCCAGACCGCCGGAGCCCTTCAGCTTGCCGAAGCTGTATCCTGCGCCGTCCGGATCGATCATGGCCTGATCCTTTCCCTTGACAGCGAGCGTGAACTCGATCTCGGAGACCTGCCACTTGTTGTCAAGGCCTCCCGTATGCTCCTTCTCCCAGCACTGAACGCGCACGTACCGGACATCGTTCTTTTTGCCCTCCTGCCGCGAACGGACCGTCAGGCCCTCCTGATACAGATTCAGAGAAACATAACCGGTCACCGGCTCCAGCGCGCCGGTCCCCCGTACGCTGATGCCGAAGCCCCGTTCTTCCTTCTGTGCAAAGAGATCCGGCGTTTCCGGCGCCTTCGTCAGATTCCGGACGGTCACACGGTATACGAACCGGCGATCCGTCTTTTCAAACTGAACGTCCAGGCCCTCCGCCTTTTCGGCGCTGATATCCCGCAGCTCCGGCTCTTTCGTCGCATCGACGATCATGAAATCCGCGCTGTAGCTGAAGCCGTCGCCCAGGATCGCGTCAAATTCCTTTCTGTCCTCCGTCAGCCGGAAGCTGCCGCTGCCCGGCTGCGTTTCTTCAGCGAACTTAAGCCCCGGCCTGGTCACGCGGAACTCCACGGTCTTGGCAAAGCTTCCGCCTTCACCCGTAAAGCTGAAGGTGACGCCCGCCTTATCGCCTTCATATTCTGCGGGCACGCTTACGGTCGCGCTGCAGTAACGGCCGTCCATCTGTACGCGGTGGATCGTAAGGCCTTGCCCCGAAACGCTGATCTTTGCCGTCAGATCGTCCCTGTCATGCTGTGCGCCGTCCACGACTTCCGCGATCCTGGCGCCGACTGCGACCGGTTCTCCGCCGCGCGGAAGCGCATCGCCGAAGTCCTTATTCGTGTACATCCAATAGCTTTTCTTCTTTTCTTTTTCTTTGCTTTTCTTTTTCTTTCCTGCTATCGCTATGCCTGCACCGGCCGCCGCCACCGCCGCACCGGCACCGATGATGACGATCGCCGGGATGGACGAGCCTTTATCTTCTCCGGCCTCTTCCTCCGCCTTATGGGTAACGGTCACATGCACGGTCTCCGTTTCGGGCTCGGTCTTCGTCTCTTTTGCTGTCTCCGTTTCCGCCGTTGTTTCTGCCGGCAGTTCCGAGAGAAGCGGTTTATCCCAGCGGATACTGATCAGGCTGCGGTCCGTGCACAGAGTCTCGCCGAAACGTTTATCAAGAAGCGCCTGCGCTCTGGTCTTATAGTCCTCGTAAAACGACTGATAATTCAGATCGCGCTCATCATAGATAGCCGCGTTGATCCTCGCGGTCTGGCTGAAACGGAT
>Ga0079305_1003464_pt1 | contig 10649 bp, 10 predicted proteins | sample LMS_cellobiose_e_FD_79183 | JGI IMG/M metagenome (GOLD analysis project Ga0079305, IMG submission 79183) | Rumen-fistulated moose microbial communities from Alaska, USA - LMS_cellobiose_enrichment | ecosystem: Host-associated > Mammals > Digestive system > Stomach > Rumen fluid ... | reverse complement strand
CGGCGTACCTGACGATTGTGCCCCTCGTGAATGGTGATCAGCACAGCGGAGGCAAAGGCATCCTCGCGGATCACCCGCACTTTCGCCGGAGAGGTGCGAAAGCCGTCCTCCAGGGTAACGCCCACCCGCAGGCGGTGCACCTCCTCCTCTGTCAAATGCAGGGATACCCTGGCAAGATACGTCTTATCCACCTCATGGCTTGGATGGGTCAGCCGAGCCGCCAGATCCCCGTCGTTGGTCAGCAGCAGCAGCCCCTCGGAATCATAATCCAGCCGCCCGATGGGATAGAGCCGCACCGGAAAATCCCGAAAGTGATCCATCACCGTATCCCGCCCCCGCTCGTCGCTGACGGTGGTCACCTCTCCCATAGGCTTGTGATAAAGGATGTAGCGCTTTTCGGGCTCCGGGTGCACTACCTCTCCGCGCACGCAGACCACGTCGCTCTCCTCCACCTGCACGCCCATTTCCGTTACCGTCTGGCCGTTTACCTGCACCAGACCCTGGGCGATCATCTCTTCGGCATGTCTGCGGCTGGCAACGCCGCATAAAGCCAGGTATTTCTGCAATCTCATCGGCAAATCTCCTACACCTTTCGTATATACCGCGCCAGCCATACGGCGTCAATCGCCGTCCATAAAGCCAGCAGCAAAACCGTCAGGCGGTCATTCCGCCCAAAGGAGCCAGGCGTTTCCCAGCCGTTCGATCCCTGTGAGAAATGTGCTTTTCGCAACGCCTTTCGCCGCGATCAGCGGAATGGTATACAGTGGCTCCCCGTTCACCGACAGGGAGGCTTCCCCCAGCATTTCCCCCGCTGCAAAACCCGCCGCCCGGCTTTGGGGCCAGCGAAAGCTGAGCTCGGCAGTTTCCTCCGCGCGCAGAGGGACGCTCAGCGTTTCGGCGGCGATCAGGTCAACGCCCTCTTCAACGCCGCCCTCCACCGGCAGACGATAAACGATCTCTCCCGCGCTCAGCGCCTGATACATGTGATACTCGTCAAACACCTGATCCAGCATCGCGGCGGAATGATCAAACCAGTCCGGACAGTTCAGCACGCAGCCGATCAGCGTCATACCCTCCCGCTCCGCCGCAAAGGCCAGGCAGCGTCCCGCAGCTTTGGTATACCCCGTTTTGATCCCCAGCGCGCCGGGATAAGTGGACAGGAGCCGGTTTTTATTGTTCAGCACCCGATCTGCCCCATGCCCCTGCCAGGGAATGAGGGCCCGCTGGGTGGAAACGATCTGCCGGAAAGCCGGGCGCGACATGGCCTCCCGGGCAATGCGGCACAGATCCAGCGCACTGGTATAATGCTTCGCAGCGGGCAGGCCGTGGGGCGTGTTGAAATGGGTGTGTTCACAGCCGAGAGAAAGTGCCCGGTCGTTCATCATCCCGGCGAATTCCTCCACGCTGCCCGCTACATGCTCCGCAATAGCCACCGCCGCATCATTGCCGCTGGCCAGCAGCAGGCCGTACAGCATTTGTTCCAGGGAAAGCTCTTCCCCTTTCTCCAGATAAATACTGGTACCGGGCACGCCGTAGGCGTTCTCCCCGGCGACGACCGTTTCGTTTAAATCGCAATGGTCAATGGCCAGCAGGGCCGTCATGATCTTGGTGGTGGAGGCCATGGGAAGCTCCGCGTCCTCGTGAACGGCATACAGCACGCGCCCCGTTTTTTCCTCAATTACGGCGGCGGCTGCCGCATCGGCCTGCGCAGCACCATTATACAGGATAACCAGCAAAAAGAAAAGTGCGGTCAGCGTTCTTTTCATGGCTTCCGCTCCGTTTCGTCCTGCTCCTTCTCATCAAAAAGGGCCTTCACATTGCTGATCAGCCGGGGCAGCATGGCGATGGTATGCTCCCAGGGAAGCAGGTTCTGCGCGGGCAGCATATGCACGCCATCCTGACCCAGCACCAAAAAGCCAACGGGCTGCAGGGAAACGCCCGCCCCAGAGCCGCCGGCAAAGGGCTGCCGCGGGTCAGGCAGCTTGCCATATTCTCCGCCGCCCGCCACAAAGCCGAAGCTGACCTTGGAAACGGGAATCACGGTATTGCCGTTCCCTGCGATCACCGCCTCCCCCACCACGGTATTCACATCGATCATATCCTTGATGTTTTCAAGCGCCGTCTGCATCACAGCGCCGATTTGCCTGTCCTTGGAGACTTCCATTCGCCCGCACCTCCTCAATGCGCCGCAGCGCCAGGGCCGTTCCCCAAAGCGCGGCGGTCAGCAATAGCTTTCCCAGGCGAAATGAGGCTATGCAGGCAAATTGCAGCCGGATACCCTGCCGCCGGTAATCCGGCGCGATATGGGCTGTCAGCCGGGGCTGGGATTGCAGCGCAGCAGTCAGCGCCGCGCAGGCCAGCGCGGTGGAAGCGGCGCTCGATAAACCCAGCTGAACATCCGCCGAAACGGCCAGCGAGCGCTTCAGCGCCCGCCGCAGGTATTCCGTCAGCTTCGGAAACAGCCGTTTCATCGGCATAGCGTGCTTTGACCGTTGGATTGTCAGCCGCATCGGACGCTTGCGCATTCCCAGCAGCAAATAGAGCTTTTTTCCTTTTTTGACCGTTTCCAGCGGCAGGCTGAACCCGCCAAGCAGCGTTTGCAGCCCCAATCTGCCAGCCGGAAGCCGGTCATCGCTGCATTTGAACTGCAGCGATACGCGCAGCGGCATCATAACAGCGCAAAAAACGATCGATAAAAAAACGCGCATCCCATCACCTTCCCGATGATTGTGCGCGCTGCTATGTTTTTCATGCATGGAAAGGGAAAGACTGCGCCCTTACTTTCGCACCTTCAGGATCCATTTCTTATTCTTCCGATCCACGTCAAGCACGGTATGCCTTTTGAAGCAGAAATCCTCAGGCGAAAAGCCATAGGATTCGTCATAGCCTCCCCAGTCAGGATCCGCGTCGTCCCGGCCGGTGTAATATTCCCTGTGCCGGCGCAGCCCATTCCCGCCGCAGGAGCAGGCAAATACATCCAGCTTTATTTTCCGGATGAAAAGCGGAGGTTCTCTGTTTCCTTCTGCATGTCCATATCCATTCCGTTTTCCTCTTTATTCCTGGCCGAATGCATTCAAAATCGCCCGCGCGTTCCGGCGCATTCCCTGCTCGTAAGCATCCGGCGAAATCTCCCCGCTGGCCAGGGGATCCAGCTCATAGATCTGCGCGCCGGTTTCCGCTGCCACAGCAAAGGCCGCGGCATCGCTGTATTGCGGCTCGGTGAAAAGGGGCGGATTGCCCGCTTCCCGCACCGTCTCGATCACCGCGGTCAGCTGTGCGGGAGAAAGCGTATCCTCATGCTCCTCGCTGATCACCGCGGCGATCTCCAGGCCGTATGCCCGGGCAAAATACGGAAACGCCTCGTGGAAGGTAACGATCTTTCCTCCCGCCACGGGCAGCAGCTGCTCTCTGATCTCAGCATCCAGCGCCTCCAGGCGCGCGATATACGCCTCTGCATTGGCATTCAGCTGTTCCGCTTTTTCCGGGAAAAGCGTGCCGGCGCCCTCCGCAATGGTTTTCACGATCCTGATCGCGTTTTGGGCGTCCAGCCAGGTATGGGCGTTATATTCCTCCGCCTCATCCGCTTCCTCTTGATGATGCACATCCTCCGGCAGCAGATCGATGCCCTGGGAGCAGTCGATCACCGTCAAGTTGGGAAACTGCTTCGACACATCGGGCAGATAGTTTTCCATCCCCGCGCCGCACACGATCAGCGCTTCGGCCTCCGACAGCTTCATCATATCGCTTACCAGCAGCTGATAATCGTGCAAACAGCCCGTTTCCGGGGCGGTCATGCAATCCAGCGCAACGCCTTCCACCCCTTCAAACACAGGCATTGCAAGAATGTATATTGGATAAAAGGACGCCATGATCCGCATTTCCTCCGCGGCAGCGGGCGCAGTGGCCCACACCCCGGCAAAAAACACACACGCAGCCAGAACAGCAAAGAATTTTTTCATGCAAGACCTCCGAAAAACAGAAAAAACAGATGATACACTCTTGTATCTTAATGCAAAGGCTTCGCCTTTGTCAAGCGTTTCGCCGTGCCATGGCTGCTTCCAGATTTTCGGAAATCTTTCCCAAGCAGCGGCACAGCACGGTCAGCTCCTCCTCGTCCAATCCCTGCAGCATCTCCTGATTAAGAGCCTGCATCTTCCGCATGCATGCGCGCAGCTCCTCTTCCCCGCGCTGGGTGATATACACCCGGTTGCAGCGCAGGTCAGCGGTATCGGAGCGGCGGCGGATCATGCCGGCGTTTTCCAGCCGCTTGAAGGAGGCCGCAACGGAGGCCGCCGTAACCCCGGCGTCATTCGCCATCTGCCTCTGAGAGCAGCCTGGGTTCTGCATCACGTAAAAAAGCATTTCCGGCTGGCTCAGATGAAGGCAGGTGCTGCTGAGAATGTGGCGCAGCAGGCCGCGCCGAAGCAGCATCATATGCTCGCAAGCCTCAATGATCTGTTGGCAATCCATCTTTCCCCTCCCACAGCTGTAAATACATAAGCGTTTATCAGTTAATCGTTTAATATTATATCGTCTGTCTGTTTTTCTGTCAATACGCGCAGGAAGAAAGGATGTAATGTCGAATTGAGCAATAAAGAAAACATAAAGGAGAATGTGCCATGTCAGCTTTTCCCATCGGCGTCATGCTGGAATCCTTCCGGCTTCCCATGCCCCAATCCCTGCGCATTGCCCGGGAGCTGGGCGCGCAGGGCATTCAGGCCCACGCAAAAGATATCACCGATCAGAATAAAAAAGAACTTGCCGACCGGCTGCGAGATAACGGTCTCGTTCTTTCCGCCCTGTGCGGCGATCTGGGCAAGGGCTTTGGCAATCCGGAATGGAACCCGGAATTGATCGAAGCCTCAAAACGCTTTCTGTATTTGGCAAAGGAGCTGGGAACCGACGTGGTTACGACCCACATCGGCGTGGTGCCGTCGGATAAAAACCATCCACGCTACCACATTATGCAGGACGCCTGCGGCGAGCTGGCCCGCTATGCCGATCAGCTGAACGCTCATTTCGCCGTGGAGACCGGGCCCGAAACCGCCAAGACCCTGTGCGGATTTCTGGATGATCTGCATTCCACCGGCGTTTCCGTCAATCTGGATCCGGCGAACCTGGTAATGGTAACGGGCGATGATCCTGTTCAGGGCGTTTATACCCTGAAAAACTATATCGTGCATACGCATGCCAAGGACGGCCGTAAACTGTTCGACCGCGATCCAGAGATCATCTATCGTATAGTAGCCCCGGATGAGCCGGTAACGGATGAATCCTTTATCGAATTGCCGCTTGGCGAAGGAGACGTGCCCTTTCCTGATTACCTGAATGCCTTGCGGGAAATCGGCTATACCGGGTTTTTGACCATAGAGCGCGAGGTGGGCGCTGATCCCGTAAGCGATATTCGCAGAGCGGCGGACTTCCTGCGGGCGCTTTTCTGATATCAAAGACTAATTCTGTAGTATTCATTTCCGAAAAACCGCTCTTTGGCGTCCAAGGAGCGGTTTTTCAAAACTTTTCTAAGAAGGCTAATAAGTCATCTTCGGTTCGTGTGCGGCTGTTTTTGACTCGCTTCGCGACATGATTTCGCTTGTTTTATACCAAACGGACTGCCGATTGTGCCGGAAGTCCGTTTAATTTGAACCATTACATTCTATATTCTATTATTATCGAACTATAGTCTTCTACAAGATAGCCTTATTCTGTTTATTCTCTGATCGCTTTTTGTATAATTCCGCCGCCCAGGCAAACGTCATTTTCGTAAAACACCATGCTTTGTCCCGGGGTAACTGCCCGCTGTGGATCGTCAAAACGGACAATCGCTCGATCCTGCGTCATTTCAAGGATCATGCCCTCCTGATCGGGCTGGCGATAACGGGTTTTCACGCCATAGGGCTTTCCAGCTTCGGCAGGATCGCCAATCCAGGTCAGCTGTTCCACCACCGCACCCGTGCTGTACAGCAGCGGATGATCCTCGCCCTGAGCCACGATCAGCCGGTTGTTTTCCAGGTCTTTATCCACAACGAAATAGCTTCTGCCGTCGCCGTGTCCGCCGATACCCAGGCCGCGGCGCTGCCCAAGGGTGTAATACATCAGCCCGTCATGCCGCCCGACGATTTCACCCTCCGGCGTGACCATATCTCCCGGCTGAGCGGGCAAAAACTGCTTTAAAAAGGGCTTGAACTGCCGCTCGCCGATGAAGCAGATACCCGTCGAATCCTTCTTTTTGGCCACGGGCAAGCCAGCCTCCGCCGCGATCTGACGCACCTGCGCCTTGGTCATCCCGCCCACGGGGAAAATCGACTTCAGCAGTTGCTCCCGGTGCAGCATATAAAGGAAATAGCTTTGTTCCTTTGCCGGATCGACGCCCTTCAGCAAGCGGCCCGCATCATCCGTCTGCACAAAATGCCCGGTGGCGATCTTTTCCGCCCCCAGCTGCATGGCAAAATCAAGAAACGCCTTGAATTTGATTTCCCGGTTGCACAGCACGTCAGGATTGGGCGTGCGTCCCGCTTTATACTCGCTGAGAAACAGGGTGAAAACCCTGTCCCAATACTCCTTTGCGAAGTTCACGGAGTAATAGGGAATGCCGATCAGGTCGCATACGTGCTGCACATCCTTCCAATCGGCTTCCGATGTACAGACACCCTCTTCGTCCTTTTCTTCCCAATTCTTCATGAAAACGCCCAGCACATCATACCCGGCTTTTTTCAGCAGCAGGGCGGAAACCGCCGAATCGACGCCGCCGGACATGCCCACCACCACGCGCATCACAGCACCTCCGCGGCAAACATCCGCTCAAGCAGCGCATCCATGATCTCTGCCGTGATCTGCTCCGGTGTATTGCGGGCGTCCACAGCGATGAACCGATTCGCGTGATTGGCTGCCAGCTGATCATACGCGGCTTCCACCCGGGCATGAAAGCTGGCTTTCTCGCTTTCGATCCTGTCCAGCGCCGATGCGTTTTCCCGCCGGCGCAGCGCCGTCTCGTGATCCAGGCGCAGATAAACGGTGGCATCAGGCGCGCAGTCTCCCACAGCGGGCTCGTTGATCCGCTCGATCAAGCCGACGCCCAGCTGCCGCCCGCCGCCCTGGAAGGCAACACTGGAATCCACAAAGCGATCGCAAAGCACTATTTCACCCCGCTCCATGGCAGGGCGGATCACCTGGCGCACATGCTGCGCCCGGGAGGCGGCGTACAGCAGCGCCTCGGTGATATCCGTCATGGCGGCGTTCTCCCTGTCCAGCAGCAGATCCCTTATCTTTTCTGAAATGGGACAGCCGCCCGGCTCCCGGGTGCGGCGCACGGTGTAGCCCTGCGCCGCCAGCTCCCAGGCCACAGCGTCGGACTGGGTGGTTTTTCCGCAGCCGTCCAGCCCCTCGATGGTGATAAAATATCCCTTTTGGGGCAGGGGCTCATCCATCAGCAGCGACGCCAGCTCCCATGCGTCGGACGCGACGCGGCAGGGCTGTACATCCTTAAATGCATCCGGCCCGCCGTAACCGTAGCTGACGCCGACGGCATCCACCCCAGCGGCCCGCGCGCCGGTGATATCGCTGGCGATGTCGCCGATCATAACGGCCTTCCGGCTGCCCTTTCCGTCCAGCAGGCGATGGATGAAAGCCTCTTTATCCATGGACACATCCAGCGCGTCCGGCGCGGCCACATCCTCCACATATCCCGCCAGATAAAAGCGTTTCAGCAGCTTTTCAACCGTCTGGATCGGCTTTCCGGTGGCAACGTAAATATGCGCGCCCTGTTTTTTCAGCTGATGCATAAGCGCCCGGATGCCGGGATACAGCCTGGTTTTTTTCCAGCCGTGCTCGATATAATATGGACGGTATTCCGCCACATAGCGAACGATCTGCTCATGATTCATGGCGCAGTACCAGGTCAGGCTGTCCTGCAGCGAGGGGCCGATGAACCGGCGCAGCGTATCATCCGAAGGCACCGCGTATCCCTGCTTCTGCAGAATATAACGATGGCTGCTCAGCAGCCCTTCCTCCGTATCGAAAACCGTTCCGTCCAGATCAAATATCACCGTATCGTAATGCAGCATGTATGCCTCCGTCCCGCATAAAATACCGCGCCCGACCATCGGGCGCGGCCGCTTATTGTTCTCAGTCTGTCAGCCATTCGGGTCTTTCCCCGCGTCCCGCCTGTATGAAGCCGTTCAGGAAGCTGATCACGTTCTCCTCGTTGCCGTTATAGGTGGTCATTCCCACCACCAGGTTGCGGTTGTCCAGGCCCATGCCCTCCACATAGCCGTACAGCTCATACAGCGGAATGCCATACAGCTTGCGTTCCCCCACAGGCACACCGTTCTCATCCACCAGCGCCACATAGCCGGCGGACAGATCGATTCCTTCAACATTCAGTCTGCCGTCGTCTATGAAGGGCTGCAGATCCAGAAACGCGCCCTGGGAAGCATAGTTTTTGAAGTCGGAGGAGGACAGCAGGTACAGGTCTCCCTCGCCGGCCATGATATAGATGGACAGCTGCATGCTGCCGTAATACTCCTGCGACGTGGGCGACAGCAGCACGGCGTTTACCGTTTCCATGTCCGGAACATATTCATCCCATATGGGCTTTAAAAAATCTGCGGCGCTTTGTTCCGTCACGGTGGCGGTCTGGATGTACAGATCCACCCGCAGGTTTTCCGGGGAGCGGTATGCCGTGGTGGTATACAGCAAGTCCCAGGCGAAAACGGAAGCCAAAACAGCGGCCAGATACTTCCACCAGTTATAGGTGAAATGCGTCCGTAGGCTCTTTTTTGTCAGAGGGGTTTTAATTCTCATTTTCAGCTCCGCGTATTAAATCAAAAATCAGCGTTCTTGCGGCAATCCTTCCGCGTACCGTTCGCAGGCCTCCCGGGCCCAGATCAAATGTTCGATGGGCGTATCTGCGGGAATGGTGCAGTCCGCTCCCAGCACAAACCCCCGGGTGCCGCATTCATCCAGCAGACGATACACAAACCGCTGGATTTCCGCCTTTTCGCCCGCGTGGATCAGGCTGCCCGGCAGCTGATCAAAGCCGCCGATCACGCTTTTGCTGTGCGTGAAAAAGGCGCGCCCTTCTGGTACGGATAAGTGGGTGGTATGCAGCGACCAGCTGAACGCCGGAGCGTCATAATCCCGATACACCGCAAAATCGTTTTCCCGCCCGCGATAGCCGCAGATATGCACGATATTGACGGGCGAATGCGCGTTGGCAACGCGCAGGATCTCCCGTTCGCTGGGCGCTGCCATTTCAAAGTATTGTTCCTGAGTAAATACGTTATCGTTATGCAAAGCAAAGTAGATGCCGTCCATTCCCGCTTCCGTCATCACCCGTTCCACCAGGTTGACCATATCCTCCGTCAGCGCCGTTGTGGCGGATCGGAACGCCTCCGGCGCCTCCCGCATACAGGGCGGATAGTATTTCATGGCGCTGGTGCCCGCGTATTGCTTGAGCACATGGAGGAAGGGTGAATTGACGCTGTAAAAGATCAGGATATCATCCCCGTAGATTTCCCGCACCCGCTTCGCATGCTCAACGCAGGCATTCAGGTAGGGATGATTGCGGCCCAGCGGCCTGACGGTCGCCAAATCCCGGGCGGTGCGCAGCGGCGGATAAGTAGATCCCGGCCGGTAAAACAGCCCGTCCGTCATCAGCTTCACAAAATCCGGGTGGAATTCATCCCGGAATTTTCTATGTCCTTCCAGGTTCTTTTCGATCAGGGCAGGCTCGTCATAGCCGGCGGTAAGCTGTTTATCCGGAAGGAAATGAAACCAGAAGCCCACCGGCACCCTGTCCACTTCTTTCCCCAGCAGCGCCCGGGTGACCCATTCGCGTTTGTTCATGGTTCGTTAATCCCTGGGCTTCATTGTGGGGAAGAGCAAAACATCGCGGATGGAGGCATTGTCGGTCAGCAGCATCACCAGGCGATCCACGCCCATGCCCAGGCCGCCCGTAGGCGGCATGCCGATCTCCAGGGCGTTCAGGAAGTCCTCATCCACGCCCTGGGCTTCTTCATCACCTTGGGCCTTCAGCGCGGCCTGGGCCTCAAAGCGGGCGCGCTGATCGATGGGATCGTTCAGCTCGCTGAAAGCGTTCGCCAGCTCGCGGCCCAGAATGAACAGCTCAAACCGCTCGGTATAGCCGGGCTTGTTCGGGTCGCGCTTCGCAAGCGGGGAAATCTCCACTGGATGGCCAGTCAGGAAGGTGGGCTGCACCAGATGCTCCTCCACGAACTCGTCGAAGAACAGGTTCAGGATATCCCCCTTCTTGTGGCGCTCCTCATACTTGATGTGATGCTCCTTTGCAACGGCGCGGGCATCCTCCAGGGTCTCGATGGCGTCGAAATCCACCCCGGCGTACTGCTTTACAGCCTCCACCATGCTCATGCGGGCAAAGGGCTTTTCCAGGTCGATGGTCACGTCGCCATACTGCACCACAGCAACGCCATTTACCTTGCGAGCCACAAAGCGGATCATGTTTTCGATCAGATCCATCATGCCGTTGTAATCGGTATATGCCTGGTACAGCTCCAGCATGGTGAATTCCGGGTTGTGCCGGGGATCCATGCCCTCGTTGCGGAAGACGCGGCCGATCTCATACACCTTCGGGAAGCCGCCAACGATCAGCCGCTTGAGGTGAAGCTCCAGGG
>Ga0079305_1003463_pt1 | contig 10652 bp, 11 predicted proteins | sample LMS_cellobiose_e_FD_79183 | JGI IMG/M metagenome (GOLD analysis project Ga0079305, IMG submission 79183) | Rumen-fistulated moose microbial communities from Alaska, USA - LMS_cellobiose_enrichment | ecosystem: Host-associated > Mammals > Digestive system > Stomach > Rumen fluid ... | reverse complement strand
ATCAGTATGCGACCGGCATCTCGGCGGCGACGGCCATCGCGAGGCGCATCCTCACACTGGGTGCTCCGGCAGTGGAGGATTACCGGAGGTTCCTTTCAGGCGGCTCCAGCCTGCACCCGATTGAGATGCTGCGCGTCGCAGGGGTGGATATGTCGGCTCCGCAGCCAGTGCTCGACACGGTGGAGGAGTTCAGGTGCACTCTCGCTGAGCTGCGGCCGCTGCTCGGGAAATGATATAGAAAAAGGCTTTGCGGCGGCAGGAGAAACGAAGATTGCTTCCTGCCGCCCGCTTTTTGATATGATTTTTTGCAAGGGATGCAGTGCAACAGTTTTTTTGTTTTTTTTGAAAAAAGCTCTTGACTTTTTATGATCGAGGAGATATAATATAAAAGCTGTCTGCGAGATATGCTGTTATAGCTCAGTAGGTAGAGCGCATCCTTGGTAAGGATGAGGTCGGCAGTTCGAATCTGCCTAACAGCTCCAGAAAAAAAGCACTGCGAAAGCAGTGCTTTTTTGTAGTCTGAACCCCCCGTCATAGTGGCGGGGTTTCAAAGAGCTTAAGCGGTGAGGCAGAAAAAAGAGCTCCTGATGTGTTACAATCAAAGCGTGACCTGCCAGTTACGCAAAGAAAAACACATCAGGAGGACATTAAGATGCCACAGCAAAATAATGACACAAATAGTTTAGCACATACGAAGTGGAATTGTAAATACCATGTAGTATTTGCACCAAAATATCGACGGAAAGTATTCTACAACGAGAAGCGGGAAGCAATCCGAGAAATCATAAGGCAAATATGCCAGTGGAAGGGTGTGGAAATAATAGAGGGAGAGGTGTGCCCAGACCACGTCCACTTACTACTCAGCATACCGCCGAAGATCAGCGTATCGGGGTTTATGGGATATCTCAAAGGGAAGAGTAGTTTAATGATATTCCAAAGGTTTGGGAATATGAAATTTGCATATCGGAACCGGGAGTTTTGGTGCCGTGGCTATTACGCAGACACGGCCGGAAAAAACACGGCGGCAATCAAGGCATACATCCAAAATCAGCTCAAAGTGGATAAGGAGACGGATCAATTAAGTATTTTCGACCCACGTGACCCGTTTACGGGTAGCAAGTAATCCCTTGCGTGGCTGGCAGGCCACTTATGCCCACGTGTGGGCAGCCAATATTATTAGGGCTATGCCCGAAAATGAAATCCCCCGGCAATGCCGGGGGATACTTATTCAATGATGTTTGTCATGCCTGGCAAACGATGCATGCTTCACACATGATGCCGCCTGCAGCAATAATGTGTGCCTTCGGCACATGAGTGTAAACATCACAGCATTGCGAGCAGCGGGAGCAGCATCATTTCGAAGCGCAGCGGAGAAACGTCATCAGACGCATTGTGCCGACGTCATTTCCGAGAGTTAGAACCATCTGCCAATGACGCGGAGCTATGGTTTTCTACAAAATTGCCGAAGCAAAAAGTTGTCACACAGGTGAGGTTTTTTTGCTTCGGCTTTATTCTTCATTTCAACTCGCCTTCCGCTCGGATTTTGCCGTGGCGGGCCCTCAGTGTGCCGGAATAGGCCGTGGGACTCGTCCCGGTGTATTTTTTAAAGGCGCCGGAGAAGTAATAGACGCTGGAAAAGCCGAGCTGTTCCGCGATGTCGGTAACGCTCCTTTTGCCGAGGGCGAGCTGCTTTTTTGCTTCCTCCATCCTCAGCGCGGCGAGATAGCCGATTATGCTTTTGCCTGTCTCGTGCTTGAAGACGGTCTTGACCGTTGAGACGGAATAGGAGAACTCGGCGGATATGTCCGCGAGGGTCACGGGATCGCCGATGTGCGCGGCGAGATAGGCCTTGATGCTCTCGCAGAGCTCGGCGCGGCGGGTGAACTGCGTATATGATTCGGCGCGGCTGCTGATCTCGGTGCTGCGGGAGGAATAGAGCGAAAGAATCAGCAGCTCGATAGAGTTTTTGATGAACTGCTCGTTGAGCACTGAGCCCAGCGGCGCCTTCTCCATGCCTCCCTCGCGCGAAATGGCGAGCGGCTCCTTCCTTTGCAGCAGCAGCTCCGCGTTTGCGGCGATGTCGTTTATGTAGAGCTTCTGGCGCTGATTGATCGAGAGTATCTTGTCGCGGAAATAGTCCATCTTTTCGCCTGCGACGTCAAAGCAGAACACCGTCACAGTGGCGGGGCCTCCGTGCGAGCCGATGGCGTGGAACTCCATCGGCTCATGGCAGACCATCTCGCCGCATTTCAGGATATATTTGTTCTCGTCTGCGCTGATGGCGACGCGCCCGGATTCGACATATACGAACTCCCAGCCCTCGTGACGCTCTCCCTCGAATGTGAAGCCCTCCGGGAAGGAATAATGGTAGGCGCTTATGAGGTCGGCAACCTCGATGTCGCGGCGCAGTTCCAGCCGGGTAAAGCTTTTCACATTATCAATCTTCAAAATCAGACCTCTCCTTATCAAATTAAAAAACAGTTGTCCGATATCATAAATTTACTATCCTATTATATATGTTAAATTGCGTTCTGTCAAATATAATGAAATCAGCGGGGAAGACATTCACACAGGTGAAAAAGGAAGGACGTGATAATAGTGATAAGAGTCGGAATGATAGGCTTCGGCGGAATCGCACAGGTGCACAAGGCGGCATATGCCGAGCTTGAGAAGGAGGGAAAGGCCAGACTCGCCGCAGTCTGTGATACCGATCCCGCGAGCTTTGATAAGAAGATCGAGATAAACATCGGAGGCGGAGACAAGGGCGAGAACGATTTCGGCGCCTACACGGACCTTGAGGAGATGCTGCGGTGCGAGCATCTGGACATGATAGATATATGCGTCCCCACCTATATGCACGCAGAGACTGCGGCGGAGATGCTCCGGCGGGGTTACGACGTGCTCAGCGAGAAGCCGATGGCGCTGCGCTATTCCGAGTGTGCCTCCATGCTGGAGGTGGCGAAAAGCTCCGGCAGACGGCTTATGATCGGCCAGTGCCTGCACTTTTTCCCAGAATACGAATATCTCAAGGGCGTCGTCGTGTCTGGGGAGTTCGGCAGGCCGCTGTCGGGCTTTTTCCAGCGGCTGTCGACGCCTCCGGTATGGGGCTGGCAGAACTGGTATCTCGACGGCGCGAGATCGGGCGGCTGCCTGCAGGACATGCACATCCACGACATCGATATGACCCGCTGGCTGTTCGGAGACCCGGATCACGTCTCCTGCCGCTCCAAGAGCACCGTCGGAGATTGGGACATGGCCCACTCCGTGCTCTGCTTCGGCGAGATGACGGTAACGGTGATAGGCGACTGGTCGCTGCCTAACGTTCCGTTTGACGCATCCTACCGGGTCGCATTCGAGCGTGCGACGGTATTCTGCTCCGGCGGGAGGGTGACGGTCGTCCCGGCGGAGGGCGAGAGCTGGTCGCCGGAGCTTCCGGACGTAAACGGATATGCGAGGGAGATAGCCTATTTCATAGGGCTTCTGCTGAGCGGGGAGGAGAACACCGTGAATCTGCCAGAGGATGCGGCGGCGTCACTGCGTATCATAGAACGGCTGCGCGAGAGCGCCGTCAACGGAGGAGAGCGCCTTGCGCTTTGAGAAAGGAGTAAAGATATCATGAAGCTTGGAATGATAGGATTTGGCTTCCGTGGAGCTTATATGCTCCGCACACTTCTGCAGGAGGAGAGTGAAGTCATCCTCGCGGCGGTCGCCGACGTCTCTCCCGAATGCGCGTCAAAAAGGATAGCCGCTTTCAATCTCGGTTACTCTCCGCGCATGTATCTTGACGCGGCGGAGATGCTTGAAAGAGAGGAGTTAGACGGCGTCATCGTCTCCACGCGCTGCAATCTGCACACGCGGTTCGCGGTCATGGTGCTGGAACGCGGTATCCCGCTGTTTTTGGAAAAGCCGGTATCCACCACGATGGAGGATCTGATAGAGCTGAAGGAGGCGGGCGACAAAAGCCTTTCCCCTGTCGTCGTCTCATTTCCTCTGCGTGTGACCTCCATAGTACAAAAGGCAAAGGAGATAGTCGATTCCGGAGAGCTCGGAAAGATCGAAAACGTCAACGCCTTCAACGACGTGCCCTACGGCGGGGTCTACTATCACGGCTGGTACCGGGACGAGGACACCACTCACGGTCTGTTTTTGCAGAAGGCGACCCACGATTTCGACGTGCTCAACTGTTTGCTGCCGGACAAGCCGGTCTCGATATGCGCCATGAGCTCAAAACAGATTTTCAAGGGCGATATGCCGGCGGGGCTCAGGTGCGACGACTGCGAGAGGAAGCTCACCTGCACGGACGGCAAATACTACACCGAGAAGGTGCGCCACGACGACGTCCAGGGCGAGTGGTGCTGCTTCGCTGTCGACACCGGCAATGAGGACTCAGGCTCAGCCCTCATCAAATATGACAGCGGGATGCACGCAAGTTATTCGCAGAACTTTTTTGCGCGTAAAAAGGCGGCGCGCCGCGGCGCAAGGCTTTACGGCTACCGCGGGACGCTTGAATTCGATTTTTATGCTGGCGAAAAGGTGAGAGTATACGATCATTTCTCCGGAAATGTCACCGACTACGAGGCGAAAAGCCTCGGCGGCGGACACGGCGGCGGAGACAACGTGCTGATGCGCAATTTTTCTGAAATCGTCCGCGGCGAGACCGACGTATCCGTCTCCCCGCTGGATGCTGGTATACTCAGCGCGCTGATGTGCCTGAGAGCGAGAGAATCCGCACAGACGGAGAGGTTCTGCAGAATCTCATTTTGAGTATCATGGTCTTGTGATCTGAAAAGACTTGAAGTGCTTTGTGCAGGAGGAAGGTAAAATGAAAAAGGGTATAAGCGTATGGGCTTTTCCGGAGGATTTCACGCCGGAGCAGTGCTTCATCGAGGCGAAGCGCGCCGGCTTTGACGGGGTGGAGCTCGCGATGGGCAGTTCCGGGATAACGGAGGATTCGACGGAGGAGGAGATAAAGACGATAAGGGCGCTGGCCGAAAAGCACGGGATGGAGCTTTACAGTGTCGCGTGCGCGCTTTATATAGCGAACTCGCTGACTTCCAACGATCCAGCTCAGCGCGCGCGGGCCGAACGGATAGTAAAAAGACAGCTCGATATCGCCGCGTGGCTCGGCTGCGACACGGTGCTCGTCGTGCCGGGCGTGGTCAGCAGCCCGCTCGATACGTCGATAGAGACGGTGCCGTATGACGCCGCCTACGACCGTGCGCTGGACTGGATGCGCCGCCTCGCGCCATATGCAGAGGAGAAAGGGGTCGTCATCGCGATCGAGAACGTGTGGAACCGCTTTCTGCTCTCGCCGCTTGAGATGCGCGGCATCATAGACGCTGTGGGCAGCGAGTGGGTGAAGGCCTATTTCGACGTGGGCAACATCCTGCTCATCGGCCACCCGGAGCAGTGGATCAGAATCCTCGGCAAGCGCATCCAAAAGGTGCACATAAAGGACTTCAGGGTCTCGGTGGGCAACCTTGACGGCTTTGTCGATCTGCTGACCGGCAACGTGGATTTTCCGGAGGTCATGCGGGCGCTCTCCGAGATCGGCTACGACGGCTGGATCACGGCGGAGCTCGGCCCGAACGGTCACTATCCGACGACAAACCTTGCGGCGATATCCGCCGCAATGGATGCGATAATGAACAGATAAGGGGGAGATTTTGATGACGGAAGAAAAAAACCGCTGCGAGAACGCAGCGGTGCAGAGGCGTGTTGAGCGCGCGCTGGAGGAGATAGCCTCCGGCAGGGCGGACAGGCTTCCGGACGGCCGGACGAATATCGACAGCGACGCGCTTTATGTCAACGTGTTCGATTCCCGCCCGTCGAAGGAGGCGAAGGTTTGGGAGGCGCACCGCCGATATATCGACGTGCAGTACATCATCTCCGGCGGGGAGGATATAGGACTTGCGCCGCTTGAGACGCTCGAGCCATCCGGAGACTACGATGCGCAGAACGACGTCATCGTCGGCAGCGCGCAGGGAGAGCTGCGGCATGTTGCGGCCGGGGAATACCTTGTGATACGGCCCGACACCGCGCACTGTCCCGGCATCTTCGACGGAGAGCACCGCGAAGGGCGCAAGGCCGTGTTCAAGGTGCTCTGCGCGGATTGACGGCGCTTTTCAGGACACTCGCGTCATATACGTCTCGAGCTGCGCGGTCATCTCCTCGAAGCACTCGTCGAATCCGGCGGTTCCGCTAAAATAGCCGGCGAACGCGGCATCGACGATGCCGGATACGGCCGGGTCGGGGATGCGGAAGCTGCGGATGCTGCCGAGGGTGTTCTCGATCGTGCGGACGAGCTCGTCTTCACACCCCTGCAGAGGTGCGAGCTCGGCGATGAACCGGCGGTTGTTCTCGGGTATCGCAAACGTGGGATACTTTGTCGCGTCCATGGGCAGAGCGACGTGAGTGGTGCTCCACTGCATCAGCTCCGAGAGCAGCTCGACCGCTCCCTGCTGGTTTTTTACGCCGGAGGCGACCGCCCCGAAGCAGGGCACGATCGCGTTGACGCTGAGCGGATCGATGATGTCCGGAACTGTCACGAGCCGGAAGGTCTGGTCCATTTTTTCGGGATAGAGCCGGTCGTAGTACATCGCGCCGAGCGCGAAGGAGCGGTCGTAGGCGAGGAAGGCCGAGGCCTCGACGATGCCGTTGAAATCGCGCGCAAACTTCTTCGCCACACTGATCATCTTGTCCCTGACGCCGTCGACGGCGGCCGCAAGCTCGGCGATCTCTTTGAGATCCTCCGGCTCGACGGCGACCTCGCTCCTCTGTGCGTCAAGGATATCGACTCCGGCCATGTCGATCCACTTCATCAGCGCGCCGCCGTGCAGCTGGTCCACCATCACGATGCGGTCGTCATCGTCGGCATATGCGTCGATGAGCTGAAGTATGGCCGCGCTCAGATCGGAAAAGGTGTAGTATTCGGGATCGAGCGTGACATTTTCCGCGAGCAGGCGCTCCTCCGAGGTATAGAGCGACGGGATGTCGAAGGCCATGGGCAGCAGATACTGCTTTCCGCCGACTTTTCCGGCGTCGAGGAATCCGTCGTAGAGCTCGAGCGAGTCGAAGCTGTGCCTTAGATCGGCGAAGGCGCCATTCTGCGCCATCTTTCTGACATCGAGGGTGGTCTGATAGGCGTCGAACAGCATGATATCCGGACCGGAGCCATCTTCAAGCTCGGCCGTTATCCTCCTGTCCATATCAGCTGCGTCGTTGAAAGAGATGAACGTCGTGTCTGTGTCCTGGTGGAGGGCCTTGTACGAGGTCACCGCGTCGGAAAAGATCGGGATGTTCACATAGTAGACCGTCAGAGGGGAGGGCTTGCGGCTCAGCGTGCAGCCGCCGAGCGAGACGAAAAGCGTAACCGCTGCGAGGATGAGAGCTGTGATCGAAAATAGCTTTTTCATGTTTCTTCTCTCCTTTGCTTTGGGATCGTAGATGTGAAATGGCGGACAGAGGTCATCGATCATATATATAGACGCCCCAGAGGGACAATATCGGACAACTTGAAACGTGGATTTTTTGTGAATCAGGTCCGCATTGTGCGGCCGGTCCACTGGCAGAGCGGCAGTGCCGAATAAAAAATATGCGCAGCCGAAGCCGCGCATATTGTAAAAACACGCAGCCCCGCTTTGCTGCCACACAAATACTTCCGCATTATTTTGAACGCGAAATGGAGCCCGCATTTTCACCTTGAAACATGGGCATCCAAAATAATGTGAATATTATATTTGTGTGGCATCTTCAGTATAGCATGCAGGGGAGCGGAAATCAAGGCTCCATATAATTTTGCGGTTCAAAAATAGCAAAAAAACCGCTTGACTTTTGTCTGAAGGTGTGCTAATATATTATAAGTCTCACGGACCGGCTGAAATGAGCGTATATGGAGAGGTGTCCGAGCGGTTTATGGAGCTGGTCTTGAAAACCAGTGACTCGATGAGAGCCGCGGGTTCGAATCCCGCCCTCTCCGCCATTCTTTTTGGCAGTCGTGTCACAATTGAATATTTTTAGCGGAACGCTGCCAATGTGTATGGAGAAGTACTCAAGTTGGTGACGAGGCGCCCCTGCTAAGGGCGTAGGTCGGGAAACCGGCGCGAGGGTTCGAGTCCCTCCTTCTCCGCCATCAAAGAAACCTCTTTTGTCTACCACGACAAGAGAGGTTTTTTCTTGCATTTTGGGGCAAAAACAGGCAAAATACGATGAAATCGGGATTCTGAGCGGTCGATTGGCTTCTTCGGAGCTTGATTTTTCATGTCCGGCGACAAAAAGGTTGGTGTACTTTTACGCTTCTTTACAGCTATAAAGAAGGATAAATGGCGACACAATGTTAAGCAACAGCCCGCAAACCGCGAAAAACAGCGGATTTGCAGGCGTCATTTCTTTGCTATCGGTTGAAAAGTTCATACATTATAGCTATAATTAACCAGGAAAACAAGAGCGGAAAGAGAAGAATAGTCGTATGGTCATCAATGATATTGAAGTCAAGAACATCATGACAAAAACGAACCTGCCGGTTTCAGATTTTGCGGTAAATCCCTATGTAGGCTGCACACATGCCTGCAAGTATTGTTATGCTTCGTTTATGAAGCGCTTTACCAACCATCCGGAGCCGTGGGGTGAGTTTGTCGATGTGAAGCACTGGCCTGAGATTAACAAACCCGGCAAATATGCAGGTAAAGAAGCCTTTTTCTGCTCTGTAACCGACCCATATCAGCCGTTGGAAAAGAAATATGGCCGTACACGTGCGTTACTCGAGCAGCTTCTGGATACGGGAATCAGCATCAGCGTTTCCACGAAGTCCGACCTCATCCTTCGTGATCTTGATCTTATCAAACTGTTTCCAAGCGCCCATGTGGCATGGTCAATCAACACGCTGGACGAGGGATTCAGAAAAGAGATGGATCGAGCCGCGTCCATCGAACGCCGCCTCGAAGCCATGAGGCAGTTTTATGAAGCGGGGATTCAGTCGACGTGCTTTATCTCGCCTATCTTCCCCGGAATCACCGACGTGATTGCCATCATCGAACGAGTCAAGAAGCAGTGCAACTTGGTGTGGCTGGAGAACCTGAATTTGCGCGGGGATTATAAGGCAAGGATACTGGATTGGATACATAAGCATAATCCGGAGTTGGATGACCTGTACCATGAGATTTATACCAAAGGCAGCCGTGAATACTGGTTCGCATTGGATCAAAAAATACGTGAATACACTGAGCAAAACTGTATGATGTATATACGGGATGATGATCAGCACCGCTCGCCATTCGGAGAACCGCCAGTTGTTTGTAACTACTTCTATCACGAAGAAGTGAGAAAATCGGCGAAGAAAGAGAACGCCTGATTTGGCTTCTGCGATGTATCGTTTTGGCGCTCTTTCACAATAAAAAGCTCTCTTTTATCCCGGAGGATAAAAGAGAGCTTTTTTGTGGATCGTCCCAAACAGCGGATTTGAGACGAAGTTCGCGTGTGCCGTTTTGGCGTCGTTTTCCATTGTTCGTGAGGATCGGTATGGTACGCTTCGATGATGAAAGGGAAAAATAGAAAAATGGGGGAGCCGGTCCGAAAGTCCGGATCGGTTTTTTGCATACCGGTGACGACCGGCGCTGCCGCGGCTTTCCAGTGGCTCATCTCTTCTTTTGGCTTGGCCGATAGTCTTGGAGCGAGACTTTGCCGCCCTCCTCCGACAGAATGTGGTCGAGAGAGTACCTGCAGTACTGCAGGACCAGACGGTTGACGGGAATGCCTTTCTTTTCGGCGGCAGCGTTCAGCGCTTCGAACAGCTCGTCGGTAAAGCGTATTGTGCGCGGTATTATCGAGCTTTTTCGCTTTCTTTTGACCTTGACAGGCATGTCGGCTCAACTCCTGACTGCGATCCGCATAATCATAATAAAGATCAAACACAAAATTCCGCCGAAACGGCGCGGCTGTCTCACTCTTTTTTGAATATCTTCTTCACTCCGCGGACGCCGTAGATCAGCAGACCGATAAGGATGAAGGAATAATAGCACAGGAAGCGCCAGACGAGCATCGCCCAGAAGAGTCCGTCGGTGTCGAGCTGGCTGAAAAGCAGATAGAACGAGCCCTCGGCCGCTCCGGAATTGCCCGGGGTCGGGATCACGGTGACCGAGGCATATACGAAAAAGCACATGCAGATCGACTGCACCAGCCCGATATCTCCGCCGAACAGACGTATGACAAAATAAGGGAGAGAGCACAAGGCCAGATGATAGAGCATCGAGAGAAGGAACAGTTCGACCAGAAGGATGCGGCTTTTGGCGATATATTTCAGGCTGTCGGAGTATTTTTTGAGGGCCGCCCCGGACTTTTCGGCGGCTTCCTCGGGGCGCTTGACGAGGTGCAGCTTGGCGCCGGCTCTGATGAAAAAGTTCACGATCGCGGCGGAAGCCCTGGGTGAGACTGCGGAAATGACTATCAGCGTGGGGACGGTGGCATATGCGGCCAGCCCGACGTAAGCGACGGCCTTTATGCCGCCGGATTCAATGACTTTGCTGTTGAAGATGAACGCCGCCAGCGCGAGCAGGACGAAGCTGTACTGCATCGTGGTGAACGCGGCGAGGGGCATCGCGGAGGACGCGCCTTCGGAATAGCCGCAGGATCGGAGCTGCCAGATCTGGAACGGCTGT
>Ga0079305_1003462_pt1 | contig 10654 bp, 6 predicted proteins | sample LMS_cellobiose_e_FD_79183 | JGI IMG/M metagenome (GOLD analysis project Ga0079305, IMG submission 79183) | Rumen-fistulated moose microbial communities from Alaska, USA - LMS_cellobiose_enrichment | ecosystem: Host-associated > Mammals > Digestive system > Stomach > Rumen fluid ... | reverse complement strand
CGGGCCCGGGCCGAGGGCTTTTCCACGGCGGACGATCTCCTTGCCGCCGTGCAGGACGCCTGCGGGGAGGACCGATGAGGAACCAATTCAGAACGGTCGCCCTCTTCGGCGTATTCGCCGCGGGATTTCTCTGCCCGCAGGCGGCGGCTTTCAAGTTTCTCATCCGTTACCTGATCGCCCTGATGATGTTCTTTTCTCTGCTCAAACTGCGTCCGGCGCGCCGTCCCCTGCGCCGGGAGCACGCCGTGATCTTTCTCGCCAACATCCTGCTGGGCATGGGGGCATGGGCGCTCTTCGCCTTTTCCGGCTGTCCGCAGGAGGCGGAGACGGCGTTCTTCACCGGCATCGCCCCCACCGGCACCGCGGCGGGCGTGGTGACGGGCCTGCTGGGCGGACGGCGGGATTTCGTCATTTCCAGCTGCGCGGCGACCAATCTGGGCATGGCGCTTCTGCTGCCGTTTCTCATTCCGCCGGTGACCGGCACGGAGAGCGCCGGGATATTCCTCCGGGTGGCGGGCGACCTCGTTTTCGTGCTGGGGCTGCCCTTCGCCGCGGCGTTTCTCTGCCGGAAGGCGGAAGAGGGCGCAAAATGGCTCTTCGGACATTCCGGAGACATCGCCTTTTATCTCTGGTGCGTGACGATCTTTCTCATCATTTCCAACGCTTCCTCGTTTCTCCGGACCCGGAGCAGGGGCCCGCAGGAGGCGGTCACGGCGGCGGCGATCTCGCTTGCGCTGTGCTTTCTGAGTTTTTTCATCGGCCGGATCATCGGCGGCAGGCGGCGTTTTCTCGAGTGCGCCCAGTCGCTGGGACAGAAGAACACCACGCTCACGCTGTATCTGGCGCTGGCCTACGCCTCTCCCGCGGCGGCGCTGGGCCCGGCGTTTTACGTGATCTGGCACAATTCGTGGAACGCCATCCAGCTCTGGAAACGCACGCGGCACCTCGACGAAGCCGCTTCGAGGAGGATGAAACATGTTTGAGGCACTTCACGCTTCCCTGCTGAACTTTCTGGAGATGACCTTCGTCTTCATCGCTCTGCTGGTCTGTTTCCAGCAGCGCCGGGCCATCGGGCGCAGTCCCTTTTACATGGCGGCGGGATTTCTGCTGATACTGACCCATCTTCTGGACGCCGCCGAGATCCGGGGCGTGATCTCCGACGATCTGACCTTCCGCATCGGCGACGCGGTGTGCTATCTGCCGGTGCTGGGAGCCTATCTCGTGGTCTACATGACCCTCGGCACGCTGGCCGCCCAGCACATCATCATCGGCGCGGTGGTGCTCTTCGGCTTCTACATCTATCTGGGGGAGATAACCAGTCTTCAGTGCAACTGGCTGGGGTACTCCATCTCAAGCGGGCTCTCGGGGGCGACCATTGATATGCTCCTCAACTCCGCGCGGAGAGACGTGAACGTGGCGACCCTGCTGCATCTGGCGGATTTCTTCATCGTGCCCATCGTCTACACGAAGCTGCGCAACTGGAAGAGTCCGTACTTCGCGGCGGCGGCGGGAGCGCTTTTCACCGCGCAGGCGGCGGGGGTCATGCCGCTGGTGATCCTGCGCCTGGGGACGGGGATGCCCTTCGCCATCATCACCGGGGACCAGATCGCCCGGGCCGTCGTCAACCTGTGGCTGAGTCTGCTGATCTCGGTCTACATCTCGAAGCTGGAGACCGAGGAGGTCACGGGGCGGACCAGTCCGCTGGATCTCGTCTTCGCCTTTTTCGGCAGTTACGGCCGGTCCAAGAAACTCGAGGAAAACCTGCGGGAGTGGGAAAACCGCTACCAGAAAGTTCTGGCCAACGTCACGGAACTCATCGTCATCCTCGACCGCGAAGGCCGAATCCGCGACCTCAACCACGCCGCCGAAAAGAAGCTGGGCAAGCCCGGAGAGAAACTCATCGGTTTCAGGCTCTTCACCCGGATCCGCGTCACCTCCCCCGAGGACTTCGATCCCGAAAAACTCCCCGGTCAGCCCCTGCGCTTCAAGTGCGAACTGGATCCCGGCACCGACAACGTGCGCCAGCTCGACAACTCCCTCACCCCCATCAAGGTCAGCGACAGCGAACTCATGGTGCTGGTGGGGCGCGACATCACCGACGAACTGAGATCCGCCGCCGAAAAACAGGCCCTGACGGAACAGTTGTTCCACGCCCAGAGACTGGAGTCCCTCGGCGTTCTCGCCGGGGGCGTCGCCCACGACTTCAACAACTGCATCCACTCCATTCTCGGCCACGTCGACATGGGCATGATGATGAACTCCGACAATCCGGAGTTCTGCCAGAGGCTGGACCGCATCGGCAAGATCGCCGAACAGGCCGGGCACCTCACCAGTCAGCTGCTGGGCTTCGCCCGCAAGGGCAAGTACCGCGTCACCGACGTGGACGTAAGAAAACTCATCGAAGACAGCCGGACCCTGCTGGGACCCCACGCGGCCAACCGGGTCCTGCTGCACTTCGACGTGGCCGCGGGCGACTGGCACATCCAGGCCGACGCCGTCCAGCTGCGGCAGGTGCTGATCAATCTGCTCATCAACGCCGTGGACGCCACCGGCGAACAGGAGTCGGGCGACATCACCATCGGTGTCGGCGCGGCGAAGGACTCGGGATATCCCTTCACGCCCCCCGCCGACATCGGCGAGGCGAAGATCGAAAACTATCTTTTCATCAAAATTTCGGACAACGGCTGCGGCATGAGCGACGAGGTGAAGTCCAAGGCCTTCGAGCCCTTCTTCACCACCAAGCCCGTGGGCGTGGGGACCGGCATGGGGCTGTCGATGGTCTACGGCACCGTCAGCCACCATCAGGGCTGGGTGCATCTGGATTCGACCCTCGGCAAGGGCACGACCTTCTGCCTCTATCTGCCCCGCTTCACGCCGCAGGAAGATCAGGCGTCCGGATAGGAGAGCCGTTTTCCGTGCGGCGGAAAAAAGCGGCCGGATCTCAAGTTCAATATAATTAAACTTTTTTTGATTTCAGGCACAGAACGCGGCAGTTTTCATTTTCGCGTTCAATCATATCGAATTTTTTTGTTTTTTTCACGGTCCTGTCCTTTTCCTGGTTTGCAATGGTTTCGGGCGGCGGTATATTAGTCCGCGACGAAAGGAGAAAACGTTGTCATGGGGCAGGTGATCGACAAGACCGTGAAGGTCCTGAAACTGGTGGCGGCGCAGGAGCACTGCACGCTGAAAAGTCTCTGTGCGGTGACCGGATACAAGAAATCCGCCCTCTGCCAGCAGCTGCAGTCGATGGTGCACAACGGTCTGCTGCTTCGGGACACAGCGGGAGAATACCACCTCGGGCCTCTGTTCAGCGATCTGGCCGCGCGGCGGGAGGAAAATGTGCTGTTCCGGAAGACGGCGGAATCCATCGCCATCGACCTCAACACGGCCTGCGGCGGGGATGTCACCATCGCCACGGTCCGCAACGGAAAATACCGGCGGCTCTTTTCATGCACTTCATCCCGGGTCACCCGGCTCACGGCGAATGCGCCCGATGAGGAATGTTTTTACGGCAACGCCACGGGGCGGGTCCTGCTGGCCGAAGCATCGCCGGAACTCCGGACCCGCATCATCGGTTCGATCGGATTGCCCTCGGACCGGGAATGGGCCGCGGCGACCGGCGATCGGACGACGCTGCTGCGGGAGCTGAAAAAGATCCGGGAGCAGGGGTTCGCGGCGGTGTTCCGGCCCGGCCGGTGCTTTATCGCCGCCGGATGCGCCAACGGCAATGCCGGACTGCCGGTCGCCGTCGGCATCAGCGTGCCGCCATCCGGTTTCGATGAAAAGAGATTGCCTGAGCTCCTGCATCAGGCGCTTGCCCGTCTTGATTTCACCACTCACCCCTGACATACGACCCAAAGGAGGAAAAATCATGTCTGAGATGGAAAAATTCGCGTGGGGAGCCAAAGAGATCCCCGTCGTCCGCAGCGTCGATGTGCTGGTTTCCGGCGGCGGCTATGCCGGGTTCGGGGCGGCGATGTGCGCCGCCCGCAACGGCGCCAAAGTCCTGCTGGTGGAACAGCTGTCGGCTCTGGGCGGACTGGTCACCATGGGCTATGTGGCTCTGACTTTCAGCTACATCGAGGGGATCGGTTTCGAACTCTTCCACGCGCTGAAAAGCTGCGGCGCGGTCAAGGGACGTTTCCTCGATCTGGAAAAGACCAAGGTCATCCTCGAACAGATGCTTCTCAAGGAAGGCGTGGAGATCCTCTACGGCACGAGCATAGTCGATGCGATCGTCGAAAACGGCGCGGCGGCGGGCGCGGTCATTTTCAACAAGAGCGGCTTTCAGGCGGTCCGCGCGAAACGCTCGGTCGATGCGACGGGCGACGGCGATCTGGCCGTTTTTGCCGGAGTCCCTTACGAATGCGGCTGTCCGGAACTCGACGGCTACAATCAGGCCAGCAGTCTGGTCATGCACGTCGGAAACGTCGATCTCGAAGCCATGGACGCCGGAGCGAAGGGCAGTCTGGAGCTCGCCTGGCGGGAGGCGATCGACAGGGTCATGGCCGACAAAGGATATCCCTACCTGATCGACAAGCGGGTGAACTGGATGGTCCGCGTCCCCGGCCGCGATCCGCATCACGCCGAAGTTTACATCTGCTACGCCCACAGCCGCAAGTGCCGCTGCACGGACGGATTCGACCTGACCCGCCAGCTGATCGAACAGCGTCAGCAGTGCCAGTGGACGATCGAGTTCTGCCGGAAAAATCTTCCCGGCTTTGCCGATGCCTGGCTGATCGATACGGCTCCGCTGCTCGGCGTCCGCGAGTCCCGCCGGATCATGTGCGACTACAAGATCACCGGAGAAGACCTGGTGAACGGCGCCCGGTTCGAGGATGCCGTGGCGCGCGCCATGCATGCCTTCGACGCGCACCATCCCACGGAGCCGGGCCATATCAAGCACATCGTCCGCCGGAAAGCCGACGGCACCGAGGAAAAATGCTATGTCAATCCGGGTCAGTGGCGGGAGATCCCCTACCGCGCCCTGGTCGCGCGGAAGATCGAAAACATGCTGGTCGCCGGCAGAAACGTCTCCGCCGACTTCATGGGCCAGAGCGGGATCCGGCTGGTGCTCGAATGCCTCAACATGGGTCAGGCCGCCGGGACCGCCGCCGCCATGTCGCTCAAAGACGGCGTCACCGCCCGCAAACTCGATGTGCAGAAACTCCGCCGCCGGCTCGAGGAAATGGGCATCAGCCTCTTCCGCGCTCCCGAATACGGTCAGAGCGGCATTGCCGTCTCCTCCAAGATCACGCCCGCCGATCTGATCTATCCCGAAAACAATCCTTCCGGCCAGGCCAGTGTGATCCTGACCGATGAAGCGCGCAGGAAATACGCCATGAACGTCTCCGAAATCGAAGCCGACCGAATGGAAAAATATCTGAGCGCCAACGGCTACGCCCAGACCGGCGGCGATGTCGGCACCAATCTGGAATAAGCGGCAAGTCCGTTCAGCCTGCTGCCCGGTCCCTGTCCGGGCGGCAGGCTCCTTTGCCGGCACCTCCCGGGGGAAAGGCGGAACTCCGGAAACGGTTCTTCCGCATGATGCGTGTCCGCAAGACCCGGCTGCCCCGGATGCTTTTCAGCCCCGGACACGCTATGGATACCGGCCGGGATCGGCCAGCAGGGAATAATACTCCTTTTCGAGGATGTCGGCCATTTTCCGCCAGTTGAAGCGGTCGAGCACGAGGGCCTTGCCTTCGCGCCCCATTTCGGCGCGGCGGGCGGGATCGGCCAGCAGAAGTTCCGTGACCGCAACGACCTCTTCGGTCTTTTCGGGAGTCACGGTGTAGCCCGTCCTGCCGTCGATGACGACCTCGGGCGTGCCGTCGAGGCGGAATCCCACCGCGGGGATCCCCGTCGCCAGCGCCTGAACGACGGAGCGCGGCAGACCCTCTCTCAGCGAAAGATGCCACAGAATATCCGCCTGTGCGATGTAGCGGCAGACCTCGTGGGGCGGCACCAGTCCGGCGAAGTGGAAGTGCCCGGCGATGCCCGCTTTTTCGAGGGAGGCGAGAAGTTCGTCGTGCATGGGCCCGTCGCCCACCACAAGGAAGTGCAGCCGCGGATGGCCGGGAATGAGTTTCTCCGCCGCCGGAAGCACGAATTCGTATCCCTTGAGCGGAAACAGCCGCGCCACCGTGACGATGACCAGCGCCTCTTCGGGGATGCCCAGTTTTTTCCGCAGTTCCGGCTCCCGCTTCGCGGCGGCGAAGGCGGAGGTGTCCATGCCGCTGTAGACGACTTTGTACTTTTCGAGGGGGGCGACGCCCGCGGCGACGCACTGGTCGATCATGGCCTGAGCGACGGCGTAGATCCTGTCGCACCACGAGGCGGCGAGATGTTCGAGAAAGATGTAAAGTCTGTTGCGCCACCACTTTTCGTAGGGGTGGAACGCCTGCCCGTGGACCGTATGCACCACCACGGGCACTTTTGCCGCGCGGGCGGCCAGACGGCCGATGATGCCGGCCTTCGAACTGTGGGTGTGGACCACGTCGAACTTCTCCTCCCTGAAAAAGCGGCGCAGTCTGACGAAGGCGAGAAAGTCCTTCACGGGCGAGAGTTCGCGGACAAGATCGGGAAAGGTCTCGATCCGGAAGGGGGGCAGTTCCACGTTTTTGAGCAGTTCCCCCTCCCTTCCCGGGGAGTACCCGGTGACGAGGACGCATTCGTGCCCCTTTTCCACGTGCCCCTTGATGGTGAGCAGTGTGTTCTCCTGTGCGCCGCCGACGATCATGCGGGTGATGACGTGGCATATCTTCAATTTCTTACCTTGCGAGTCCATGAAGAAGTATCTCCTGTGTGCTGCCCCAGGGAATGCGGCGGACGGGCCCGCCGTCGAACGACACCAGCCGTCCCTCCGGCGTGTCGCGCCACCTGATGACAAGACTTAACTTAGAGCCGGGATCGAAATATTCAAGGCGGCAGGAGGTTTTTTCGTGAAAAATTTTGACGAATTCCCGTTCCCGGTCCCCGGAAGCGGGGTTTTTGACGTCGAAAGACCGGAGCTTTTCGGCCAGCGCCCGGGCGTCGCCGTCGGGCAGACGCACCCGGCGGGGCACGGCGGAGCGGAGCAAAGCGGTCACACCCGCGGCGTTGCCGGGAGCGCCGGAAGAAAAAAGCAGCGCCTCCGGTTCCCCCGCGCCCCGGGAAGAAAGAAAGTCCGCCGCCGCCGCGGCCCCTTCGAAACTGCCCGCATTGACCACGAACGAAAGGTTTTCGGCGGGTTCCGCGATGACGATGACGGGCGCCGTATCGGGCGTTCCCGAGATGAACGCCGCCTCGGCCGGAGAAAAAAGCGGCCGGGCGCTCCACAAACAGAACAGTCCCAGCGCGGCCGCCGCGCCCGCGGCACGCAGTTTTTTGGGCGCGGGAGAAAATGCCGCGGCCAGAGAGACGCAGAAGAGGACGGCTTCGGCGTCGCTCGCAACGACGAGCCGCACGGGGGTCATGAGGCGGCCGCCCTCGGCGCACAGTTTGTCCAGCGCCAGAAGGGCGTCCTCGAAGAGGGTCCCCGGCAGCAGGGAAGAAAGGAGAAGCCGCGCTCCGGCCAGCAGGAAGAGCAGGGGCATGAGGACGAGCAGGATCATGTTTATGAAGACCGCGCCGGGCAGAACGAGATTCCGGTGGGCGGCCGAGATGCCGATGCCCGCGACGAAGGCGGCGCAGCACCCCGCCGCCGCGAGGATCAGCCGCCAGCGCCGCTCCGCGGCCTTTTTGAGTTTCAGCGATTCCGGACACAGCGGCAGGGCGTTGATGCACGCAAGATCCAGACGCCGGAGCTCCCCGCAGCGCCGTCCGGCGAGGATCAGCATGGAAGTGATGAAAAACGAATACTGCGTTCCCGTGTCTTTCAGCAGGGCCGGATCGCAGGTCAGCATGATCGCCGCGGCCAGCGCCAGCAGTTCGAGACTGCTTTTGCCCGCAAGGAAGATCCGGCCCGCGCACCAGAAGAGAATGACGATCAGCGCCCGGACGACCGGCGGATTGGCTCCCGTCGACACGGCGTAGACCGTCAGGATCGGCGCCAGAAGAAGATACTGCATCCGGTAGGGAAAGACCCGCAGGAACCAGAAGAGCAGACAGGCCGCCGCGGCGATGTGCATTCCCGAAATGGAAAACAGATGCAGCGTTCCCGCCCTGAGATACACGTCGCGCATACGTTTGTCGAAGCCGCCGGAAGTGCCGAAAAACAGAGCGCCCGCGATGATCCGCGCCCGGTCCGACGCGACGCCGCGAAGCACTTCCGTCATGATCTTGTCCCGCACGCGGCAGATGATCCCGACGAGGGTCGTCCTGGGGGAAAGGGAGGAGATCTTTTCGACCTCCCACGTGCCGGAAAATCCCCGGGAAGAGAGGAATTTTTCCCACGATCCGGTCAGGGCGACGGGCGTGAAGGCTCCGCGGGCGGAAAAGACGTCGCCGTACCGGGGAAGCGGCCCCTTCTCCGCAACGCGCACGGTGATCTTGGGCCGTGCGGAACAGCGCTTCGTGCCGACTTGCTCGATCCGGGCGGTGAAACTTGCGGGCGCGGGGATGCCGGGGCAGGCCGTCAGCCGGGTGTCGGTACAGCGGCAGACAAGTTCGAGTCCCGCCCGGCGCTCCGGCAGTTCCCCGCGGGCCCGCGACTCCAGACGCCCGTGCAGGACGAGCGACCCTGCGCCCAGCAGAACGCCCGCCAGCATGAAGAACGAAGCGCGGCGGCCGAAAAAGAGCCCCGCCGCCGCTGCGGCGGCAAGGGAGAGACAGAAGACCGGAAAATCCTCCGACGCACAGCCGCAGACGACGCCGATGACGAGGGGCACTTCGAAACAGCACGGCCGGTCTTTGCCGAAGATTTCCGACAGCGCCGTCACGGGGTGGGATCCTTCTATTTTCTGCCGAACCGGCGTTCCAGTTCGCGCTTCGACAGGGTTATCATGGTGGGGCGTCCGTGGGGGCACAAGGTCCCCTGCCGGCAGGCGCGCAAGTCGGCGAGCATCTTTTCCAGCTCTTCCCGGCTCCGGGGATCGTGGGCCTTGACCGCCGCTTTGCACGCGGCCCGGGCGGCGGCGGCCAGATCGGCGGCGCCGTGGCGCAGTTCGCTGCATTCGATCAATTCATCGAGCATTTCGGGAATGATCTCTTCGGGCGGGCGGCAGTCCGAGAATCTCGCCGGGATCGAATTGATCAGCACCGTTCCGCCGCCGGCCGGTTCGATGTCGAATCCCAGCCCCGAAAAGAGTTCCCTGTTGCGGAGCAGATAATCGGCCTGACTGCGCGAGAGCTCCAGCGGCCGGGGCAGCAGCAGTTTCTGCGCGGCGGCCCCGCCCTTTTCGGCCTCGGAGACGATCTTCTCGAAGAGGATCCGTTCGTGGGCGGCGTGCTGGTCCACGAGGATGAGCCCGTCCCGGCCGGGACAGAGGATGTAGGTGGCGTCGTACACGCCCAGCACCGTTTCGGGCCAGTCGCCGCCGAAGACCGGCGTTTCGGGGACCGCCGCCCGGGGCGCGTAGGGAGCCTGCGCGCGGTCCCGGTCGGTGAGATTGAGAACGGGGGCCCTCTCCGCCGCCGGGCGCGGCGCTTCCGGAACGGGGGATTCCTCCTCTTCGGGGGAAATTTCCGGTGCGGCGGGCGTCTGCGGGGCGGGGAAAATATCCGGTTCCGCCGGGGCGGGATGGTAGTGGACCATGGCCGCATCGATGATGTTCGACAGGGGGACCCGACCCGACAGAGGCAGATGCGAAAGGTCGTCGGCGTCGTCCCGGGCGCGGTCCTCGCCCGAGCCGCGGAGGGCGTTTCCCACGGCGGCGGCCACCGCCCGGGTCACGGCGAACTCGGAACGGAACCGCACTTCGCGTTTCGCCGGATGCACGTTGACGTCCAGTTCGCCGGGATCCATTTCGATATGGATCACCGCGGGCGGGAAGCGGCCCGATTCGGGGGCGAGGGTGCCGAACCCCTCGCGGATGCCCCTGAAGACGGCGGGCGACTCCACCGCGCGGGTGTTGATGAAAATCCGCTGTTCTCTTCTCGACGGCCGGGTGAATCCGGGAGAAGCGACAAAACCCGTGATGTGCATGCCGTTTTCCCTGTGGTCGATTTTCAGCATGTTCGCGGCGTAGTTCTTGCCGAAAAGCTCCCGTATCCGCATTCCGCACGTGGAGTCCGCGGCCAGCGCAAAGGCCGTGCGGTTGTCGATTTTGAGCTCGAACCCCGTTTCGGGATGTCCCAGCGCCAGGGAAAGAAGCATCTCCTCGATATGATGCTCTTCCGTGGCGGGGGATTTCAGAAATTTTTTTCTTGCGGGCGTGTTGAAAAAAAGATCCCGCACCTCCACGGTCGTCCCCGCGGGACCGCCCTCGGGACGGCTCGAAATGCTCCCGTCGTCTCCGCGGGTGACGCGTATCCCCGTGGCCGCGCCGGGCTCGCGGGTGGTCAGGGAAAAGCGGCTCACCGCAGCGATGGAGGGCAGCGCTTCGCCCCTGAAACCCAGCGTCCGGATGTCGTCCAGATCGGAGAGGCTCCTGAGTTTGCTGGTGCCGTGGGGTGCCAGGGAGAGCATGGCATCTTCGTCCGACATGCCGCAGCCGTCGTCGCGGACGAGGATCAGACGCGTTCCCGCCCGTTCCACCGCGACGAAAATCCGCTTCGCCCCCGCGTCGAGGGCGTT
>Ga0079305_1003461_pt1 | contig 10659 bp, 7 predicted proteins | sample LMS_cellobiose_e_FD_79183 | JGI IMG/M metagenome (GOLD analysis project Ga0079305, IMG submission 79183) | Rumen-fistulated moose microbial communities from Alaska, USA - LMS_cellobiose_enrichment | ecosystem: Host-associated > Mammals > Digestive system > Stomach > Rumen fluid ... | reverse complement strand
TACTATGTTAAGATGATGATCGCATGGTATTTTGCGACCGCTTTGGCAAAACAGTACGACTTGGTACTCCCCTATCTGCAAGACAGAAGACTGGACGACTGGACACATAACAAGGCGATCCAAAAAAGCGTTGAAAGCTACAGGATTACAGCGGAGCAGAAGGCATATCTGAAGACGCTGAAGGCCAGAAAAAACAAGAATTGCTAAGTTGAGGAGACGATCATGGACAGACAGGAAATACTGAAATACTATAAGCAAGAGGTCGATTTCATACGCGAAGCGGGACTGTTTAAGGGCGAAGCGCCCTTTGTCTCTCCGCAGGGCTCGCACGTCACCCTGGAAGACGGCAGGACGCTTCTTTGCATGTGCGCCAACAACTATCTGGGTCTCGGAGACGATCCGCGTCTGATCGAGGCTGCCAAGCGGACCTATGACGAAAAGGGCTACGGCGTCGCCTCCGTACGTTTTATCTGCGGCACGCAGGACATCCACAAGCGCCTGGAGCAGCGTCTTTCCGCCTTTCTGGGCACAGAGGATACGATCCTCTATTCCTCCTGCTTTGACGCAAACGGAGGGCTCTTCGAAACGCTGCTTTCGCAGGAGGACGCCGTGCTCAGCGACGAGCTGAACCACGCCTCGATCATCGACGGCGTCCGTCTCTGCCGCGCCATGCGCTTCCGCTATAAGAACAACGACATGGCGGACCTCGAGGAAAAATTGAAGGAGGCCGACGCGAAAGGCGCCAGGATCAAGCTGATCGCCACAGACGGCGTCTTTTCCATGGACGGCATAATATGCAACCTGAAGGGGATCTGCGATCTCGCGGACAAGTACAAGGCTCTGGTGATGGTCGACGACAGCCACGCCGTGGGCTTTGTCGGGAAGCGCGGCCGCGGCACCCCGGAATACTGCGGCGTCCAGGGGCGGGTGGATATCATCACCGGAACCCTGGGCAAGGCGCTCGGCGGCGCGTCCGGCGGCTATACCTCCGGCCGCAAAGAGATCATCGATCTGCTGCGGCAGAGGAGCCGTCCCTATCTGTTCTCCAATTCCCTTGCCCCGGCCATCGTCGGCGCAAGCCTCGAACTCTTGGATATGCTCGAGGAGAGCGCGGATCTGCGGGACCATCTGGAAGAGATCACGGCATATTACAGGAAGCAGCTCGTCGAGAACGGCTTTGACGTCATTCCCGGCACGCATCCCTGCGTCCCGGTCATGCTCTACGATGAGAAGACGGCCGCTGAGTTTGCGAGGCGGATGATGGACAAGGGCGTCTATGTGGTGTCCTTTTCCTACCCTGTGGTGCCGAAGGGCAAGGCCCGGATTCGGACGCAGGTCTGCGCGAGCCATACCAAAGAAGACATTGACTTCGCCGTCAGATGCTTTTGCGAAGTGCGGGACGAGATGCAGTGAGCGTCCCGGAAAAGCGAAAGAAAGCCCGGAATTCCAAGGAATTCCGGGCTTTCTTTCATATGGAGCTGGTAATGTGACTCGAACACACGACCTGCTGATTACGAATCAGCTGCTCTACCGACTGAGCTATACCAGCGAAGCACGCCGCACAACCGCAGTGCAACACAGTTTAGCATATCAAACACAAATAGTCAACAGCAATTCGCGGCTGTCCCTGAGAAATCTTCCGGATATGCGGGCGGCGCGCCAAAATAACAATATGTAATAATGACGAAGCAGTGACAGAAAGAGTCAGAGGCTGGGCTGCAAATCGACGGAATCTGACGCGTTATCGAATCATTTTTCTTCAAATATTCGTTCTTTTCAGAACTTAAATGATTTCGTAAAAAAGTTACATAAAATCAGCGATTGATTATTCAGCAAATAGTTATCAACATTTTCAACAGCTTTTCCAACATTCGATTTTCCCCGAAATATCAGGAAAAATAAAAGTTCATGAGAAAAGTTGTCGAAACCGCTATCCCATCACGGTTACGATTCGATAACAAGAAAACATTTACATAACATTCTCATCCGGTCTCAGTATTGAAGAAGATCCAGAATCCCCATTTGTTTGTAAGAAACAAACTCCTCATTTGCAACAATAATGTGATCGTTGAGCGAGATCCCGACCAGCGCCAGGGATTTCATCACCTGCGCAGTCACTGCATCATCTTCCACAGAGGGCCTGGCGATACCGTCCGGATGGTTGTGCGCGAGGATCACGGACACGGCCTTATGTTTCAGCGCGGTCTCCACGATCAGCCGCAGGCTTGTCTCCGTCGCGTTGACGACGCCCCGTCCCACCTCGACACAGGCGATCACTCGCTTGCGGGAATCCAGGCACAGCAGCAGGACAAGCTCGTTCTGTTCATAGAGAAAGCGCGGGAGCAAATATCTTCCGGCGTCGTCGGGACTGCGTATGCTTCGGAGCTCTCCCGTCTTGGAAACGGCGCTTTTGCGCATCATCTGCGGCACCAGGCGAAGCAGACTTGCGGTCTGGACGCCAACGCCCGGAACCGCGCAGAGCTCCTGCTCCGAGGCTCCAAATACGTCCTGCAGCGAGCCGAACTGGTCCAGCAGCGCATGCGCGATTTCATTCGTATCCCTTCTTGGGATCGCATAGAACAGCAGAAGCTCCAGCGCGTTGAGATCGTTAAAGCCGTCAAGACCGTGCTCTCGAAAACCATCGCGCAGCCTCTCTCTATGTCCGTCGTGAACGCTCATTTGATCGCCCCTATCCGTCTCTCTCTTCATAGCTCCATCGTGGCGTAGGCATTCAGATCGCTTCCGGCCCTCACGCCCGCGAGATATTCATAATAGGCCTGGGCGCCGATCATGGCGCCGTTGTCGCCGCACAGCCGCAGCGGCGGTATATAGAGCGCGACGCCGTGCTCCGCTGCCGATCGCTGGAAATCCGCACGGATCCTGGAGTTGGCCGCCACGCCGCCGGCAACAGCGATCTTGCTGTAGCCGAGTTCCTTTGCCGCAGCCATGGTACGGGGCACCAGGCTTTCGCTCACGGCCCTGGCGAAGGAGGCCGCAAGCGCGCTCCTGTCAAGGTTCTCCCCTTTCTGCTGCGCGTGATGGACGAGCTGGATGACGGCGGTCTTCAGCCCGGAGAAGCTCATATCATAGGGATTTTCGGCGACATGAGCGATCGGGAACGCATACTTGCTGTCGTCTCCGCCCCGGGAGAGCTCGTCGATCGGCTTTCCGCCCGGATAGGGCAGACCGAGCACGCGTGCGGTTTTATCAAAGCACTCCCCTGCCGCGTCGTCCCTTGTGGAGCCGAGGATCTTCATGTCCGTATAATCCCGAACGTCTACCAGAATCGTGTTCCCGCCGGAAATGGCGAGGCACAGAAAGGGCGGCTCAAGCTCCGGATAGGCCAGATAGTTTGCCGCGATGTGGCCGCGGATATGGTGTACCGGGATCAGCGGGATCCCCAGTGCAAGGGCGCAGGCCTTCGCAAAGTTCACTCCGACCAGCACCGCGCCGATCAGGCCCGGGGCATAGGAGACGGCGACCGCGTCCAGATCCTTTCTTTGCAGTCCGGCGGCGTCGATGGCCTTTTGCGCCAGGATCGAGATCGACTCCACGTGGCAGCGAGAGGCGATCTCCGGCACAACGCCGCCGTAAATCGCGTGCAGATTGGCTTGGGAGAAGATCTGGTCGGTAAGCACCCGCCTGCCGTCTTCGACAATGGCTGCGGCGGTCTCGTCACAGGTGGATTCAAATGCAAGAATTTTCACACATCGCGCCTCACTTCAGTTCCTTTGTCATCAAAACAGCGTCCTCCGACGGGAGAACATAGTACCGCTTCCTGCGCCCGACCTTACTGAATCCGTGCTTTTCATAGAGCCCTTGCGCAGCGGTGTTGCTTTCACGCACCTCAAGCGTAACGAAGCTGAGCGCGCGCTTTTCCGAACGGCTCAGCAGCTCGCGGATCAGCGCGTCCCCGACGCCCATTCTTCGGTACGCCCCTCTGACCGCGACATTGGAAATATAGCCCTCGTCCAAAACGGCGAGCATGCCGACATAGCCCAGCACATTCCCCCGGACGTCTTCCGCGACCAGGAACTCGTGCTGCTCGTCCGGAAACGCCGACAGGAGCTGCTGCCGCGTCCACGGGATGGAGAAGCACTCCCTCTCGACCGCCTCCAGCGCGTCCAGGTGTCCGGGCTGCGCATCGAGGATCCGAAGCTCCATATCAGTGCGCCTCCGCCCAGCTGCGGCCGCAGTGGACCTCTACCGTCAGCGGCACGCTCAGCTCGGCAGCGCTCTCCATCTCCTCTTTCAGGAGCCGGCTCACACGCTCCGCCTCCTCCTCCGGGCACTCCACGATCAGCTCGTCGTGCACCTGCAGCAGCAGACGCGCCTGCAGGCCCTCCCGCCTCAGCCTCTCGTACACGTGGACCATCGCAAGCTTGATGATGTCCGCCGCGGTTCCCTGGATCGGCATATTGAGTGCTACCCGCTCTCCAAAGGAGCGCGTCGGGAAGCTGGCGCTTTTCAGCTCCGGCAGCTCTCTGCGCCGCCCGTAGAGCGTGGAGACATAGCCCTGCTCCTTCGCCTTTTCCACGACGGTCTTCATGTAGTCCCGCACGCCGTGGTACTTTTCCAGATACGCGTCCATATATGCCTGCGCTTCCTTCGGATATACGCCGATATCCTGGGAGAGCGAGAAGGCGGAGATCCCGTATACGATGCCGAAATTGACCGCCTTGGCACGGCTGCGGAGCGTGCTGTCGACCTGTTCAAGCGGGACGTTGAATACCCTGGACGCCGTCACCGCGTGGAAGTCCTCCCCGCTGAGAAAGGCGTCGCGCATGTTCTCGTCACCGGAGATATGCGCAAGGAGACGCAGTTCGATCTGACTGTAGTCGGCGTCCACGAGGGTCATGCCGGGCGCGGCGACAAACATATTGCGGATTTGAGCGCCCAGCTTTTTGCGCACCGGGATATTCTGCAGATTGGGCTCGGTGGACGAGAGGCGGCCCGTGGCGGTCACGGTCATCTGAAAGCTGGTGTGGATGCGCCCATCCGGGCTGATGACCTTGAGCAGGCCGTCCGCATAGGTGGACTTGAGCTTGGTGAGCATGCGGTATTCCAGCACCTCGTCAACGATGGGGTGCTTTCCGCGGAGCTTCTCGAGCACGTCCGCGTTGGTGCTCCACCCTGTCTTGGTTTTTTTCCCGGACGGAAGCATCAGCTCGTCAAACAAAACCTCGCCCAGCTGCTTGGGAGAATGGATGTTGAATTCATGCCCTGCATGCCGCCAGATGCTCTGCTGCAAAAGCGAGATCCCCTCGTTCAGGCTCTCGCCAAAGGCATACAGCGCCTTCCGATCGACATAGAAGCCGGTGTGCTCCATCTGCGCAAGGCAGGCGCACAGCGGAAGCTCGACAGTCTCATAGAGCTCCTCCATGCCAAGCTCCCTGAGCTTGGTCGTCAGCGGCTCATACAGGGCGTGGACCGCCTCCGCTCCGTGCCTCTCTGCGCCGGTATATCTCACGGAGATCCTCTCGAGCGCGTAGTCGCTTCCGGTCGCGTCCAGAAGGTAGGCGGCAAGCGCGGTGTCGAAGAGGAAGCCGTCCGTCGGCAGCCCCTCTTCGAGAAGCTGCCGCATGAGATCCTTGATGTTGTGGCCGAGTTTTTTTACATTGTCGCAAAACAGGAAGCGCAGGAAATCGTTGTATTCTTCGCCGCACTGCGCCCAGGCAAGCTCGTATACGGCCTTCCCGTCACAAAGCTCCAGACGCTCCAGACCGTCCAGAGGATAAACGGAGACATACGGCAGCGCCCGCATGCTCTCCCGCAGCCCGGTGAGCTCCTGCGGGTCTGTGATCGCGCGGCGCGGCAGGGCCGTATCCTCTGCGCCGTCCTCCGCTTCGCTCTCGGCCTCGAGGCCCCAGCGTTCGATGAATTTCTGAAAGCCGAGACGCTTCATCAGCGGATAGAGGGCCGGGGTGTACGACCTGTTCCAGAGGTTTTCCTCCGGTACGAAACGGATCGGGACGTCCCGCACGATGGTGGCAAGCCAGTACGACATGCGGGCGCTCTCCTCGCCTGCGGCGAGCCTGCTGCGCACACCCGGTTTCACATCCAGCGCCTCGAGATCGGCGTAGACCGCGTCGAGCGTCTGGTAGCGGCGGATCAGTTCCATCGCGGTCTTCTCTCCGACACCCGGCACGCCCGGGATGTTGTCGGAGGAATCCCCCATCAGGGACTTGAGATCGATCATGTGGATGGGCTCAAAGCCGTACTCCTCCCGAAAACGATCGGGAGTATAGGCGATGGTCTCGGTCTGTCCCATGCGGGTCTTCACATTGCACACGGTGGTATGCTCGCTAATCAGCTGCAGGCTGTCCTTGTCGCCCGTTACGATCACGCAGTCCCAGCCGTCTTTTTCACAGACGGCGGCGGCGGTGCCCAGAATGTCGTCCGCCTCATAGCCCTCCAGCTCATAGCGGCGAATGCCCATCGCGTCCAGGAGCTCCTTGAGCAGGGGCATCTGTGCGGCGAGCTCCTCCGGCATCCCCTTTCGCTGCGCCTTATAGGCCTCGTAGCCCTTGTGTCGGAAGGTAGGCGCCTTGAGATCGAAGCTCACACACAGCGCGTCGGGGGCCTGCTCCTCCTGCAGGCGCTGCAGGATGGCGAGAAAGCCGTAAACGGCGTTGGTCGGGGTCCCGTCCGGCGCGTTGAGCGGACGAACGCCGTAGAAGGCGCGGTTGACTATACTGTTGCCGTCCAGAATCATCAGTTTCATGGCGATCCTCACTTCCGGCCGCGCAGGCGGATGATCTCATCCCGCAGCTGCGCCGCGATCTCATACTCCAGCATCTGCGCCGCCTTGTGCATCTTCGCCTCAAGCTGCTCGATGAGCTCCCGGCGCTCGCGCTCCGTAAGGCGGACGCCGTCCGCGCGCCTTGCGGCCGTGGTCTCTGTGGAGATCTCGATCAGATCGCGGACGCTCTTGACGATGGTCTGGGGAACGATGCCGTTTGCCTCGTTGTAGGCCTGCTGCTTGGCTCTCCTGCGCGCCGTCTCGTCGATGCAGGCGCGCATGGAGGGAGTCACGACGTCGGCGTACATGATCACCATGCTCTCGGCGTTGCGCGCTGCGCGCCCCACCGTCTGAATGAGACTTGTCTCGCTGCGCAGGAAGCCCTCCTTGTCCGCGTCGAGGATCGCGACCAGGCCGACCTCCGGGATATCGAGGCCCTCGCGCAGCAGATTGATCCCGACCAGCACGTCAAATTCGCCCAGGCGCAGATCCCGGATGATCTCCATGCGTTCGATCGTGCCGATATCGTGGTGCATATAGCGGCAGCGAATGCCGGAATTGGTCAGATACGCGGAGAGGTCCTCCGCCATTTTCTTTGTCAGGGTCGTGACCAGGCTCCGCTGTCCGGCGGCGATCTTCGCGTTGATCTCCCCGATCAGGTCGTCGATCTGTCCCTCGATCGGGCGCACGAAGATCTGCGGATCGAGAAGTCCCGTCGGGCGGATAATCTGCTCGACCACCTGCCCTGCCCGCTCGCGCTCGTATTCTCCGGGCGTGGCGGAGACGTAGACACGCTGATGAATGCGTTTGGTGAACTCGTCGAATTTGAGCGGCCGGTTGTCAAAGGCGGAGGGCAGCCGGAAGCCGAACTCCACCAGCGACTCCTTGCGCGCCCGGTCGCCGCGGTACATGGCGCGCACCTGCGGCAGGGTCACATGGCTCTCGTCCACAAAGAGGAGAAAATCCTTCGGGAAGTAATCCAGCAGCGTCATGGGCGGGCTGCCCGGAGCGCGGTTGGAGATGACGCGCGAATAGTTCTCGATCCCCGAGCAGTAGCCCAGCTCCTGCATCATCTCGATGTCGTAGTCCGTGCGCTGGCGGATGCGCTGCGCCTCGATCAGCTTGTTGTTCTGCTCGAAATATCTGACCCTCTCGTCGCATTCCGCGCGGATGCGCTCAATGGCGGCGGTCATCTTGTCGCGCGTCGTCACATAGTGGCTCGCGGGGTAGATCGCCGCGTGGTTGAGATAGCGCGTGGCGCTGCCGGTGACGACGTTGATCTCGCTGATGCGGTCCACCTCGTCGCCGAAAAACTCCACGCGGATCGCTTTGTCGTTGGAATAGGCCGGGAAGATCTCCACCGTATCCCCTCTCACGCGGAACATGTTGCGCTCGAAGGCGACGTCGTTGCGCTCATAGCGGATCTCGACCAGTTTTTTCAGCAGTTCATCGAAGCTCCTCGTCTGCCCCGGCCGCAGGGAGACGACCATATTGGCGTAGTCGATCGGGTCGCCAAGACCGTAGATGCAGGAGACGGAGGAGACCACGATCACATCCCGCCGCTCAAAAAGGCTCGAGGTCGCGCTGTGGCGCAGCCGCTCGATCTCGTCGTTGATGGAGCAGTCCTTTTCAATGAAGGTGTCGGTATGGGGGATATAGGCCTCCGGCTGATAGTAGTCGTAATAGCTGACGAAGTACTCCACGGCATTTTCCGGGAAGAACTCCTTGAACTCGCTGCACAGCTGCGCCGCCAGCGTCTTGTTGTGGGCCAGCACGAGGGTCGGCCGGTTCAGCCGGGCGATCACATTCGCCATAGTAAAGGTTTTCCCCGAGCCGGTAACGCCGAGCAGGACCTGCTCGTCAATGCCGCTTTCGATCCCGGCGACAAGGCTGTCGATGGCCTCCGGCTGATCGCCGGTCGGCTGATAATCGGAATGTAGCTTAAAATGATCCATGCTCTGCTCCTGTAGGCTGTATGTCGAATTATTATAACATGGCCGTCGGCAAATCACAAGACGGACGGACGGATCTTGGCTGCGCGCACTGGGAATTTGCGGAAGCCGGAACGCACTTGTGCCGCACTCCGTCTCATGATATAATGGCAGAGATCGATACCACCGGGAGGCTTCATCATGAATTCCATCAATTCCATGGGAAACGCGAGACTGATCGTCCGAGAGGTCGGCAAGGTCATCGTCGGCAAGGACGAGTCCATGATCAAGGTGCTGCTCGCCATCATTGCCGGCGGGCATATCCTGATGGAGGACATTCCGGGCGTCGGCAAGACCACCATGGCCGTCGCCATGTCCCGTGCGCTCGGTCTGGAATATAACCGCGTGCAGTTTACGCCCGACGTCCTCCCCTCCGACATCACCGGCTTTTCCATTTATGACAAAAACACCGGCGCGATGAATTATCAGAAGGGCGCCGTGCTCTGTAACCTCTTCCTGGCAGACGAGCTCAACCGGGCCACCAGCCGCACCCAGTCCGCCCTGCTGCAGGCGATGGAGGAGGGCGAGGTCACCGTAGACGGCAACACCTACCCCGTGCCCCAGCCCTTTGTCGTGATCGCGACGCAAAACCCCACCGGCGCCAAAGGCACGCAGATGCTGCCGGACTCGCAGATGGACCGCTTTATGCTGCGCCTTTCGATGGGCTACCCCGCCCACGACGACGAGATCGAGATGATCCGCCGCAAGCAGAAGGGCGTCACCTCCGAGGCTGTGCAGCAGGTGGTGGACCGAGACGGCCTTCTCAAGATCCGCCGGGATGCGGAACAGGTGTACATCAAGGACGAGATCCTCGACTATATCGTTAGCCTCTGTGAGCAGACGCGCGGCGATCCGCGCATTCTGCAGGGGGCGAGCCCCAGAGCGTCGCTGGCCCTGACCGCTCTGGCGAAGGCGACCGCCTGGATCCAGGGGCGGGACTACGTGCTGCCGAGAGATATACGTTTCATCTTCAAGGACTGCATCGAGCACCGTCTGATCTGGAAGCAGGAGATGCTCGACAGCAGCGCGAGAGACGCCGCGCTGGCCGAGATCTTTTCCTCGGTCAAGGCCCCTGCGATCAAATGATGGTTCCGGGTCTGAATTTCCTGTTCTATCTGCTGGCGATCTTTTTCGCGTGGCTGTTTCGCATGAGTTATCTCGGCTGGCTCGGACCGTATCTGCTGGCGGCTGTGATCTTTGTGCCGCTGCTGCTGCTTTTGCTCTCTCTGCCTGCCATGCTCATGACGCAGCTGCGTCTGCAGGCGCCCGCGTACTGTACCCGCGGCTCCAGGGCCCGTCTCCTCCTGCATTTTCAAACGCCGCGCTTTGTGCCGCTGAGCCGGGTGCGGATCGTGCTTGAGATCGATAACCGCTTTGCGGGAGAGCGGAGCCGGGAGCAGCTGCATTTTGAGCCGCTCTTCTCCGGCGCCAGGAGCGTTGCGCTGCCGACAGGGCTCTGCGGCGTGCTGCATTGCCGCATTTGTCAGTTCGAGTGCTGCGACATTCTCGGCCTGCTGCGGATCCGAAAGCCCTGCCCGGATGACTTTTTATGCGTTGTGATGCCCGAGCCGCGCCCGGCGGATCAGCCGCTGGACCTGGACGCCTCCCTGCAGACCGTCGTGCATCTCAAGCCCAAGTACGGCGGCGGTTACTCGGAGGATCATGACATGCGCGAATACCGTCCGGGCGACACCGTGAACAGCATCCACTGGAAGCTCAGCGCCAAAACCGACACGGTCATCGTGCGCGAGCCTCTTGTACGGGAGAACGACGAGATCTTTCTTGTGCTCTCCAGGGTCGGCGTAAAGGACCGGGGCCTGGAAGTGCTCTACTGGCTGTCTCTGGAGCTTTGCGCGATGGAAATGCCGCACACGATCGTGGGCGATCAGCTCTACAGCGTCGGCAGCGAGCAGGATTCCGCCAACG
>Ga0079305_1003460_pt1 | contig 10662 bp, 8 predicted proteins | sample LMS_cellobiose_e_FD_79183 | JGI IMG/M metagenome (GOLD analysis project Ga0079305, IMG submission 79183) | Rumen-fistulated moose microbial communities from Alaska, USA - LMS_cellobiose_enrichment | ecosystem: Host-associated > Mammals > Digestive system > Stomach > Rumen fluid ... | reverse complement strand
CCGGAAACCCAACGCTTCCAGCTTGGAGTAGATCTCCCTGGCGTACTCGTTGTGGGCCGTGCGGATGGGGACGATCGCCACCTGGCAGGGAGACAGCCAGAAGGGGAAGTTGCCCTTGTAGTGCTCGATCAGGATGCCGATAAAGCGCTCGAAGGAGCCGAAGATCGCCCGGTGGAGCACCACGGGCTCCTTGAGGGAGCCGTCGGAATCCACGTAGGTCAACCCGAAGTTGTGGGGCAGCTGGAAATCCAATTGCACCGTGCCGCACTGCCACTCGCGGCCCAGGGCGTCCTTGATCTGCAGGTCGATCTTGGGGCCGTAGAAGGCGCCGTCGCCCTCGTTGATCTCATAGTTGCCCTCGCCGTACTTGGCGTTGAGGATGCCCTTCAGGGCGGCTTCCGCCCGGTTCCAGACCTCGATGTCGCCCATGAAGTCCTCGGGGCGCGTGGAGAGCTCCGCCCGGTAGGTCAGTCCGAAGGTGCCGTAGATCTCGTCGGCGATCTCCATGATCGCGGCGATCTCGTCGGCGATCTGATCTTCCCGCACGAAGGTATGGTCGTCGTCCTGCCGGAACTCCTGCACGCGGAAGAGGCCGTTCATCTGCCCGGACTTCTCCTTGCGGTGGATGACGTCGATCTCGTTGTAGCGGATGGGCAATTCCTTGTAGGAGTGGATCGCCCGCTTGTAGGTGTTCATGGCATTGGGGCAGTTCATGGGCTTGGCAGCCATGACGTCGTCGCCGTCCGGCGTCCAGGAGGAGCCGGGGAATACGAACATGTTGTTCTGGTAGTGGGCCCAGTGGCCGGAAATGAGCCAGAGCTTCTTGGAGTTAATGACCGGCGCGGAAATCTCCTGATAGCCGCGGGTATCGTGGATCTTGCGCCAGAATTCCGTCAGCTGGCGGTAGAGCTTCCAGCCGTGGGGCAGCCAGTAGGGCATGCCGGGGGCGGTCTCGTGGAACATGAAGAGATCCAGCGCCGGGCCGATCTTCTTGTGGTCGCGCTCCAGAGCTTCCTTGATGAAGGCCAGGTGGTCTTTCAGACCCTGACGGTCCGTGAAGGCATAGACGTAGATGCGCTGCAGCTGCTCGCGGTGCTCATCTCCCCGCCAGTAGGAGCCGGAGACGGCGCGGATCTGGAAGGCCGCGTTCATGAGCTCCTGGGAATTGGAGACGTGGGGGCCGCGGCACAGGTCCACGAAGTCCTCGCCGGTGCGGTAGATCGTGATCGTTTCGTCCTCGGGCATGTCTTCGATGAGCTCGGTCTTGAACTTCTGGTCGGCGAAGAGAGCCAGGGCGTCCTCCCGGCTCAGGACCTCGCAGGTCCAGTCCTCACGCCGCTTGATGATCTCCCGCATCTTGTCTTCGATGGTCTTGAAATCCTCGGTGGAGAGGGCTTCGGGCAGCAAAAAATCATAATAGAAGCCGTCCGCGATCTGCGGGCCGATGGCATACTGCACCTTGTCCTTCCCGTAGAGCTCGATCACGGCCTTGGCCAGGATATGGGCCAGGGAATGACGATAGACGCTCTCGTAAAACGCTTTGTACTCTTCTTTTTCCATGGGTTGCTCCTTTCTTTTTCGTGCAAGGAGAAACAAAAAGTCCCCTGCACTGCTGCAAGGGACGCTGTAAGCGCGGTTCCACCCCAATTGCCGCTCAACGCGGCCACTCATTGAAGCCGATCACGGGGCCAGCCGGGCCTGTTCACAGGCCACTCCGAGGCGGTCTTCCTCATCCGTCCGGCAGGGTCTTGCAGCAACCGGCCCCTCTCTAAGCCTTCGGAACGAGTACTCTTCCTCATCGACGATTTCCCTTATGATAGGCCAGCGCCGCCCTTTTGTCAAGAGAGGGACGGTATAAAATTTCTTTGAAAAATATTCGCAAGGTACCTTGACAACTAAAAGGAAGCATGTTAGAATGTCAAGGTACCAAGTAAAAGGAGGTTCAAACATGATCGCACAGAAACCTTTACGCAAAAATCAACCCGAAACAAGGAGGAACGACACAATGCAGAAGATGCATGAAAATATGGATACCAATCAGAAAATCTATCACCAGCTCCGCAGGATGGGCTTTGCCACCCAGCACATGACGGAGGAACGGGGTGGACAGAAGCGCATCCTCATGATGCTGCAGCGCCGCGGCCCCATGACCCAGCGGGAACTGACGGAGATCCTGGGCGTGCAGTCCGGCTCCGCCAGCGAGATCCTGAGCAAGATCGAGGCGGCGGGTCTCATCGAGCGCAGCCCCAACGCGGAGGATCAGCGCACGATGGACGTGCGCCTGACCGAGGCCGGCGCTGCCGCTGCCGCCGCTGCCCGGGAAGAGAACGAAGCCCGCATCCGGGAGATGTTCTCCGCCCTGACGGAGGAGGAGAAGGAGCAGCTTTCCGCCCTCCTCGCCAAGGTGGATGAGGACTGGCGGGAGCGTTTCCCCCACCGTCCGCGCCGTCCCCACGGCCGCCCCGGTGAAGGCCCCGGCCGCCGTGGTCCCCGCTATGGGGAAGATGACGAAGGCTTCCATGGCCGCCGCCACGGCGAAGACGGCGAGGGCTTCCGCGGCCCCCGCCACAGCGAAGACGGCGAAGGCTTCCATGGCCGTCGTCACAGCGAAGACGGCGAGGGCTTCCGCGGTCGCCGTCACGGCGAGGACGGGGAAGGCTTCCATGGCCACCGCCACAGTGAGGACGAAGAAGGCTTCCGCGGTCCGCACGGCGGGGACGGCGACGCCGATCCCGACCGCTGCCCCTGCTGCGGCCGCCACTGCCCCAAGGACGCCCTCTCCTGCCCCCGCGGCGAAGCCTACTTCGCGCAAAAGGAACAGGAGTAATCCCGACAGCAAAAGAACAGGCCGAGGCCTGTTTTTTTGTCATCCAAAAAGCCCCCTCCGCGGGAGCGGAGGGGAAAGGAAAGAGGGTCGGCGCGGGTGCGCCGGGAGACTGGAAAGGAAGGGTGGATCGGAAGGAATTATCAGGTCTCGTTCACGAAAGCCCGGTAGGGTTCCAGGTAATTGTAGCGGGCGGCGAAATAGTTTTGATAATAGGGCGTAAGGTCATTTCCATACAGATCCCGCAGGGCGATCATCCAGGCCTCGTTCACGAGGAACATCTGGAGGTCGCAGGGCAGGGACAGCTTGTGCGTCTCGCCGTCGCAGCGGTATTCCAGATGGATCCAGCCCATTTTCCGGGTGCCGTAGGCGGCAAAGTCGGCGTCCCGCAACACGGGGGAAACCTGCAGTTTCCGCCCCGCCGGGATCTCCATTTCGCAGCCGCAGTCCCAGGGCGTGGTGCCGAAATCCGAAAGCGTCTCAGCGTCGGCTTCCGGCGTCTCGACCAGCGCCCCCAGAAGCTCCGCGCCGTCCACCTCCATCTGGAGTTTCTCCAGAGTGATCGGCTTCGTCGTCGTCACGTCGAAGGCCGAAGCAACGGCGACAAGACCGCCGTCGTCCGGCGTGCCAAGGGTGTTCGAGGCCAGATCCATGCTGTTGCTGACGCCCTCTGCCTCCATCGTGCCCAGATCCGCCGGAAGCGCGGCGTGGAAGCGCCACTGCCCCAGGGGGATCCTCCGGCGCTCCTTGCCCACGCTCAGGATGAGAGAATCCACCGTTTCATCCACCATATCGTGGAAATCGAGGGTCACGGACACGGTATAAAACTCGGGGAAGAAGGCCCCGGAATCCGCCGCCTCCATGGCCTCCTGCATCAGGTCCTGCTGCCGGGCCTCATAGGCTTCGACCGTCCGGCGGTCCTCCGCCTCCGTCTCGGGGGAATTCTTCCAGTACAGGCGCTGCTGGGCCGCGTTGTAGTCCTTCGTCGCCTGCCCCAGCTCCGCCCAGTCGGCGTCATGGGCGCAAAGGTAGGCCTCCAGGCAGGAAGGGTCGCTCATGCGGGCCGAGTCCGCCAGGTTCTCATGCCCCGCGGAAGCATAGGTAAAGACCTCGTATTGCGTTTCCATGGGGATCTCCACCCGGACGCTCTCCGCGTCCAGGGGTGTCTTGGAGAGGATGAGGAAGCCGTCTTCCGCCAGGAGCGGATGACCCTCGTAGAAGTCGCAGTCCCGCTTGCCCAGACTCAGGACGTACGCCCAGGGCGCTTCCTCCGGCGTCCTGGGAGGCTCGCCGGAATCCTCCATATCGCCGTTCTCCGAGGCGATCAGCTGCTCCTGAAGGGCCTGCAGCTGCCCCGCGTCGGAGGCGCAGGCGGCAAGGGCAAGGCTCATCAGCGTCGCCAGCGTCAAGGCAAGGCCTCTCAAAAGACGTTTTTTCATCGTATTTCGCTCCTCTCTGACTTATCCTGTTTTCTGCTTCCATCATAATCCCTCCGCCCCCATCCGTCCACTTACGTTTTCGTAAGATTCCAAAAAGCCCCTCCGCCGGGGCGGAGGGGAAGGAAGAGGTTCAATCATGAAACGAAAATGACGGATTCAGGTGCGACGCTCCCCGCGCTCAGTTCCTGTAAAACTCCTCCGGGATTTTCATCGTGCGGAAGGCGACGCGGCCGGCGTGGGCGAGGGCAGCGGAGGCAACGATCCAGAAGAGGCAGAAGGCGGCGAGCTTGACGGGGGTGGAATAGAGGATGTCCCCGGTGAAGAAGCCCGCCGGGCCGAACTTCTGCGCCTCGACGACCCAGCGCGGGGCCTCCTCGGGCAGGGGCAGCAGCGGCACGAGGAACAGCGCCAGCACCGCCACCATGGAGCCCACGGTCTGAGAGATCATCCCGGAAAAGCCCGCGGTCAGCGCCGCGGCGACGAGCGAGCCCAAAAAGAGCAGTCCGCACCGGGCGAGGCAGAGCTGTCCGATCGTCCAGTCCCGGGTCAGGCCGAGGCCCAGGTTCGCGGCGGGAAGGCTTGCGCCGGAAAGGCCCGTACAGAGCGCCGTGCCGGCAAGGGGCAGGAGCGCCGTGAGGACGGCGGAGGCGACGGCGACGGTCAGGGCCGCGCACCACTTGGCGCGGATCTGGTTCACCTCGCTCCCGGCGATCGTCAGGATCACCCGGCGCATGCCGGAGGCCACCTCCCCGTTCAGGAGGGACGAAAGGAGGAAACAGGGCAGAATCAGCGCCGCCACCGCGCCGATCCCCGACTGGAGCTTCACATACAATTCCCAGCCGTCCGTATCGGCGTAGAGGACGGGTTCGTAGTCCTCCGGCAGCAGGGGTTCCGTGCGCTCCGGGTCCCAGACCAGCTCCTGATAGCTCGGAAGATTCAGCCGCATCAGCTTGCGGTCCAGATCCTGCAGCCAGCGCTGGTTGGCGAAGTCCGCCTCGGTCATCCTGAAATAGGTTTCCGGGTCATTGGCGTCGGGCAGGCTCTTCGCCACCTCGGCGGCGTTGCGGAGGTAGGCTTCCGTGATCTCCCCGCCGTGCTGGGCGTAGATCGCCCGCCGCTCGGCGACGGACTCATACACGCCCAGGGTGCTGCTGCGCATGAGGAAAGGGAGCAGGAACAGGGCGGCCAGCAGCGCCGCCGCGGTGATCCGGTTCCCCAAGGGGAAGATCTTTTTCAGCTCGAGGGCGTACAGGCGGCGCTTGATCCGTTTCGGGCCGGAAGGCTTGGGGCCGCGTTTCATGAGGCCGCCGCCTCCCGGAAGTAGTAGAGGTACACGTCCTCGAGGGTCGGCTCGGCGGGCATGGCGCCGGGATGGTCCGGGGCCTCGTCGCCCACGATGCGCAGTTCGACGCCGTTCTCGATCTGCCGCAGGTTCCCGATGAGGCAGGTCTTCTGGAAGCGCTCCACCTCCTCGGGCTTGACCTCGACCGTCCAGACCTTGCCCTCGACCGAGGCGACGATCTCCTTGGGCGGGGCCTGCAGGAGGAGCTTGCCTTTACGGAGGATCAGGACGTCGCCGGCGATGAACTCGATATCGGAGATGATGTGGGTGGAGAGCAGGACGAGGCGGGAGGCGGCGATACCGGAGATGAGGTTGCGGAAGCGGACGCGCTCCTGGGGGTCGAGGCCGGCGGTGGGCTCGTCGAGGACGAGGATCTCCGGGTCGTCCATGAGAGCCTGGGCGATGCCCAGCCTGCGCCGCATGCCGCCGGAGTAGCCGGAGACGAGGCGCTTCATGTCGTCGGAGGAGAGGCCGACGCGCTCGGAGAGCTCGCGGACCTGACGCTCCGTCTCCTTCTCGTCGAGACCCTTCAAGGCGGCGATATAGCGGAGCATGTCGTTGCCGGTGAAGCCCCGGTAGAAGCCGAATTCCTGGGGCAGGAAGCCGAGCTTGGCGCGGTAGGCGTCGCCCAGCTTGCCGATCTCCTGTCCGTTGTAGAGGACGCGGCCGGAGGTCGGGCGCAGGAGACCGGTCATCATGCGCATGAGGGTGGTCTTGCCGGAGCCGTTGGGACCGAGGAGCCCGTAGACGCCGTGGGTCAAGCCGACGCTGAGCCGGTCCACCGCCCTTTTCCGCCCGAAGCGGCGGCTGAGGTTCTGAAATTGCAGTTCCATCTTCTACTCCTTCCGGGCGGACGCGAGGCGCGGCCGCGTTTTCGCAAAGTTCTACTTTTATATTAATCTAATCGTCAATGCAAGTCAATAGTTTCTTGTGTCAAATTTGTAAATATAAGGATTACGGTTCAAATTGGCTGCGCAGTTGGGGCCACTTCCGCCGCCCCGGCTCCGCCGGGCCGTACTTCCGCGGCCCCAAGCCTTCCCTACCGCTGCCGCTGGTAGGTGAAGCACAGCCCGGCGCAGAGGGCTGTTATTCGTGAAGATCCCGGCTATACCACAGAATAAAGCCTTGTTTCTCATCCGACCATTCTTTCGCGCTCCATGGGATTCCGCAATCCAGGATGGCCATGCCATGCCCCTGCATATAGTAACTATACCCGTTCCAGAATACGTCCTGAACGATCCATTCGTCCCGGATTCCTTCTTCGCAGGCTTTATCTCTGCCGGGATGCTTGGCGTTCATTTCTTCTCGTTCCCGGCTCCGCATATTCCAGAAAACTTCTCTGTGCTGATTCAGATAGTAACAAAAATCGGAATCTTCGGAGAATACGATATCGACCCATTCTCCTTCCGTATCGATGGCAAACATCCAGATCACAGGATAGCTGTTGCCCTCTATTTCAATATGATCCTGAATTGTCCAGGTATATCCTCTTTCCGTACTTTCCAGATTTTTTTGTATTTTGTTTATTTCCTCGTCAATCGTAGAAGAAGGCGTATATACCCGGTAATCCTCCGTGGGAACAGGCGTAGTGGAAGGCTGAACCGTCGGCGCAGGCCTTTCGCAAACAGGGTATTGCGTCCACTCGCCGTCCCAATAATAGCTTTCCCCCAGTCTTGGGTCGATATCGCATAAAGCAAAGACCTGCCCCATCAAATAGATAGACCATGTTTTGTCTGCGTTTTCAAATCCGGCGTTTGAACCTAAGCCTATATATTCATGCGGAAAATGAATCTTATGCAGATAACTGGAAGCTTCGTTCTTTCTTAAGAAACACATTCCTTCATATTGGAGTACTTGAGAGATGCCTATCTTTTCAGCCAGGTCTTTCGTGGGAACGTCCATAATGACGACGTCAATCCATTCCCCGAGATCATTCAGAGCATTGAGCCAAAGGGCTTCTTCTTTTTGCCCGTCCACATAGATATAATCGCGGGTCTTCCATTCGTATGAGCGGCCGGATTCTTCCAGATACTTCTGGATCAGCTCCATAGCCTTTTCTTTGCTCTCCGCCTGAGTGATCTCCAGATAATGTTTCCGATCTTCTTCGGTAAAATGGGCTAGAGAGCCTCCATATTTGGACGACTGAGACGGCTTTGCTGTTTCGGAAACTGTTTGCTGGTTGCCGATGTTAGCATCTTCATCCGATACGGTCTTCTTGGCTGTACACCCGGAAAAAGTCACAGAACACAACGCATATAGAAGGATAAAGAGTATAATTGCTTTTCTCTTCATGGATTGTTTCCTCTCGTAAAATAGAAAAGTGGCTCCATGATATGGAACCACCCGGTACGATTAGCTGATTACAGCAGTTCCGGAACCGGAACTATAGCCATATTCAAAATACAGACCGATACAATAATATGCATTGGCAGTTAAAGTGACTGCGCTTCCGCTTCTATTGTAACCAGCGGGCACATAAACAAATGTGCTGGAAACCCCGGAATGAGTAGAAGTCGCGACATAAGCAACGAGTGTAGAAAAAGAGCTAGAACCGTTTGAACCGTGGGCTTGTCCTCCCGGAGAAGAAGTTCCGGTCTTTCTTGTAGCACCAAAGGCATAGACATTCGACTCGTAGGTTTGACAAACGATGTTTTCGCTGGAGTCAATTGCCCATACCGGCACGACAGCCATAACAAGAATGACCATCAAGCAAAGGGCAATCCCCGGCTTAAGATACTTTTTCATAGATAACCTCCTTCATGTTTATGATACAATCCATTCCCTTTTGGCGCCACAAAGCGAATGAGTTGTTCCGGTGTGTTTTGGATTTACCTGGGGCGTTTGTATTGCATACAAATCCCCATATTCAGCAACGTACCAAGCCCCATAAAGCCATAGTAAAGGATTGCAAAGGATGGATAGATCAAAGTATTGATAAACAGCTCTTTGGAATTATCGCTCATCAACCTGTTCCGTATGGTAAACTGCTCAATGTTGCAGAAAGCGCGGACAGGCGTGACTAAGGCAGATTGCAGCGCGACCCAATCGGTGCTGACATTGGAAACGCCCATCTTTGCTCTGTAATTGCATTCTATAAAGAGCAGGCTCTCCATCAGGACGCAAATGAGCAAGAAGGACACCGCGACCAGCATTTGATTGCGCAATAAGGAGGATAAGGCGGCAATGAGCATTCCGAAATACGCGCCCGCCAAAGATACGGCAAGCAATCGGATCGCTCCGTATTGCAGCGCGTTAATTTCCCGATACAAGGTTCCATAGGTGTACCCGCGGCTCACGAGAGACAGGATTCCGACGTTATACCCCTGAAAGCCAAACAGAATCCCAAAGATCAGAAGCACCGCGCTGTAGAGTATAAACGCTACCGAAAATCCAGTTATAGCGGCTGCTATCATTTTGCTCGCAACCCATTTGCGGTAATTCTTCGTTGCAAGGGAGATTTCTCCCAACCCGCCGCTTTCCTCTTTACTGAACAGATCGCCTAAGAAGACAAGAAGCAGCGCGATTACCATCAGTCCCGAGAGAACGGAAGAAAAATCCATGGAATCCAGCCAGTAGTACCATGCCGAAAGGCTGGGGGCAATTTGCCATGACGCGCCGTTCCGTCCGCGAACAAGACTGCGGTAGTATCCTGTTTCGATTTCCCCTTCCTGATACTGCGTTTCTATCTGCTCTATCATATTCAGATATTCTTGCTTTTCCTGCTCATAAACAGGCTGGGAAGCAATTTGGCACCACATGATGCCGACTTTGGCTTCGACGCTTGATTCACCGTATTGACTGATAATAGGACTTGTGTCAAGAGAATAATCGTCACTGAACGCGTACTCAACTTTTTCCGCGCCGTAGGAGAGCGCTTTTTCTGTTGCGATCTCTTTGATCTCTTCCGTAATGTATTGGCCCCAATAAGGTTTGGTTTCTTCGTTCATCTTTTTAGCGTACCCTTTTGTGACATACGAAAGAGGTTTGGCTCCCGTCACGATGATCCATGCCGCAAAGACGAAAAGAACGGACAAAACAATCATGATCCACCGCTTATACCAAATCTTGCGGAGTTCATACCAGATAATCCGGCGCATGGCTAAACCTCCTTCCTCTGCATATGCTGCTCTATGACCCAAAGATTGTGGCGAATCCAGATCGGATTCTCTTGCTTCCGCCTTTGGACGCTCTTATTCTACCGCGCTAATTATTTTCTGTCAATACTATTATTCTGTATTTTGCCTATCTTTTTTTCTTTTTTTGTTGAGTATCTATATATTTCTCTTGCATTGTGGAAACATCTTTGCTATACTGTAGCCGAAGAAAGGAGGGCCGTTGTTTGGACGAAGAATGGATCAAGACCGCGAAAGAAAACATCCGCTATGGCTTTGTGGAGTTTCTCCTTCTCAAAATGCTCTCGGAGAGGGATATGTACGGTCACGAGATGAAAGCCGCACTGTTTGAGCGCACGGAGGGCCAGTTCCAGCTGAACGAGGCGCTCTACGCGCCCCTGTACAAGATGGCAAAGATGGGTCTCATCACCTCCCACCGGGAAAAGGCCGGGGAGAAGCGCACCCGCCTCTATTACCATCTGGAGGATTCCGGGCGGGAGTACCTGGCCTTCGGGATGGACGAGATCAGCGGCGTCTACGACGGCGTGATGAACCTGCTCTACGGCGACGATGAGGAGGGTGAGCATGCGTAGAATTCTTCCTTTCCTGAAAGTCATGCAAACAGCCGGGCTCCCCGAAAACCTTGTCCGCGACGCGGAAGAGGAGCTGGAAAGCCCGCAGGAGGGTCTGACTTATCTGGAGCCGACCCACGACGACCCGGGCGCCTTCGAAAGGCTGTACTACTCTCCGGTGGAGCTGCAGCACAACGCGAAGAAGGCGAGAGCCAAGGCGGCGAGGTGGAAAAGATTCGGATTGATTACGCTTGCTGCGACCATTGTTCTTGCGATGTTTGTTTTCCTGTGCGGATATACAATTTACCGGATGAGCGGAACTACAGTGGTCGGAGACGCTGAAACGGTTATCAATACTCTTGAGGAAAAAATG
>Ga0079305_1003459_pt1 | contig 10670 bp, 10 predicted proteins | sample LMS_cellobiose_e_FD_79183 | JGI IMG/M metagenome (GOLD analysis project Ga0079305, IMG submission 79183) | Rumen-fistulated moose microbial communities from Alaska, USA - LMS_cellobiose_enrichment | ecosystem: Host-associated > Mammals > Digestive system > Stomach > Rumen fluid ... | reverse complement strand
GTTCTGGGCGGATCCCTTGGAGAGATGCATGCAGAGAGAATTGCAAATGCACAGGCTTTGGCTCTGAAGAATGGAACTCCGTTCATCCAGGTCAACGATTCCGGTGGAGCAAGAATCCAGGAAGGTATCCTGGCTCTTGGCGGCTACGGAAAACTGTTTAGAAACAACACTATCTCTTCTGGTGTTATCCCACAGATCTCAGTTATTCTGGGACCATGTGCCGGCGGTGCAGTATACTCACCAGCTATCACTGACTTCATCTTCATGGTTGACGGTATTTCCAATATGTATATCACCGGACCAGAAGTAATCAAGGCTGTTACCGGCGAGGAAATCTCCCAGGAAGCACTGGGTGGAGCAGCTGCTCACTGCGGAACCAGCGGTGTTGCACACTTCCGTTTCCCAACCGAAGAAGCTTGTATCGAGGGCGTAAGAAAGCTTCTTAACTACCTCCCTGCAAACAACATGGAGCCAGCTCCAGTTTCACCATGCACAGACCCTGTTGACAGAGAGACACCTGAGCTTATGGATATTCTCCCTGACAACATCAACCAGGGCTATGATATGAAGGAATTCATCTACTCCATCTTCGATGCCGACAGCTTCATGGAAGTTCAGGCAGACTTTGCAAAGAACGTTGTAGTAGGTTTCGCAAAACTCAACGGCCGGACAGTGGGCGTTTTCGCAAACAACCCTAAGTTCTTCGCCGCTTCACTGGACATCAACTCATCCGACAAGGGTGCACGGTTCATCCGGTTCTGCGATGCATTCAACATTCCAATCATCTCACTGGTAGACGTACCGGGCTTCCTCCCAGGCGTTGAGCAGGAGCACGGTGGAATCATCCGCCACGGAGCAAAGATCCTCTACGCTATTGCAGAGGCTACAGTTCCAAAAGTAGCACTTATCATCAGAAAGTCCTATGGTGGAGCATTCATCGCAATGTCTGCTAAGCAGCTGGGCTATGACCGGACACTGGCATTCCCGACATCACAGATTGCTGTAATGGGCGCAGCTGGTGCTGCAAACATCATCTTCAGAAAGGAGATCAAGGCTGCTGAGGATCCAGCTGCCAAGAGAGCCGAGAAGATCAAGGAGTTTGAGGCTGAGGTCATGAACCCATTTGTTGCAGCAGGCTACGGATATGTTGATGATGTAATCGATCCAAAGTATGCAAGAATCGAGCTCATCAGATCTGTAGAGATGCACATCACCAAGAGAGAAGACAGACCTGCTAAGAAGCATGGAAACATTCCTCTGTAATTTGGAGTAAAGTATGGATATAGAAGTATTCAGCTATACACTGGTTTCCACAGTCATCGGACTTTTGGTAGTATTCTCCTTCCTGGCTTTCCTGGCTGTTGTCATGGTTATCCTGGGAAAATGGGATATGGCCAAGGCTGCCAAGGCTGAGAAGAAAGCAGCTTCTGCTGCTCCGAAAGCTGACAATGCAGCTGCTCCTGAGGCTGCCGAGAGTATGGATTGGCTTATCGCAGCTGTTGCCGCATTTGTGGCACAGGATGAGGAGCCTGTTTCTGCTGAGGCATGGACACCAAGTGAATATTTAAACAACCCATGGGCAAAGGCACCTCGGGTTTCAAAAAGACTTTCTGGAGTTAACAGATGAAAAAAGAGATTAATTTTGAGTTCGATGGTAACAAATACAAAGTAGACGTTGAGTCAGACGGCGAAAACCTTGTTATCACAAAAGATGGAAAGACATACAACGTAAAGCTTATCGGCGGTGCTGCCAAGAAGCCGGCTCCACGTAAGGCACCTGCTGCTGCACCTGCAGCTGCACCTGTTGCCGCTCCTGCACCAGTAGCTGCTGCTGGTGCTAAGGACGTAGTTGCCCCAATGCCTGGAACAATCAAGGATGTAAAGGTAAAAGTTGGCGACGCAGTCAAGAACGGACAGCTGGTCTGCATCATGGAAGCTATGAAGATGGATATGGAAGTGTTTGCTTCTGCTGACGGAACTGTAGCTGAAGTATGCCTTGCCGGTGGTTCAAGCGTACAGAAGGGCCAGGCTATCGTTAAACTGGCATAAGGGGTAATTGCATGTTAGAATTATTGACAAATTTCTTGTCCAATACCGGTTTTGCCAACCTTACCTGGCAGTACCTGGTCATGATCGGCATGGGCTGTCTCCTGCTGTATCTGGGTATTGTCCGTGGGTTCGAACCTCTTCTTCTGGTTCCGATCGGATTTGGATGTATTCTGTGCAACCTTCCTATTACAGGACTTATGGATGAAGGCGGACTGCTCAAATACTTCTATTTCGGAGTAGAGCATGGTCTGTTCCCGCCGATTATCTTCCTGGGTATCGGTGCTATGACAGACTTCGGTCCTCTTCTGGCCAACCCGATTACATTCCTCCTGGGGGCAGCAGCCCAGCTGGGTATCTTTGCAACTCTTATCGGTGCCAAGGCATTGGGATTCACATTCTGTGAGGCAGCTTCCATCGGTATCATCGGTGGTGCAGACGGTCCTACAGCTATCTTCCTGACATCCAAGCTGGCTCCGCACCTTCTGGGACCTATCGCTGTTGCAGCATATTCCTACATGGCACTGGTTCCATTCATCCAGCCACCTATCATCAAGGCTCTTACCTCCAAGAAAGACCGGATGATCCACATGGCAGAGGTGCGCCAGGCATCCAAGACAGCAAAGATTCTGTTCCCTATCATCGTATGTATCATCGCATCACTCCTGGTTCCAGATGCAGCATCCCTTCTTGGTATGCTCATGCTTGGTAACCTGATGAAAGAGTGTGGTGTGACAGAGCGTCTTACCAAGACAGCAGGAAACGAGCTTATGAACATCGTAACCATCTTCTTGGGTCTTGCAGTAGGTTCCAAGATGTCTGCTGAGCACTTCCTTACAATCCAGACAATCATGATCATCTGTATGGGTCTGGTTGCATTCTGTATGGGAACTGCTGGTGGTGTACTCTTCGGACAGATTCTCAAGATCATCACAAAGGGCAGAGTAAACCCTATGATTGGTGCTGCCGGAGTATCCGCTGTACCAATGGCTGCCAGAGTAGTTCAGAAAGTAGGACAGCAGGAAGATCCTTCCAACTTCCTCCTTATGAACGCCATGGGCCCGAACGTTGCCGGAGTTATCGGATCTGCAGTTGCTGCAGGTATCCTCCTCTCCCTGGCACGGTAAGTCCTGTTTTCTGGCAATATCAAGCTCCCCATCCGGGGAGCTTTTTTTATCCTTACGGCCTAAATTAAGTCTTGAAAAAAGGATACTTTCAAGGTAAAATCAGAATATGGCAGAATCTCAATTCAAAGCAGTGCTTTTTGATGTGGACGGGACACTGTACCCTCAGTCTTTTTTCATAAAAACCAGCATCCAGTTCATGCTGCTCCATCCGCTCCTGAGTGCGGCTTTCCGCCAGCTTAGGCGGGATGTACGGGCTATAGGTGGGGTAGAGGATCTGCATCTGGCTCAGGCCTCTCTTGCGGCAGGATACCTCAGGATTCCGGCAGAGCGGGCTCAGGAGCTTCTGGAGACACACATCTACGGCACCTATATGGCAATGTTAAGCAAGGCAAAACCGTACCCCCAGGTGCCATCACTGCTTTCTGCACTTAAAAATGCAGGGCTCAAGATGGGGGTCATCACAGACTATCCAGTGGGGGATAAGCTTTCTGCCCTGGGGTTTGACCAGTACTGGGATGTGGCAATTTCTGCCGACGAGCTGGGACATCTTAAACCGGAACCAGATGCCTTCCTGCTGGCAGCCGAGAAACTTAAAATTTCACCAGATAATATAATTTATGTTGGAAATGAATATAAATATGATATAATAGGGGCAAAGAAAGCCGGGATGAAGGCTGCCTATCTATCGAAGCACCAGATGCCGGACAGCATTGCAGACATAACATTCTCGGATTTTGAGGATTTACGGAGATATATACTTGGGAATTAACGGCATAAACATTTTCTTCTTTATTTTCTCTCTTGTAGTTGAGCTTCTGATTCTTTTTGCATTCAGGAGAGCTGATATCAACAGCCGCTCTGTGGATCGGGTGCGCCGTCAGTTTGATAAGGGAAAAGAGGAGCTGGATGAGATTGTAAAGGAGAAAAAACTGGAGCTCAACGACATAAAGCATGCCATGGAAGGGAGCGAGCAGGAGGCCCGGGACCTGATAAAAAGCTTTGAATCCAGTTTCAATATGGTGCGGAAAAGGGACGATGAGATAAAGCTTCTCAAGAACCAGCTGGACAGTTTCCGCAGTGCATTCAACGATATGGCCGATGCCTCCCAGAATGCAGACAAGAACCTGCAGCTCCTTAAGCAGGAATCCAGGAATGTGGAGATAGTCCGCCGCAATATCCAGGATCTGACCCAGAAGCTTGCTGGTATCAAGGAGGAGAGCGACTCCATCCTGTCTCAGTTCAAAAAGGAGAATGAAGAGTCTTTTGAGCAGCTCAGGCTGAATCTGCTGAATACAGTGAATCTGAACATGGGAGCGCTGCAGGATGGCCTTGAGATGGCTGGAAAACGGCTTGACACATTCAATTCCCAGATAGAGGAGCTTACCGGACGGCAGGCGCTGGTGTCCGAGAATGCGGTCAAGGATTTGACTATTGCTATGAATGCCAAGCTCGATTCCTTCAAGGAGAGTATTGAGTCCTTTGGAAAAGGCTATATGGAGCGGCTTGACCTTCTTAAGGACAAGAATACTGCTGTGGAGAGCGAGCTGTTCAAAATTCTGGATACAGAGAGCCGGAACCGGCTGGAGGCTTTGCGGAGCGAGATTGAGAAGGTCTTTATGTCGTATCAGACCTCTATTTCCGAGAAGATTGCCTCGGTGGATAACCTTAAGAATGATATCGATGCTCTGAGTACAGCTTTAATAGAGATAAAGAGCGGTATGGATGATGTGAAAGCCAAGGCTCTGGATGAGCTTTCCGGCAAGGTGAAGGCTTCCGAAGACCTGTTTATGAGCAGCTTCCAGAACCGTCTGGATGATATGGAGCACAGGACATCAGATCAGCTGGATAAGCTAGAAAAGACTCTTAAGGGTCTTGAGAACCTGGACAATATTGATGGAAAGCTTGCTGCGACAGGTCAGCAGCTTGAGAATATAAACAAGATGATGGAATTTCTTGCCAAGACCGAGACCCGCCTTAACGACAAACTGCGGCAAGGGGAGGAGACTATTGCTGTTCTGGGCAATCTGGTGGAAAAACCCGATTATGCCGCTGTATCGGCCTCAAACCTGGACTCCTCTGCCAGGAACGAGACCGCAAAACAGCTTATCCAGCGGGGTTGGAGCAACGAAAAAATTGCCGAGACTCTGGATATAAGCGTAGGCGAAGTGGAGCTGATACGGGAGTTCCACTGATCATAATAATTTTTTTTCAACTCTTATTGACTATTATAATTTCATATTAGTATCTTTTATTTAAAGGAAACAACAGAGGTTACACAAATTGGAAAAAGGCACTGAGGACGATAAAATAGAACAGGAGATTCAGATCGAGGCTGAGAAACCTGAAACTGCAGAAGAACCGGTGGATGAGGTTGCTGCCCTTAAGGAGCAGATTCAGAAGCTGGAATCAGAGAAGGCAGAGATGAAGGACCAGTTCCTCCGGAAGGCTGCCGATTTTGAGAACTTCCGCAAACGTCTTATCAGAGATAAGGAAGATGCTGTCTCTTTTGCAAACACTGCACTTCTTACCGACCTGATCAATGTCTTGGATGACTTTGAGCGGGCCGAGGCAGCAGCCAGACAGTCCAAGGATTTCGAGACCCTGGCCAGCGGTGTGGATCTTATCGAGAAGCAGCTTTCTACTCTCTTGGAGAAAAAGTGGGGGCTTCAGAAGTATGTCCCGATGAACGAGGCATTTGACCCCGAGAAGCACGAGGCCCTTATGATGACAGAGTCCCCTGATGTAAAGGAAGCTACTGTGGCAGAGGTGTTCCAGAACGGATACATCCTGCACGGAAGAGTTATACGGCATGCAAAGGTCAAGGTTTGTATGCCTGTAAAAAATAATTGAACATTTTATCTATAAGGAAGGAATATTATGGGAAGAGTAATTGGTATTGATCTTGGAACAACAAACTCGTGTGTTGCAGTTATGGAAGGTGGAGAACCTGTAGTAATCGCAAACTCAGAAGGACAGCGGACAACTCCGTCTATCGTGGCTTTTACAGACAAAGGTGAACGTCTTGTGGGACAGCCTGCCAAGAACCAGATGGTTACAAACCCTGAGAACACAGTCTATTCAATCAAACGGTTCATCGGATGCAAATATGGCGAGATGGCTTCTGATGCCGCACTTATGCCATATAAAATGGAAGCTGGCCCTGCCAACGACATCAGAGTGAATATCAGAGGCAAACAGTATTCTGCACCAGAGATCTCTGCAGCAGTTCTCCAGAAGATGAAGAAGACAGCAGAGGATTATCTTGGCGAGAGCGTTACCGAGGCTGTAATCACAGTTCCAGCTTATTTCAACGATGCACAGCGTCAGGCAACCAAGGATGCAGGTAAAATTGCAGGTCTTGAGGTAAAGAGAATTGTAAACGAGCCTACAGCAGCATCCCTTTCATACGGGTTCGGCAAGGATAAAAAAGAAGAAAAAATTGCAGTATACGACCTGGGCGGAGGTACATTCGATATCTCAATCCTGGAGCTGGGCGACGGCGTATTCGAGGTCAAGTCCACCAACGGCGATACACATCTTGGAGGCGATAACTTTGACCAGGAAGTGATTCACTGGATGATCGATACTTTCAAGGCAGATACAGGAATCGACCTCTCCAAGGACAGAATGGCACTCCAGCGGCTTAAAGAGGCTGCAGAGAAAGCTAAGATTGAGCTTTCCAGTGCTCAGTCCACAGAGATCAACCTGCCGTTCATCACAGCAGATGCATCTGGTCCTAAGCACCTTCAGATGTCCCTTACCCGGGCTAAGTTCGAGGGTATGGTGGAGCACCTGATCAACAAGACCAAGGAGCCATGTGTCAAGGCTCTTAAGGATGCAGGTCTTTCTGCTTCCGAGATTGACGAGGTAATCCTGGTTGGCGGTTCCACCAGAATCCCGGCTGTACAGACAATGGTAAGGCAGATTTTCGGCAAGGAGCCTAACAAGAGCGTAAACCCAGACGAAGTTGTAGCAATGGGTGCAGCTATCCAGGGTGGTATTCTGGGTGGCGATGTAAAGGATATTCTGCTTCTGGATGTAACTCCGCTTTCTCTGGGTATCGAGACCCTGGGCGGTGTATTCACCAAGCTGATTGAGCGGAACACTACAATTCCTACACGGAAGAGCCAGATCTTCTCTACAGCTGCAGATGGCCAGACCGCAGTTTCCATCCATGTCCTCCAGGGAGAGCGTGAGATGGCTGCCAACAACAAGACACTGGGCAACTTTGACCTGGTAGGTATTCCACCTGCACCACGGGGAGTTCCACAGATTGAGGTAACATTCGATATTGATGCCAACGGTATTGTCCATGTTTCTGCCAAGGATATGGCTACAGGAAAAGAGCAGAGCATCAAGATTGAGTCTTCCTCCGGACTTTCCGAGAGCGAGATTGACAGAATGGTAAAAGAGGCAGAGGCTCACTCTGAGGAAGATAAGAAGGAAAGAGCCAAGATCGAAGTCAAGAACGAGGCCGACAGCATGATTTACCAGACCGAGAAAGCTCTTAAGGACTATGGCGACAAGATTGGCGCTGATGACAAGGCCAAGATTGAGTCAAGCCTCAAGGAGCTCAAGGAAGCTGCCAAGACCGATAATATCGATGACATCAAGGCCAAGATTGAGAGCCTTAAGCAGGCTTCATATAAGCTGGCAGAACAGATGTATGCTGCAAATGCTGCTAAGAACGGCGGTGCAAATCCAGGAGCTGGAGCTGCAGGTGCAGGTCCAAACCCGGGAGCTGGTGCACAGGCTGGAAATAATCCAGGTGCCGGAGCACAGAATGCAGGCCCGAAGAGCGGCACTGTTGATGATGTAGACTTTGAAGTAGTGGACGACGATAAGAAATAATGGCAACCAAGAGAGATTACTATGAGGTTTTGGGGGTAGATAAATCTGCCTCCAAAGAGGACATAAAAAAAGCTTACAGAAAGCTGGCTATCAAATACCATCCCGACAGGAATGCCGGAAACCCCGAGGCCGAGGAGAAGTTCAAAGAAGCTACCGAGGCCTACGAGGTACTTGGAGATGATAAGAAGCGCCAGGCCTACGACCAGTTCGGCTTTGCCGGGGTAGATGGCAACATGGGCGGCGGTGGAGCACACGACTACTCCAACGTATTCCATGATTTCCAGGATATCTTTGGTGGCGACTTCTCTATTTTTGACACATTCTTCGGCGGTGGTGGCAGCTCCAGAGGTGGCCGTGGCTATGGTGGCCAGTACCGGGGTGCAGACCTGCGGTACAATCTGGATATCTCTTTCAAGGATGCAGTCTATGGCACCAAGGTTGAGATTTCCTACAACAGGAATGTAAGCTGTACCGAATGTAAAGGGACTGGCTCTGCCGCCGGGTCTGGACGGAAGATGTGTCCTACCTGCGGTGGTACTGGCCAGGTACGCCGGAACTCTGGTTTCTTCTCTCTTGCCACCACCTGCTCCACCTGTCATGGAGAGGGTTCTATAATAGAGAAGCCCTGCAGCCATTGTGGCGGCAGCGGTGTAAACAGAAAAGTTCAGAAGATCAAGGTCACAATTCCTCCTGGCATAGAGCCTGACAAACAGATCAGCATCCCTGGTCAGGGCGATGCAGGTCCTGCAGGTGGTGTACCTGGGGATCTCTATGTCTTTGTGAATGTGCGGCCTCATGAATATTTTGAGCGCAGCGGCAACGACCTGTACTGCATGGTTCCTATAAATGTGGCTCAGGCTGCTCTGGGCTGCAGCATAAATGTAGATACTTTGGACGAGAAGAAGGTCAAACTTAAGATTCCGGCAGGAATTCAGAACGGTAAGCTGCTCCGTCTTAAGGGTGAGGGAGTTCCGTTCCTGCATAAACCGGATAAGAAGGGAGATCTCTATATCAAGATTCAGATTGTCACACCGGAACATCTTTCCTCCCGGGCCAAGGCTCTTATGGAAGAGCTTTCCCAGCAGCTGGGGGATAACGAGAATCCAAAGCCGGTGCGCCTCTCTTCCTTGTAATAAGCGCCTATGGCTGTCTCCCGTTCCCGATGCTACAAAGTAAGCGAGATCACAAAATGCATCAAGGACTATCTGGAGGGAGAATTCTATTCTATCCAGATAGAGGGAGAGGTCTCTGGCTTTAAGCCATCCAGCTCAGGACATTACTATTTTACACTCAAGGACAGCACAGCAGCCATCAGTGCCGTGCTCTTTGCCCGGTCTGCCAAGAACGCAGGGTATCTGCCAAAGGATGGCGACCTGGTTGTTGTCACCGGCAATGTGACTGTCTATGCCAAAAGCGGAAACTATCAGATTGTCTGCAGCTACATAGAAAAAGCGGGGCAGGGAGACATCTTTGCAGAGCTGGAAAAGCGCAAACAGCGTCTGGCCGCAGAAGGGCTCTTTGACCAGGATCGTAAGAAGCCTATTCCGTCATATCCCAAGCGGGTAGGGGTTGTCACATCACCCAGCGGTGCCGCTATCCGGGATATCCTGCGGGTTCTTAAACGGCGTAACAACACCATAGATCTTATTATCCTTCCAGCACCAGTGCAGGGGGACGATGCTGCCCCTGTCATTGCATCCCAGATCCGCAGAGCCAATATGTTCAGGCTGTGCGACGTACTTCTGGTATCCCGTGGCGGCGGTGCCCCCGAGGATCTTTTGCCATTCTCAGACGAGGAGGTGGTACGGGCTGTGGCAGCATCAGAGATTCCCACTATATCAGCAGTAGGTCACGAGATAGATGTAGTTCTTTCCGATTTTGCCGCAGACCTCAGGGCTCCAACACCATCGGCCGCCGCCGAGATGGTATCCAGGGAGGCAGAGAATGTCATAGGCCGGATACAGGAGTGTCGGAATTCTATCCAGAATGCTATGCTGGATAAACTTGACAGAGCTCGTCTGGTTATGGAAAACTGTTCCAAGGAGAACCTTAAGAGGAATATGGAGGGGCTTTTGGATGACATGCACCAGAGCCTTGATGATGAGCAGGAAAAGCTGTGCCGTACAGTACGGGATATCCTTAAGGAAAACCGTCACAGATTGGAACTCCTTTCTGGAAGCCTTATGGCATCTTCCCCTGAATCAATCTTAAGACGGGGATATGCTGCAGTATACAACAGGAGCAGGGATAAATATGCTGGCTCTGCCGCATCGGTCAGTGCCGGGGATCAGATTGATATCACCTTCTGGGATGGAACAGTAGGTGCTGTTGCCGGAAAAAAGGGAGAATAAAATGAGCTTTGAAGAAAAACTTACCAGACTTGAGGAGATAAACGAGAGCATGAAAGAGGGGGGACTCCCTATCGAAAAGGCGATGCATCTCTTTGAGGAGGGGATAAAGCTCTCTTCTGCATTGGAGAAGGAGATAGGAAAGATGGAGCGGAAGGTGGAGATTCTTATCAACAAGCCTGACACACCGGAAGAAAAACCTGAGTTTGAGCTATTCCCGGAGCTGGATATAGAGGATAAGGATTAAGGAGCTGTAAACTCCACTTTGTCTCCCACCTTGATTCCATGCCGCTGGAAT
>Ga0079305_1003458_pt1 | contig 10672 bp, 12 predicted proteins | sample LMS_cellobiose_e_FD_79183 | JGI IMG/M metagenome (GOLD analysis project Ga0079305, IMG submission 79183) | Rumen-fistulated moose microbial communities from Alaska, USA - LMS_cellobiose_enrichment | ecosystem: Host-associated > Mammals > Digestive system > Stomach > Rumen fluid ... | reverse complement strand
GGTTCGAGGTGGACGGCGCGCGGGCCATGGCCATGTTCCCCCCCGCGGCGCTGCTGCGCGACAGCGACAAGAGGCCGGAGACCTTTGTGGACCTCCGGGCGCTCCGCAGCGAGGCCAAACGCATCTGCCAATATTTATACTGAGGTGTTTATGAGCGATTTTGAACCCATTGGCTTGCAGCACAAGCCGCTGTTTGACGAGATTTACAGCCGGGAGCTGTCCCAGAGCTCCGGCGACAGTTTTGGAAATGTCTATTTGTGGGACCTGCTCTGCCGGCGCAACGTGGCCCGGCTGGGAGACAGGATCGGCATCGAGTACATGTGTCCGCGGGGCATTTTTTACGCCTTCCCCTCCGGGAGCGGCGATTTGAAGAGCGCGGTGGAGGCCCTTCGCGCGCGCGCGGCCCTGCACGGGCGGCCGCTGGAGCTCTGGGCGATGACGCCGGGGCAAAGGCAGCTGCTGGAGGAGACCTTTCCGGGGCAGTTTGAGTATACCGACGACCGGGACGATTATGACTACATCTACTCCGTGGAGTCCTTTGCCACACTGGCCGGGAAAAAGCTGCACGGCAAGCGCAATTTCTGCAACCGGTTTGAAAAGACCTATGCCTGGGAGTTTCGCCCCCTGTCCCCGGCGCTGTTCGACGACTGCCGCACGCTCTTGAACGATTGGGACCGGGAAAAGGACGATCCCAACCCGGAGGAGGACCGGGCCATCGCGCGGGTCTTCCGCGAGTGGGACTCCCTGGGGATGTGCGGCGGGGTGCTGTATGCAGACGGAAAACCCGTTGCCTTTACCATCGCCGAGCCGCTGACGCCGGATACCGTGGACGTGCATTTTGAAAAGGCGCAGGCGGAGCTGCCCGGCGCCTATCCCATGATCGCCAGGGAGTTTGCCCGCTATCTCCAGTCCGAAAAGCCGGAGGTGCGCTTCCTCAACCGGGAGGAGGACATGGGCGTGCCCAACCTCCGCAAGGCCAAGGAGGAGTGGTATCCCCTCTATCTGCTGGAAAAAACCACCGCCGTGTGGCGGGAGAACTGACATGGGCGAGCTGCGGCTCTCCCGTCCCGGAGACGAAAAGACGCTCAAGGCGCTCTGGAAGGACGTTTTCGGGGACGGGGAGGCATTCATTGAGCTCTTCTTCCGGGAGGTCTATACCCCCGGCATGGCCGCCGTGGCGGCGGAGGACGGCAAAATCGTCTCGGCGGCGTACGCCGTCCCCTTTGGCGAGGCGCTGTATATCTACGCCGTGGGCACCAGGGCGGAATACCGGGGCCGCGGTCTGGGCAAGGCGGTGACCCTGCTCGCCGCCGGAGGGAGAGCCGCCTATCTCTGCCCCGCCGAGCCGTCTCTTTTTGGGTGGTATCAGCGGGAGATGGGCGCGGAGCCGGTATCCCGGCGCGCGCCGGCCGCGCCGCCGGAAAAACTCGCCGAGATATCGCCGGAGGAATACCGCGCCCGGCGGGAGGCGATGCTCTCCGGCGTCCCCCACGCGGCGTATTCCGACGGAATTTTAAAGCTCTTCTCCCTCTCCGGCGGCTTTTTCGCCGGGGAAGACGGCTCTCTCTGGGCCATGGAGGACGGCAGGGTGCACGAAGCGCTGCCCCCCTCCCCCGGCGGCGAGCCCTATATTCTGGGAATCAACGGGGCAGGACCCATTTACTGGGGATTGACCCTCGCATGAAAAAGGCCTTCTGTCTGTGTGACAGAGGGCCTTTTTCATGCGTTGGCAGCGTCAAGATAATAGATGGTCAGCAAATCCACGCAGGCGTCATAGCTTTTCATGCCCCGGTCGTCGCCGTAGGTCTCCAGAAACACCTCGTATACCTTATCGGAAATCTCGGCTGCCTTGGTGTCATAGCGCGCCCAGTAGGCGTTATGTACCTGCAGATCCCGCTGCACATCCTCATTCAATGAGGAATACACCTCCAGCCAGGCGGCGTAATCCGCGCCGTGGAGCGCGTTGCCCAGGTATACATAGGCCATCAACGCGCCGGAATAGACAAAGGTCGCGTTCCCGTCCTCCATGCAGGCCAGGATGCCCACGAAATTGGCCTCGTCCTCGGCGGCCACGCCCCGCTGGTGGGCCAGCTCGTGGCCGATGGTGGCGGGCAACAGGGCCATGGGGCAGTCCACGTTGAGATTGGCCTCGGCGGTGTAGGGGAAAAAGAAGCCGGTATTGTTGATCCAACTCATAAAGCGGGAGAAGACCACTGGCTTTGCCCGGAGGTCCGGGCCGGAGAGCGAGGGAAATTTTTCCTGCACGGCGCGGTAAAGGGTTTTGGAGTGCTCGAAAAGATATTGCTCATCGGCGGTGAAAAACCCGTCCGCGTCCCGGTCCACTCGGTGGGAATACTCGTTGGCCGTATCGGCAAAATACTGCGTGACGCTCTGCAGCTCCTCCACGGAGATGGGCCGCCGCTCCAGTTCCGACTGGATGGTAAAGCTGTCAGAATAATAGCAGACGCCCCACCACAGACTGAAAAGGCCAAACAGCGTCAAGCCCATGCACAGCACCGAGACCGTCCAGCGATAGAGCCCCTCCCCGCCGCGGCGGCGGACAAAGTGGAAAATGAGCTGCGCGAGAAAGGCAAGCCCCATGAGTATCCACGCAACGATGACCCATTGGGCCACGGAAAAGGGCACGAGAGAATACGCCCGTCCCGCCGCCCGGTGCCAGGGGCGCACCAGCGTCCTGCTCAGCGCGTTCATCAGCGCCCTGTTCTCCCGAAAGAGGAAATAAAAGACCAGCCACGCCGCGTCCAGCAGCAGCAGGACATGGCGCGCTGGGCAGCGGCGCCACAGGGCGGATAACGTGATTTTCTTTTTCTCCGTCGTTTCCATAGACGTATTGTACTCCATCGGCTTCCGCCCGGCAACAGAATCTTTTTGGCAATTAACGGAAAATGCCCCCGGATAAAAATCCGGGGGCATAAACGATATTCGGCTTAGAGAGCGGCCTTGGCCTTGTCGCACAGAGCGGTGAAGGCGTCGGCGTCGTGGATCGCCAGCTCGGAGAGCATTTTGCGGTTCATCTCGATGCCGGAGAGCTTCAGACCGTGCATGAAGGTGGAATAATTCATGCCGTTGAGCTTGCAGGCGGCGCTGATGCGGGTGATCCACAGTTGCCGGAAGTCGCGCTTTTTCAGCTTGCGGCCCACATAAGCGTAGCGGCCGGACTTCATGACCTGCTGATTGGCCATCTTATAGTGACGGGACTTGGCGCCCCAGTAGCCCTTGGCGAGACCAAGCTTTTTATTTCTTCTCTTGCGCGTCATCATCGCGCCTTTAACTCTGGCCATATTTCAAATCCTCCTTATTTATACGGAACCATGCGCTTGATCGTGGCCTCGTTGGTGACGTCGGCATAGGTGCCCTGGCGGAGACCTCTTTTGCGCTTGGTGGATTTCTTGTTGAGAATGTGGCTCTTGTAGGCGTGAGCACGCTTGACCTTGCCGGTCTTGGTGAGATTGAATCTCTTTTTCGCGCCGCTGTGAGATTTCAGTTTCGGCATGGCATATTTACTCCTGTACTTTTTGTTTACCTGATTTGTCCGGGGCCTTGGGGGACAGGAAAATGGACATATTCCGGCCCTCCAGCTTGGGGTTTTTGTCCAGAGTGGCAATTTCGGTGCACTGGGCGGCAAAATTCGTAAGCAGCTGCTCACCGATGTTGGTGTGCGCCATCTCGCGGCCGCGGAAACGCACGGTGACCTTCAGCCGGTCCCCATCCAGCAGGAATTTCTGTCCGTTTTTCAGCTTGGTATTGAAGTCGTTGGTGTCGATGCCCGGAGACATGCGGATCTCCTTGACCTCAATGATGCGCTGGTTTTTACGGGCTTCCTTTTCCTTTTTGGTCTGCTCAAAACGGAACTTGCCGTAATCCATGATGCGGCAGACAGGCGGCTTGGCCTGGGGAGAGATCAAAACAAGGTCCATCTCCCGTTCCTCGGCGATCTGCAGCGCCTGCTCGCTGGACATGATGCCCAGTTGCTCGCCTTCCTCGCTGATCAGGCGGACTTCCGGCTCGCGGATCTCATCGTTGAGCAAATGATTCTGGGTAGCGATCTTCAAACACCTCCGAAAATTGCTTGTGCGCTGATGCAGCGCCCACTCCAAACGAAAAATGCGGATACTGATCGTCGTATCCGCACAAAAACGAAGCCCTTTTTCGGGCTTTCCGTCGTGTTGACCGCGGCGCGCCGATGCGGCCGGGTGAGGTCGGATACGACCTGCTTCCTTTTAAGCGTGAGTATTATAGCCGGTATTGCAGCACTTGTCAAGGGGAGGAAGAAGATTTTTTCCTCCCCGTTCGGCGCTTCAATAGGTCCCCGGCTCGCCCTCCATGCCCTTGGCGATCTTCACGATCCGGCTGGTGCCCAGGCGCTCCGCGCCCAGAGCGATGAACCGCTCCGCGTCCTCCAGGGAGGCGATGCCGCCGGCGGCCTTGACCTTCACATGGGGCGCGCAGTTGGCGCGCAGCAGCGCCACGTCCTCAAAGGTGGCTCCGCCCTTGGAAAAGCCGGTGGAGGTCTTGATATAATCCGCCCTGGAATCGGAGACGATCTGGCACAGGCGCAGCTTCTCCTCCTCCGTTAAGAGGCAGCACTCAATGATGACCTTCAGCAGTCTGCCGTTGCAGGCGCGCTTGACCCGGTCGATCTCGTCGGCGATCTTGTCCCAGCAGCCGTCCTTTACCATGCAGAGGTTGACGACCATGTCGATCTCATCCGCGCCGTTCTGTACAGCGTCGTTGGCCTCAAAGGCCTTGACCACCGGCGAAGAGTAGCCGTTGGGGAAGCCGATGACGGTGCAGACCTTCATCCTGTCCCCCACATACCGCTTGGCACCGGCCACGTGGGCGGGAGGGATGCAGACGCTGGCGCAGCCATAGCGGATGGCGTCGTCGCACAGCTGTCTGATCTCCTGGGCGGTGCAGTCTGTGCGCAGGAGCGTGTGGTCACAGCGGGACAGTATATCCTTCAAATCCATGGGTAATACCCTTCTTTCTCGTTTTTTTCTATCCTAACATACTTTCGCCGTTTTGCCAAGGCGCCAAGGGGAATAATGCGCCCCCGGCGGCAATATACTGTGGCGAGGTGTTACCAATGGATGAAAAGCGAAGCAACAACACTGTCCTGCTCCGGGGCTCCCCGGCGGGAGAGCCCGGCTTCTCCCACCAGAGCCGCGGCGAGCGATTCTATTCCCTGCCCCTGGAGGTGACCCGTCTGTCCGGGACGGCGGACCGGATCAACCTGATACTGCGCCGGGAGCAGCTCTCCCAACTCCGCCCCTCGCGGGCGGGACTGATCGAGGTGCGCGGCGAGCTGCGCTCCTTCAATAACCGCAGCGGCGAGGGGAGCCGCCTGGTCATCACCGTGCTGGCGCGGGAGATCGTCACGCCGGGGGAGAACATCTGGGAAAACCGGGTGGAGCTGACCGGTACGCTGTGCAAGAGTCCCAACTACCGCACCACGCCCCTGGGCAGGGAGATCTGCGATCTGATGCTGGCGGTGAACCGCCCCTATGGCCGCAGCGACTATCTGCCCTGCATCGCCTGGGGACAGAACGCCCGGCGGGCCGCGGAATGGCGCGTGGGCGATCGCGTCTGGCTGCTGGGCCGGCTGCAGAGCCGGGAATACATAAAGAATCTGGACGGAGAGGCCGTCCGCCGCACGGCCTTCGAGGTCTCCATCACCGAAATTGAGCCGGAGGAGGAGCGGTAAAATCCGGAGCGGAATAGACCGCTCCGGATGATTATTATGTCAACCAAACAGCTCCTCCAGCTCGCGGCGCCGGGGGATGGACGGGGCGGCGCCCCGCCGCCCGATGGCGATGGAGGCCGCCCTGGCGGCCGTCAGGAGCGCTTTTTCGGCCTCGCCGTGGCTCAGATACTCCGAGAGGAAATAGCCGGTGAAGGTGTCTCCCGCGGCGGTGGTGTCCACCACGGGGCAGGCGATGGCCTCCTGGAAGCAGCGGCGCGACCTGTCCGCGTACCAGGCGCCGTCCCCGCCCAGGGTCAGGACGAGCTTTATCTCCGGCCAGGCCTCCAGCAGACGGTCGAGAATTTTCTCCGGCTCGGTCTCTCCGCTGAGAGCCGCGCCCTCGATCTCATTCATGACAAGCATGCCGACCTTTTCCAGCCCGCAGTGAAAAAGCGTCTCGGAAATCGGCGAGGGGTTCAATACGATGAACATCCCTTTCTCCGCGGCCAGGGCGATGATCTCCTTCAGGCGGGAGATTTCATTTTGCAGCAGCAGCACGTCCCCCGCCCCGAAGGCGGAGAGCGTCTCCTCCGCGTCCGCGCTCGTCACGCGCCCGTTGGCGCCGGGAAAGAGGATGATACAGTTCTGGCCGGTTTTGTCGATCTGGATGATGGCGTGGCCGGTGGGGACCTCCGCATCCACCCGGACCTGGGACACATCCACCCCGTAGCTCTCCAGCAGCTCGGTAAGCATCTTCCCATCGTTCCCCACGCGCCCGGCGTGGGAAACCCGCGCTCCGGCGCAGGCAAGGGCAATGCTCTGGTTGAGGCCCTTGCCGCCGCTGCAGGTAACGAGGCCGACGGAGGAAAGGGTCTCCCCCGGCTGCACGATGTGCTCCACATCATAGGAGCGGTCGATGTTCAGCGAGCCGAAATTCAAGATTCTGGACATACCTCTATCCCCCGCTCACTTTTTATAGTTGATCGCCAGCTTGCAGAACAAGTCCTCCAGGATATAGCGCGCGTCGATCTCCTCATAGATGCGGATGGGGCGGTTGGCCGGGCACTCGTGATAATACATCTCCGAGTTGATGTACGGCGCGCTGGCATAGCGATAGCGGTAGCGGTGATCGTCCATCAAGAGGCCGATGATAGTCTCATCGCAGATATCGATGGACTCCGCCGCGGGCCAGCCGCCGCCCCGCTCCTTCATCAGATCGTTGAACCACAGCACATTGCGGAAGAGATAATCGCCGATCTCGCCGCAGGGCTGCACCTTGTACTGCAGCTCCGCCAGGCTGACTCTGGGCATGGTGACGGTCTTGATGGGGATCTGCCATACCTCCGCCTGGGACTGGAAGACGAAATTGGCCGCGGCGATATCGTTGGCGAGATTGAACTCCGGCCCGCCGGAGGGATAGTTGTTGCCGCCGTTCCAGACCACCACGATGCTGTGCTCGATGCGCGGCTCTATGAGCAGCGCGGAGGCCACGTTGGTCAGCGGGCCCAGCACGCCGATATACAGCCGCTGCCCCGCGGGCAGGTTCATGGCCTCGTCAATGATCAGGCGCACGCCGTCGCACTCGATAGGCTGCAGCTGGCCCATGATGCCCGGCCCGGTGGGCGCGAGCATGGTGTGGGCGCCCTTGACGGCCCTGACCTTGTCCGCAAAGCCGGTCAGCCGCAGCAGCAGCTGCACCTCCTCCCAGCTGGCCTCCATGGAATCCACGATCCTGTCATGGCCGAAATGGGTGGCGATGACGCCCCGGATATCGAACATGGGCGTCAGGAGCGCATGGGTGACGGCAAACTGGTCGTCGGTAAAATTCTTGGCGTCGGTGTCGATAATGACGCGCTTTTTTTTGCTTTCCACAACATCAAACAAATACGGACTGCTCATTAAAAACTCCTTTTTGACAAAAAACTGACTGCTTTTTATCCGTTTTTGCCGCAGCTCCGCCGCGGCAAAAACACCCTGAGGCGAGCATAAGCGAGCCCTCGCGCCGACCAACCACGGGCGTTCTCCGCCGCCCGTGGGCGATAAGCGCGAGCATTTCGATGGCGAAACGCAGTTTCGTCATCGAGGGCTTTAGCCCTTTACCGCCCCGGCGGAAATGCCCTCGATAAAGCCCTTCTGGGCGATCATATAGGTGATGATCGCCGGCAGCGTGGAGATGGACAGCGCGGCAAACAGCATGGGGTAGTTGGTGGTGTGCTGCCCCACAAAGTTGGCGATGGACAGGGGCAGGGTCAGCTTGTTGGCATTAGTTAACATAATATTCGCCATGAAATACTCGTTCCAGATGGTCAGGCCGTTGAAGATGATCTGGGTCATGACACCGGGCTTTGCCAGGGGCAGGATGACGTGCACGAAGCTGCCAAAGCGGGTACAGCCGTCCATCATGGCGGCCTCCTCCAGTTCCCTGGGCAGGGAGATGAAGAACGAGCGCATGATGAATACGCCCATGGCGATGGCCTGGGCCACATAGACCAGGATCAGGCCGATATAGGTGTTGTTCAGCCCCAGGCGCAGGGCCACCGTAAAGGTGGGGATGCCCAGCACGCCGCTGGGGATCATGATGCCCAGCAGCAAAAAGCTGTAGATCAGGCCCCGGCCCTTGAATTTCAGCCGCCCGATGGCGTAGGCCGCGCAGCTGTTGATGGGGATGAGCAGCAGCAGCGAGCCCGCCGTGACGATGACGCTGTTCAAAAACTTGCGCCCCAGCCCGGCGGTGACCCAGGCCTCGGCATAGTTGCTCCAGCGGGGGGCTTCCGGCAGGCCCCAGCTGTTGGTGTAAAACTCGCTGGGTCCCTTGACGGAGCCGAAGAACATCCAGATCACGGGGTAGACCGTGAGGACAAAGAACAGCAGCAAAACCAGAAACCAGAGAATCCGGGGGACGGTGCGTTTCCATCCAATCATCAGCGTACCCTCCCCTCAGTCGTAGATATCGTCCCGCACCATGATGCGCAGCTGCAGGAAGCCGAATATGAACACGAACACGAACAGCAGCATGCTCATGGCGTTGGCCTTGCCCATATTGCTGTAGCGCATGGCGGTGGTCATGATATAGGTCAGGGACACCTCGGTGGCGTGCATGGGGCCGCCGCCGGTCATGACGTTGACGATATCATAGTTGGAGGCGAAGGCGCCCGTGACGCTCATGAGCACGTTGACGACGATGGTGCTGTTGAGCTGGGGCACGGTGATGCGAAAGAATTTCTGCGCGCCGTTGGCCCCGTCCAAATCGGCCGCCTCGTAAAGGTCCGCGCTGATGGCCTGGAGCCCGGCCATATACAACACCATGTGGTAGCCGATCCATTTCCACACGTCCACGGCCACCACGCTGAAGAGCGCGATCCTGGGGTCGCTGAGCCAGCCCTTGATCCAGCTCTCCAGCCCCAGGGCGCGGAGCATGCCGTTCAAAAGGCCGAAGGTGGGGTTGTATATCCAGGACCAGAGCACGCCGATCACCACATAGGACAGGATCACCGGCATATAGATGCCCGTGCGGAAGAACGTCCGCAGGGGAAATTTTTTCACCAGGATATGCGCCAGCGCCAGGGCGATGATGTTCTTGCACACCGTTACCAGCACGGCGTAGACAAAGGTGTTCCGCATGGCCTGCCAGAACACGTCGTCGCCCATGACGTTGACATAATTGCGGAGCCCCAGCCATTTCATGGCGGAAAAGCCGTCCCAGCGGTAAAAGCTGACCCGCAGACCCTCGATAAAGGGCAAAATCACGAACATGGTGAACAGCAGCACCGCCGGCAGACACATCAGATAGGGAAATAGATCGATCTTCTTTTTTCCGGGGGAAGCTTTTTTCATATCGATTCTCCAAACAGGAGCACCTTCCCGCGGGAAAATGCTCCTGTTTCCAATCACTCAGTTGGCAAAATAGGCGGTCACGTCGGGGATGTTGTCGGGCGTTACCTCTGCCCACTGATCCGCCGTCCAGGTGTTCCACCAGTCATAGACATAGTCCTCTTCCTTTACCAGGGTATCCAGGGTGTTCTGGACATAGGTGGCGGCCTCCTCGGCGGACATGCTGCCCCGGATCACGGAGGGGACCACGTTGCACATGGCGTCGTTGACCTCGGCGGGCCAGATCCAGTCGAGATACTCCACGCTGTGGGGCACGGAGACCTCGTTGAGGAAGGTGGTGACGTCATCGGACCCGCCGATGGCGCCGTTGACGACCTCAAAGAGCGGGTTGCCGTTGGCGGCGGCGCAGATGATCTTCCTGGCGTTCTCCTCCCGCAGCAGGTACTCCACAAAGCGCATGGTGTTGTCCAGATTGTTCTGGTCCACCCAGGAGGGGATGGAGATGGCGCCGTCGCCGGTGGCGAAGGCGTGGCAGGGCTGGGCGCCGTCGATGACCACAGGGAATTCAAAGGCGGCCAGCTCAAAGCCCAGATCCATGCTCTTGAGCGTTTTATAGGTCCAGCTGCCGCAGAAGATCATGCCGCAGTTGCCCTGGGCAAAGTTGGCGACCATGCCGTCCTCATCGGTGTCAAAGGACTCGCCGGTGAGGATGCCGTTGTCATAGATGGCCTTGAGGCCGTTGAAAGCGGCGTAGACTTCCGTATCGTTGAAGCTCTTTTCGCCCCGGAGCCAGGCTTCCACCTTCTCCACAGACTGGCCGCCGGTGGCCTGGCCGTAGATATCAAAGAAGGGCATGGCCCAGGCCCAGGTGTCCTTGCCCTGCACCATGAAGGGGATCTTGCCGTTGTCGGCAAGCACCTTGGCGCAGTCGATCCACTCCTTGAGCGTGGTGGGCACGGACAGGCCGTACTCCTCGAACATGGTCTTGTTGTAGAAGCACAGGGTGCCGGAGGCGTCCTCATAGGGGATGCACCACAAATGGCCGCCCAGGGAGCAGGAATCCAGCGCGCCCTCAGGGAAGCGGTCGGTGAGATCGGCCATGAGGCCGGTCAGGTCCATGGTGCTGCCCGCGGGGGC
>Ga0079305_1003457_pt1 | contig 10673 bp, 9 predicted proteins | sample LMS_cellobiose_e_FD_79183 | JGI IMG/M metagenome (GOLD analysis project Ga0079305, IMG submission 79183) | Rumen-fistulated moose microbial communities from Alaska, USA - LMS_cellobiose_enrichment | ecosystem: Host-associated > Mammals > Digestive system > Stomach > Rumen fluid ... | reverse complement strand
GTGCACCCGGTCCACTCCTTCCAGGATCTCGCCGGCGGTCTGGCGCACGGCGGGGTTGAGGTGAACGGGGTAGACGATTTCCACGTCCTCGTATTTCAGGGCGATATCCCGGATGGCGCTGAAGATGTGCACCATGTTTTCTCCCAGGTTCTCCCTGCGGTGACAGGTCACGGTGATGACCCGGTGATTGTCAAAGTCAATATTCCGAAGAGTTTCGTCCTCGAATTCATAGGGCTTGCCGGCTACCTGGAGCAGCGCATCGATGACGGTGTTGCCCACCACGAAGATGTTCTCTTCCGGAATGCCCTCCTTCAGAAGATTTTCCCGGTTGACGGGGGTCGGTGCGAAATGGAAATCCGCCAGATGTCCCGTCAGCACCCGGTTGCTTTCTTCCGGGAACGGAGAGTATTTGTCGTAGGTTCTCAGCCCCGCTTCCACGTGGCCGATCTTTACTTTATGGTAGAATGCCGACAGCGCCGCCACGAAGGTGGTGGAGGTGTCCCCGTGGACCAGAAGCACGTCCGGCTTTTCCGCTTCCACAATGGGATCCAGCCCCCCGATCACGTTGGCCGTGATCATGCTCAGAGTCTGGTTCGGCTTCATGATATTCAAATCGTATTTCGGTGTCAGTTCAAAGAGAGACAGCACCTGGTCCAGCATTTCCCGGTGCTGGGCCGTGACGCAGAGGATGGAATCGATCCGGTCGTCCTCCTCCAAAGCCCTGACCAGGGGCGCCATTTTGATGGCTTCCGGCCGGGTACCGAATACGGACATCACGCGGATCTTCCCGGGTTCCTTCTCCAGGGCCTGCACCGCCGCTTTGGCCGCCTGGGATTTCACGGCTTCCCCGGGGCCCATCCCGGAGCTGGCGATCACGTAAATGAAAGCCCCCGCGATCAGCAGCATGATAAAGGACGCCATATAATTCCGCTGTCCCAGCTGGATCGCGCAGATTCCCAGGATGCCGCTGATGGCATACAGGAGAATGACGGTCCGCTTCTGGCCCATGCCCCACGCCATGATGCGATGATGGAGATGGCCTTTGTCCGCTTCCATTATGGGACGGTTATTTCTCTTCCGCCGGATAATGGCAAAGAGAGTATCGAAGATTGGGATCCCCAGCGCAATGAGGGGGATCAGCAGGATGATGATGGTGGTGCTCTTCATGGTCTCCAGGGAAACGCTGGCCACCATGAAGCCCAGGAACTGGGAGCCGGCGTCTCCCATGAAAATTTTCGCCGGATTGAAGTTATAGGGAAGGAAGCCCAGAGCGCCGCCGGCTATAGCCAGCATCAGCAGGGCTGTTTCCGGATGACCGGTCACGACCGCCGAATAGGCAACGCAAAGAGAGGCGATCAGGGTGATCCCTGCCGCCAGTCCGTCCAGACCGTCGATGAGGTTGATGGTGTTGGTAAAGCCCACGACCCAGAGCACTGTCAGGATGCACATCAGCACCGGCGACAGGAAAATGTAGCTGGACTGGTCGTGGAAAGGAATGTGTATGAAAGCGATTTTCGTCCCGGTGGCAAAAATAATCAGACCGGAAAGGATCTGGCAGCCCAGTTTCACCTTCGCCGACATGTCTCTCAGGTCATCGTAGAGACCCACCAGATAAATGAAGGTCCCGCCGAGAACGATACCCATGACTTTCATCGTGTGGGGCGCCATGATCAGGATGGCCGCCATCGTTCCCAGGTAAATGGCCAGTCCGCCAAAGCGGGGGATCGGCTTGCTGTGCATCCGGCGTCCGTCCTTTGGAATGTCTACAGCGCCGATCTTGGGCGCCAGTTTAATGCAGACCGGAGTCATCAGCCAGGACACCACGAACGCGATGCCCAGCACCATGATCAAACTTCGCATATCTCAATGTTCCCTTCTTTCAAAATCTTCTCCGCCAGCTGATCCGGATACGGTCCGCTGAACACAACGCGGGCGATACCGGCATTTACGATCATCTTGGCACAGATGGCGCAGGGCTGGCAGGTGCAGTAGAGGGTCGCCCCTTCGATGGGGGTGCCGTACTTGGCCGCCTGAACAATGGCGTTTTGTTCCGCATGGATCGCCACACAGAGTTCGTGGCGTTCGCCGGACTTGACGCCCAGCTTTTGTCTCAGACAACCGACATCTTCACAGTGGGGTGCGCCGCTGGCGGCGCCGTTGTATCCCGTGGAGATGACGCGGTGGTCTTTTACGATGATCGCTCCGACCTGCCTGCGGATGCAGGTGGAACGGCTTTTTACAACATTGGCTACTTCCATAAAGTAGTGGTCCCAGTCCGGTCTCATAATACTCTCCCTTTTTCGAGCTGCGAATCAGCCCTTTTCAGATAACTGCTTAAATTTTATTATACCCCCAAACACGGGGTCCGTGCAATTTAATTCCGCATCTATTTTTAAATCTTCTGCTATTTTCCTATATTTGCCGAAGGCTATGACTTTTTGGAAAGACCCTTTCGCTTGCAGGTCCTCCAGAAAGGTCTTCGCCTGCGGGACAGCGTCCGGCGCGATCTCGACAAACACGGTTTCAGACTGGCCGGGATCTCCCCGCCTCGCGTCAAACCCGCAGCATTCCAGGGACGCCCGCAGCAGCTTTGTTTCCCAGGAATCCTCTTTGCCGAAGGAAACCACCGAAACGCCGGGCTGCAGCACCGTGCTGAAATCCTTCATTTCCCGCTTCAGCACGTCAATGGCTACGGAGGCCGCTTCCAGGGACTTCACCGCATGGGCCTTGTTCACGATGCCTTTTTCATACTGCCCCAGGGCTTCCCGGGCTGCCGGAAACACAATTTCCCCGGCGATTTCCGCCGGATCCCGGCCCTGCTCGCACAGGACTTCCGCCGATATCCGGGCCTTTTCATACATGCCCAGACGGATGATGTTCCCCAGGTCAAAGACATAGGACTGCATCACCTTTTCCTCCGGATTGGTGCAGTCGGAACACAGGGTCCCGATCTTCACCGGACCCGGGTCCTCCCGGACCGGCATGCGGTTCTTCGCCGATTTATCCATTTAGTTCTTCCTCACTGTAATAGACTTCCGCCAGGTACAGCCCCTGAGGCGGCGCCGTATGCCCCGCCCGGCTGCGGTCCCCCGACTGCAGGATCCCCGGGATGTCTTCCGGAGCGATCCGGCCGAGGCCCGCCTCCACCAGGGTCCCCGTCATGATCCGTACCATGTTGTACAGGAAACTGCTGCCCGCGACCGTCAGGGTGATTTCCCGGCAGCCTTCCGCCAGTTCCGGCCGGTCCTTCCATGCCACATCGTAGGAACGGATGGTCCGTACCGTGGTTTCCTGAGGAGTGCTTCCCTGGGCCATAAACGCCCTGAAATCGTGAGTCCCGACCAGTTGCCCGGCGGCTTCCCGCATCTTTTCCGGATCCAGCGGACGGTCGTAAAAATAGTAGAAATGACGGTTGAACACGTCTTTGGGAGCGCCGTTCATGATTTTGTAGACGTATTTCTTGCCAACAGCCCGGTACCGGGCATGGAAGTCCGGCGGGCAAACCGCCGCCTCCAGGATCTTTACATCCGGCGCCAGAAGGTTATTCATGACATAAGCCAGCTTTTCCGGCGGCAGGCCCTTCAGGTCCGCCATAAAGGAAGCCCGCTGCCCCAGGGCATGAACCCCCGCGTCCGTCCGGCTGGTGCCGTCCACCTTCACGTCCGTTCCGCAGAGTATCTTCAATACCCGCTGGATCTCTCCCTGCACGGTCCGGGCTTCAGGCTGGATTTGCCAGCCGAAGAAATCCGTCCCGTCGTATTCAATGGTCAGTAAGATGTTTCGAATCATATTATTTTTTCTTCCAGGAGCTCTTCAGATCCACGATCCGCCCAAAGACCGTTTCTTCCGGCGTGCTGAACTTTTCATCCCGCACATAATACCCATGCCGGAAGAACTGCACAGCCTCGCCCGCACCCAGTTCCGCCACGGAAGGCTCCGCAAATGCATGGTATACCTTCAGGGATTCCGGGTTCAGCACGGAATTGCCTTCTTCATCGTCGATGAACAGGGACTCGTAGGCATGGACGGTAATGGGCACTGCCGTTTCGGCGTCCACCCAGTGGATGGTTCCCTTCACCTTCCGGCCGGAGTTGGTGCCGCCGCCGGCGGTTTCCGGGTCGTAGGTACAGATGAGTTCGGTCACTTCGCCGTTTTCATCCTTGATGACTTCTTCGCAGGTGAGGAAGTAAGCGCCCTTGAACCGGACCTCATTGCCCGGGAACAGGCGGAAATACCCCTTCACCGGTACTTCCATAAAGTCGGAGCGGTCCACGTACAGGTTCCGGGAGAAGGGCACTTTCCGGACGCCGTCCTCTTCGTTCTTGCTGTTTTCCACTTCGATTTCCTCTGTCTGTCCTTCCGGATAATTCCGAATCGTGACTTTCAGCGGATCCATGACCACCATCTTCGACAGGGTCTTGTTCTTCAGGTCTTCCCGCACGCAGTATTCCAGCAGCTCCGTTTCCACCGTGCTGTTGGCCTTTGCCACGCCGATGCGCTCGCAGAAATCCCGCACCGCTTCCGGAGTATAGCCCCTGCGGCGGATCCCGGCGATGGTAGGCATTCTCGGATCGTCCCAGCCGCTCACGTCCCCGTTGTCCACCAGGGCTTTAAGGTAACGTTTGCTCATGACCGTATGGGTCAGGTTCAGCCGAGCAAATTCGATCTGCTTCGGCGGATTCTCCCAGCCGGTCTCCCGGACAACCCAGTCATACAGGGGCCGGTGGTCTTCAAATTCCAGGGTGCAGATGGAATGAGTGATGCCTTCAATGGCGTCCTCCAGCGGGTGGGCAAAATCGTACATCGGGTAGATGCACCACTTGTCTCCCGTCATGTGGTGGGAAGCGTGGGCAATCCGGTACAGAGCCGGGTCTCTCATATTGATATTCGGGGAAGCCATGTCGATCTTCGCCCGCAGGATCTTCGCCCCGTCGGGGAATTCCCCGTTCTTCATCCGTTCAAACAGATCCAGGTTCTCCTCGATGCTGCGGTTCCGGTAGGGGCTTTCCTTTCCCGGTTCCTTCAGCGTGCCCCGGTATTCCCGGATCTCCTCTGCCGACAGGTCGCAGACATAAGCCTTCCCGGCTTTGATCAGCTTCACGGCGCAATCGTACATAATGTCGAAATACTGGGAGGCATACAGCAGTTTATCCCATTCGAAGCCCAGCCACCGCACGTCTTCCTCAATGGATTCCACGTACTCCGTGTCTTCCTTCACCGGGTTGGTGTCGTCGAAGCGCAGGTTGCACTTGCCGCCATATTTCAGCGCCGTACCAAAGTTCAGGCAGATGGACTTTGCATGCCCGATATGCAGGTACCCGTTGGGTTCCGGCGGGAAACGGGTCACGACCTTGCCGCCGTTGAGACCCTCCGCCAGGTCCTTATCTATGATATTATGAATAAAGTTTGTGAATTCCTGTTCAGCCATCGGTATTCCTCCTAAAATTATAATAGTTTATTATATCACACAATCCCAGCTTTAGGAATAGCCCTGCCGAGAAGTTTATGAAGCCCGCCTCCAGTGGCTGCAGTCCCTTTTCCGGTTCGGGAAGAGCCCCGGGAGAAATCCGTCCGACCCCGCAAGAAGGCCTCTTTTCGTCATAATAATTCGAGTTTTTTGAGATTCAGAAGAAATTTTTATGTTTCATTTGCGGTTTTTGCAAAAAAATTTTACACAAAACACAGAAAATATGATATACTTCAAGCAAGCGTACCATCAGGAGGTGACAAAATGGACGTAACTGATGTTAAAATCCTGGAATTGCTGCAGGAAAATTCACGGGTTTCCATCTCGGAAATCAGCAAAAAAGTGAATATGTCCCTCTCCGCCGTCAGTGAGCGGCTGAAAAAACTGGAGAGCACCGACATTATCGAAAAGTACACGGTGATCCTCAACCCACAGTACCTAGGGAAAGAATTGTCCGTACTGATGAATCTCTGTTTTGAGAATTCACAGGAACCGGATGAATTCGTGCGCTTCCTGGACACGGAACCGGAAATCCTGGAGTGCCACTCCATTACCGGGGATTACGACCTTTCCCTGAAGATCGTAACGAAAAACACCCTCACCCTGGAAGCACTGATGAACCGGATCAAAGCCTGTCCGGGCATCACGAAGACCTCCACCAATATCATTCTTTCCAGTCTGAAGAACAACTGCTCCGTTGCTCCTCACGCAGACTGATCGGAACAAACTGTATCGTATGGCCGGGAACCCGTTTGAGTGTTTCCGGTTTTTTTCTTCTAACGCAAACATTGTTTTGAAAGGAGTGATTTTTATGAAAAGAATAAGCAAGCGGATTCTGCTGATGCTTCTCACGGTCATTCTGGTGGCGGGCCTGACGCCCCTGGGGGGAATGACAGCCCTGGCGGAAGATGACGGTCCGGGGGTTTGCTATCTGAAATACTATATGGATCCGGCCGACGAGGAGCAAGCCGGATACCAGACCGTGGAAATCGGTTCCGCGCCGGTCAAACCGGAAGACCCGTTTGAAGAAGGGAAGGCCTTCATGGGCTGGTTTGCGGATAAAGACCTGACGGATCCTTTCGACTTTTCAAAGCCGCTTGAGACCGACACGAATATCTACGCCAAATTCCTGGACGAAGATGAAGTCGTGGGGGTCAACTTCTTCCTGGGTCCCGAAGAGGAGTATCCTATCCCCGGCATGGGTCTGGAGCTGGAAAAAGGAGCGATCCTTCCGCAGCCCGCGGATCCGTCCAACGGCGAACTGGTTTTCTTCGGATGGTACTCCGACCGGGAACTGAAAAACAAATACGACTTTTCCAAGCCGGTTGAAAACTTCCTCAACCTGTTTGCACGCTTCGTCAGCAGCGATGACTGCTACACTGTCCTGATTTATCTGGACGCGGAAGATTCCGAACCGACAGCCGGTTTTGAAGTACCAAAGGGAGAACCCATTCCCGAGCGGGACGATCCCGGCCGGGAGGACGCTACGTTCGCCGGATGGTACACTGACCGGGAACTGACACAGCCCGCCGACTTCACGGCACCCAGGGATGAAGATGTCAGCCTTTTCCCGAAATTCATCACGGAAGAAGACTGCTATACCGTCTGGGTCTATCTGCGCCCCGATGACGAGGAGGCAACGACCGGTTATGACGTCCCCAAGGGAACCCCCTGTTCCAAGCCCGCCGAACCCGGCCGGGAGGGCTATGAATTCCTGGGATGGTTCACGGACAAAGAACTGACGGAGCCCGCCGATTTCACCACTCCCCGCACGGAGGATGTTACCCTCTATGGCGGCTGGAAACTGATCCTTCCGGACAATCCCTTCGTGGACGTAAAGAAGGACGATTATTTCTCCGACCCGGTGTTATGGGCGCTGAAGAAAGAAATTACCAAGGGAACCGACGACACGCATTTCTCGCCGAATGCCGTCTGTACCAGAGGCCAGGTCGTGACCTTCCTGTGGCGGGCGGCCGGCTCTCCGGAACCGGAATCCGCCGTCAACCCCTTTACGGACGTAAATACGGACGACTATTACTGTAAAGCCGTGCTCTGGGCGGTCAAAGAGGGAATTACCAAAGGGACCTCCGATACCACGTTCGGCCCGGGCCAGAGCTGCACCCGCGGCCAGGTAGCCACCTTCCTGTACCGCGCCGAAGGCAGCCCCGACACCAGCCTGATCCTGAATCCCTTTACCGACTTGACCAGCGACCAGTACTACTATGACGCAGTCTTATGGGCGTTAATGCGGGGAATCACCCACGGCACCGCTCCCAGGGTCTTCAGTCCGGATGACACCTGCACCCGGGGCCAGATCGTGACCTTCCTGTTCCGGGATATGGCATAGCGCCATCTTTTGCAGGCAATGAAAAGCACCCCGATTCTTCTTCGGGGTGCTTGTTTATTGTCTGTTTATTATTTCTTTCCTTTGTTCTTTTTCTTGTTTTCTTCCATGATACGATTTACTTTTTCGCGGCGGTCCTTCTTTCTCTGGGCCCGAATCTCTTCCGCCCGCTGCTGTGTCTTGCTCTTGGGTCTGTAGTCCTGGGCTGCTTCCTTCTTTCCGCTGACTTTCTTGCCGCTCTTTTTCGCTTCCTTATACGGATTGACCTTCTTTTCCTTGCCGGCTTTCTTGTCCCGTTCTTCCTGCTGTTCCTGCTGTTTCCGCTGATCCCGGAGAGTGAAGACGATAACTGCGCCGAACATGACGACCATCATGATGGTGGTCACGATGGAATCCTGCCGCTGGCTCCGGGTGGTGAAACTGGACTCGTAGTCCTCACCCAGTTTATTCCCGGCGGTATCCGTCAGTGAGCCGTCAATGACGATGGTGTATTTCGTGCTTTCCTTCAGGTCGCCCGCCAGCACCAGGTTCACCCGGTTGGGTTCGTCTTCCTGCTCCAGCACCATGATCTTCTGCGCTTTTCCGTTTTCGTCCACGATCTTGAAGCATTTCTCGTTGGCTTTAATATCGATGTCCCCGCTGAAATAGATCCGGGCCATCTGGTTGACGGTCTGCAGACCCGTGGAATCGGTCTTCGGGAAAATATCTGTTACTTCCAGCCCGGCTCCGTACACCACAGGCGCCGCCATCAGGCAAATCAGGAACGCCGCAACGATCATCGCAAATCTTTTTTTCATTTCTTCTTCCTCGTTTCTCTCAGCTTCGCAAAGAATTTCTGCAGGATCTCCCGGCATTCTTCTTCCAGCACTCCCGTTTCCATGGGGACTGTATGATTGAACCGCCCGTCCTGCGGTATATTGATCAGCGAACCGCAGGCGCCTGCCTTCGGATCCGCCGTTCCGATATACAGTTTTCTGATCCGGGACAATACGATGGCGCCGGCGCACATGGGGCAGGGCTCCACTGTGACATAAAGCTCACACTGGTGCAGCCGCCAGCCGCCCAGCTTCGCGCTGGCCTGACGGATCGCGATCATTTCCGCGTGGGCCGTGGGGTCCTTGTCCGTTTCCCGCCGGTTATAGCCCCGGCCGACGATTTCCCCGTCCTTTACCACCACTGCGCCGATGGGCACTTCCTCCAGTGCCAGGGCCTTTTCCGCCTCTTTCAGCGCTTCTCTCATGTAGCTTTCCCGTTCCATTTTTCATTGTCCTCAATCAAAGATTATAACACGGAATTGATACTTGTACAATACGAAAATCGGTGATAAAATAGACGAGTATGAAGCACGCCCCAGTAGCTCAGGGGATAGAGCGTCGGTTTCCTAAACCGTGCGTCGGATGTTCGAATCATCTCTGGGGTGCCAATCAAAAACGGACAGCAAATGCTGTCCTTTTTTCATGCTCATTCCCGCCGCCTTTAAAAGGCACTTTTGCTCGGTTACAAAGCAAAAGCGCCTGATCACTAGCGGCGGGATAAATGCGGTGATTTCAGCAATTTTTTTATTTTTCACATTTTTTTGCTGAAATTTCACCCCTAATTTCTCGGCATTGCGCCTCTGGTTTAGCATTTTGTAGCTGTTTTTCAGCAAAACCCATCAAATTATCAGCATTTTGCTGAATTTTGACCGGATGGTTGGAAAAAATTCAGCAAAAAATCCCTAAACAGATTCTTTTTGCTGAAAAATCCGATTTCTTATCATGAAAAGTTCAGCAAATCCTTTCCTTTTCAAGAATATTTGCTGAATTCCTTTTCTCTGCTATTTTCCGCTCCCGAACAGAAAAACGGACAGCCTTTGCTGTCCGCTTTATATTTAAGATCCTTCACTGTGTTCAGGATGACAACCTTTTTTGTCATTCTGAGGGCGAAGCCCGAAGAATCTTCTTTAGTCTTGACTCTATTTTCCGAATAATTGCTTCCACAGAGACACCGCATTGGAATTCACCAGAAGCCTTTCGATGTCGATTCCCGCCGGGCAGATGTTCCGGCAGGCCAGGGATTTCCCGCAGCCGCCGTAGACGTGTTTCTGATACTTCTTTCTCAGTTCTTCCCTCTGTTCCTTCGGCAGTTCCTCCAGCAATCTTGATACCGGCACCATGGAGGCCATCCCGAAGAACTTCCCCCCGGAATAGAAATTCGGGCAGATCTCCAGGCAGCATCCGCACTGCAGGCAGCGGGAGGCTTCATACAGCAGATCGGTCTGCTCTTCCCGGGCCCGGGCACCGGTCTCCAGCCAGCTCCGGATCGTCTCCAGGTTCCGGTAGAGAATGCTCCGGTCCACCACCAGGTCCCGGATCACCGGGAACTTCCGGAGGGGCTCCACCCGGATTTCCCTGCTTTTCAACTCACCCAGGCGGGTATCGCAGGCCAGTCCCGGCCGGCCGTTGATCACCATGGCGCAGGCTCCGCATTTTTTCTGCAGGCAGGAGCAGTCCCACATGATCTTCTCCTCCGCCGGCAGTGTTTTATTGATCATCGACAGGGCCGTGGCCACTGTCACGCTTTCCGTTTCGGTCTCCAGCTCGTATGCTTTCCAGACCGGCTTTTCCCCGGGCGAATTCCGCCGGAGGATCTGTAATGTATACTTCATTCCGCTGCCCTCCTTGGAATTTCCCGCAGGGTCAGATCCACGTCAAACCCGCTGCAGCGCACCACGCTGGTCTTCCCGTAGTTGTCGTCGTCCCGCTCCGGATAGTCCAGCCTCGTGTGGGCTCCCCGGCTCTCCCGCCGATTCAGGGCGCACATCAGAGCAGCCTTCGCCAGCAGATACCGGCGGCGTCGGGTGGTCTCCATCGATTCGTCCTC
>Ga0079305_1003456_pt1 | contig 10674 bp, 9 predicted proteins | sample LMS_cellobiose_e_FD_79183 | JGI IMG/M metagenome (GOLD analysis project Ga0079305, IMG submission 79183) | Rumen-fistulated moose microbial communities from Alaska, USA - LMS_cellobiose_enrichment | ecosystem: Host-associated > Mammals > Digestive system > Stomach > Rumen fluid ... | reverse complement strand
TCGCAATTGCCATGATCATCATCCTCGCCCTGATGGGCGGCCTCGGCGGTCTTGCCCGTTTGAACGTCGTCCATATGGCGGTCTTCTTTATCGCCGCGATTTCGATCGTTATTTCCGGATGCATTCAGGTTCCCGGAGGCTTCTCGACTGCGTATGCTGCGTTTGCAGAAGCCGGACATGCACGTTTCTCTGATGCATATTTCAATTCTTCATACATTATTGCGGCACTGCTTTCGCTTCCGTTTGCAACATTCGTTTCCGCGCTCCCCGTCTCCGGCCTCATCGGCGCAAAGGACGCCAAAACTGCAAAGAAAGCGGCCGTCATGCTTCCGATCGCAGCGCTCTTTGTTCTGTTCTTGCTTTCTTTGATGGGTATCATCGGCTTCGGCTTCGGCATCGAAGGCGGCAATACTCTCAGCTATCGTCTTGCTGAAACGCTTGGACCTATTTATCCGGCACTTCTCGCGATTGCTGTCATTGCCGCGACGCTTTCTACTGCAACGACGATGATTCTCTTCATCAGCTCTGCGCTTGTTCGTGAATTCATCTTCGTCAATAAGCCCAACGTCTCCGATAAGACGAAACTGACCTGGATCCGTATTTTCATCGTTGTTCTCGGCACAGGCTTCATGCTTCTCGGACTTCTCTCTGATGACCTCATCACGATTATCGGATATGCCGGAACGCTGTTCTCGGTTCTCGGCATCTGCATCACCGCATTTCTTGTTTGGAAGAAACCGAATGAAAAGGCTCTCTTCTGGTCTATGCTGACAGGTGTAATCGTTACTGCAATCTGGGCGTTTGCGTACTTCTTCGTAAAAGGCGGAAACCTCTTCGGACTTACGCCAACAATGGCGTGTGTCATCGCATCTTTCGCAAGCATTATCATCTTTACGCTGCTCTTTGCGAAGGATAAACAGTCGAAGGAATATCTTGCGTACAAAGCAAGCCGTGACGAATTCCTTGCGGCCACGAAACGGGGTAAAGCCTGATCATATTTTGCACTCGCTATAAGGCGGTAAATCTGTAATCACGAACAGATTTGCCGCCGGACTCAAAGCCGATACGAAAAAAGGAGATGTTTCAAATGAAAGTTATTATGCCTCAAATCGGAATGACCATGCAGGAAGGAATCATCAATCAGTGGTTCAAGCATGACGGCGAACAGATTGAAAAGGGCGAAAAGATGGTTGAAATCGGAACCGAGAAACTCACAAATGAGATCGAGGCTCCGGCATCCGGCATTTTTCATCCGATCGCTAATGTTGGAGACAGCATTCCCTGCGGAGATCCGATTGCAGAAATCGAAGAATAATCAATTGTGTTATTGAAATCAGTAATGATCGGAGAGTAGAAATATGGAATACAACTATTCAAACGAAGAGTTGCTGAAGATGTATTACAATCTCAAGAGGGGACGTATTTTCACTCTTAAGATGCATGAGGCCGTGTACGGCGGATTGATTCGCAGTTCGTTCCATTCTCCCTACGGTGAGGAGCATATCGGCGTTGCCCAGATGTGTGCAATCACTCAGAAAGACTGGTGGAACGGCGGTCATCGTCTTCAGACAGCTTTGATTATGCGTTACGATATGAAGGCACTCATCGCAGAATTGTTCGGACATGAAGAAGGTCTGTTCCACGGAAGTGCTTTTGATTATCACTTGAGCGATTATACCGATGACGGCGCGCGTAAGTGCTTCGGCCTCGGTACACTTGGCGGGTCGGTTGCAATGAACACCGGTTTCGCATGGGCTCTGAAACACCAGAAAAAAGACGGTATCGTATTGATTTCACACGGAGACGGCGGTTGTTCCGAAGGGGCCGTGTACGAAGCATGGAACCTTGCTGCGCTGTATAAAGTCCCGGCAGTCTACGTGATTGTCAACAACGGCTGGGCAATGACCGTTCCACTCAAGAGGCAAACCGCGAACCCGAATATCAGCGACAAAGCGGCGGCCTGCGGACTTTCGCAACAGATCGTTGAAGATGGAAACGATATTCTTGCCGTGCGGCATGCACTTGATATTGGTGTCGAAAAAGCACGGAACTACGAACCGAATGTCGTTGAAATCAAGACGCTCCGCTGGGAAGCACATTACATCGGTCAGGGCAACGATTACCGCGACGATAAAGAATTGATCGAAGACTATAAGAAAAACAATGATCCTCTTATTCGCTACGAAAAGTATTTGTTGGAGAAGGGAGTCATCGATCAAACTTATATCGATACGATTTCTGCAGAAATCAGTGCCGAAGTCGATGCGGCATTTGAGGCAGGAAAAGCAGGCAGTCGTCCGAAATTTGATTCCATTTACAAAAAGGAATATGTCTATGCGAATCCGGAGACAGGAGGTGATCTTTGATGCGTAATATCTTTTTGAACCGCGCGATTGCGGAAGCCGTAATCAAAGAAATGGAACTGGATCCGAATGTCGTTCTGATCGGTGAAGATGTTGTCAATCGCGGCGGCGGTATGAGCGCATTTCTCGGTGTCTATAACAAATTTCCTGAACGTTGTCTCGATATGCCGATTGCAGAAAGTGGATACGGTCATTTTTCGAACGGAGCCGCTCTTTGCGGACTGCGTCCCGTCGTAGATTTTATGTTCTCTGATTTCCTTGCGCTTCCGTTTGATCCAATCGTTAACGGCGCGGCAAAATTCCATTACTGCTCTCTTGGCAAGAGCCCTGTCCCGATCGTTTACGTAGCGGCTAATGGCGGTCGCGGCACATACGACGGCGTCGGTTCCGGTTGCAATCATTCGCAAACGAGCGAGGCGTGGTTTATGAATGTCCCCGGTCTGAAAATCGTAGCTCCGTATTATCCGGAAGATGCATGCGGACTGATGCGCTCTGCTATCCGTGACAACGACCCGGTGCTCTTCCTGTATCACGAGGGCTCTCTCGGCCTGAAACAGGAGGTTCCCGACGAGATTAATCCGATCCCGCTGAATCGTGCGGCAAAAGTACTTGCAGAAGGTGATGCGGCTACGGTCGTTGCGATTCAATCGATGGTACCGCTTGCTGTCAAGGCGGCAAAGCAACTTGCCGAGGAGGGAATTAAAGTTGATTTGATCGATCCGCGCGTTCTGATCCCGTTGGATATAGAGAAGATTGCGGATTCGCTCAAAAAGACCGGGAAACTTATCATCGTCACAGAAGAGCATACACGCGGCAGTTTCGCCGGTGAGATCTTGCGTCAACTGACAGAAATGGATATCACGATGTTCCGGAAATCGCCGAAGGTACTCGGGGCACTGAATACGCCGATTGCTTCCGGGTATGGCGAAGCCTATATAATGCCCCATACAGAAGACATCGTCAAAGCAGTCAGAGATCTTATCTAACGAATCGTTCGCGATAGATTCTGAGTCGGAAAGACGCGCTCCGGCCATCCTTGGGGCGCGTCTTCTTTCAAGAGGAGAAAACCGTGTATAAAATACTTGTTATGAATATGGGCGGAACATCGACGAAAGTTGCGTTGTTTGAAGATTTGAATACGATCGCGGAACAAACGATCCGCCATTCTCAAGAAGACATTCAGGCGCATCCTCTGAATCGGGATCAGGTCATTCTGCGTGCGGAAGCAATTCGCGAATGGCTTCTTTCGACCGGAAATCGTGTTGAGAATCTATCCGCGTTTGCAGTCCGCGCATCGTCATTTGATGCCGTTTACGGAGGGACGTATCTTGTTAATCCATATTTCCGGAAGCAGATCCTGAAGGTTTATAAACCAGACGAAGTATTTCTTCACGGAGCACGTATCACAATACCGGTTGTTGAATATCTGATGGGCGAAAATCCTATTCCAATCTATGTGACCGATCCGTATACGGTGAATGAATTGTCTCCAGAAGCGCGTGTGCTCGGCGTAAAAGGATTTGAGCGCCATCCGCGTTATCATGCACTGAACCAGAAAGCGATCGCGCGCCAGTGGGCACAGGAAAACAAAAAGAGCTACAAGGAATCCCGGATCATCGTTGCACACCTTGGTGCAGGTGTCTCCGTCGGCGTCCACCGCAACGGAAAAATCGTTGAGGTAAACGATTCAACAGAAGGATTCGGAGCAATGTCGCCGCAACGCGCAGGAACGGTACCGACCGGAGTGATGCTCTCTATCTGTTTCGATATGGGTTTGGACAAAGAGACGGCGCGCCGAATGGTGCGCGGAGAAGGAGGCGTTATGGCGCTTCTCGGAACAGATGACATGCGTATTGTTGAGCAAAGAGCGGAAAAGGGTGACGAACAAGCTGATCTTGTTTTCCGTGCAATGGCCTATCAGGTTGCAAAGGAAATAGGTGCGGCAGCTGCGGTTTTGGAAGGGAATATTGATGCTATTCTAATCACAGGTGGTATCGCATATTCCAGACGGATGACGGAACTCATTACGCGCCATGTTAAAGCGTTTGCGCCTGTTTTCGTCTATCCGGGCGAGGTCGAAAGCTATGCGCTTGCATCCGGTGCTTATCGAGTCCTGTCCGGAGAAGAGAAGGCGATTGTGCTTGAGGAAGGGGGCGCAGTCAGTGGAGTATAAGGATTTCGAGGAACTGATTGCTCTTGCGAAAGAACATCCGGAACGGAAACCGGTGGCGATTGTCGGCGCAGACGATCCGCATACGCTGGAAGCGGTCGTTCAGGCAGCAAAGGAAGGATTGATTGACCCGTATCTCATCGGAGAAGCACAGAAAATCCGTTGCATCCTCTCCAGCATGGATTATGAAGTACGAGGGGATCGCATTCTGAACTGTGTAAAACCGGAACAGGCTGCTTTTGAAGGTGTTCGGCTTGTCCGCGAGGGAAAGGTACGTTTTCTGATGAAGGGTCTGATCGAGACTGCTACGCTGATGAAGGCGATTTTAAACCGCGAAACCGGAATCCGTACCGATCGCATTATTTCACATGTGAATTTCACGTCTGTTCAAAACTACGGAAAGATTTTTTGCGTGACCGATTCTGCGATCGTTTCAAATACGGATCTGGCGCATAAAAAGGACATCCTTCAAAACGCGGTTGATGCAATGCGCGCGCTCGGATATGATAAGCCGAAAGTTGCAGTTCTCTGTGCTGTTGAAAAAGAAACGGCCGCTATGCCGGAAACGATTGATGCAGCGGAGTTGAAACAGATGAGTCTAGACGGTCGAATCACGGATTGCATTGTTGACGGACCAATTTCAATCGATATTGCATTCGATTCGGAAGGCGCCGCATCTGTAAAGGGGTACTCCAGTGATGTGGTCGGGAAACCTGATATTCTCGTAATGCCAACTTTGGCCGCAGGAAACATTTTCACAAAAGCACTTCGTATTTTTGCAAACAGTACATCAGTCGGAATCGTTCTTGGTGCGAAAGTTCCGTTTGTTCTGCTGTCACGTAGTACACCGGTTCATTCAAAATACTATTCTCTCGTCATCGCATCTGCGATGGTGTAAAAACAAAAGAAAGGAGTCAGAAAGATGAAGATCAATTGTGTGGCGGGTCAAATTGATACCGCCGATCTCGGTGTCACTCTGATGCATGAGCATGTGGCTAATCTCTATACTGACATGAAGGATAACTATCCGGAGTGGATTGATCCCGAAGAGATTGCGCAGGCTTTCAAGGAAAAGATGGACGTCATCAAGCCTTACGGATTTAAAACGTTCGTCGATGCAACACCCGTAAATCTTGGACGTGATATTGATCTTATGCGTCGTGCGGCCGAAGTGGCGGAGATCAACATTCTTTGCTCGACCGGTTTCTACAATATGGAAGCACCTTGGATTTCGGCGAGACCCGGTGCACTTGTGCCGGAGTTGATGGCAAAATGGATGATTCGTGATGCAGAAAAAGGCATCGGTACATCCGGGATCAAGCCGGCTCAGATCAAATGTGCAACTGATAAAGCAACAGGTTATACGGAAGCAAATCGAAATATGCTGATTGCGGCGTCGCTTGCATCGAGAGAAACCGGTCTGCCGATCTATACCCACACGACACCGGGTGACGGAAAGATGGGCTTTTATCAGCAGGAAATTTTCGATTCCATGGGAATTGAACCGCATCGGATCGTGATCGGCCATTCGTTCGATTCTTGCGAACCGGATTATATTGAAGGACTTATCAAAAACGGAACGTACGTCGGATGCGACCGCATCGGTCTCGAAATCGTCACGCCAATCACGAAGATTATTGCGACACTTATTACGTTGATCAATCGCGGATATGCCGATCATATCATGCTCTCTCACGACGCGTCTGTCTTTACTGATTTTGCTTTTTCGTTCTCGCCGAAACTCCGCGAAAACAACCCAATTATTATCGGTTACGATGCCATTTTCACAAAGGTTCTCCCGGGGCTCCGCGAAGCAGGTGTTTCTGAAGATACGATCAACTTGATGATGATTGAAAACCCGCGTCGCTTCTATTCCGGCGAACCGTTCAAAAAGTAGTAAGGAGAATTGACAATGAAAGCTCTTGTAAAATTTGCTCTCGGACCGGATGGCGTAGAGGTGCGTGATGTACCGGAACCGTCTCCGGCACCTGATCAGGTCAAAATTCATATTATGGTCGCAGGTATCTGCGGAACAGATATCCTTTCCATCAAGGATTTACGCGCAACGAGAATGCCAATGATAATGGGTCATGAATTCGTTGGCAGAGTTTCAGAAGTCGGTTCCGAAGTTACACATGTCAAAAAAGGTGACTGGGTCGTTGCGAACACTGCAGTCGGTGCATGTCTGGAATGCGATTTCTGTAAGGCCGGTGATTATAATATCTGTGAACACCGTCAATATCTTGGTGTGACATATAACGGAACGTTTGCGGAGTATATGGTTCTTCCGGGTTATCTTGTACTCAAACTTCCCGAAGATATCGGCGATAAGCTTCCCCTTGCTGTCGGCGAACCGTTTACCTGTTGCATCCACGGTGTGGTTGACCGCGCACATGTCAAAGCAGGTGATTTGGTCGTAATCAGCGGCCCTGGAATCATGGGGCTTTCATGTCTTCAGGTTGCAAAGGCTCAAGGTGCGACGGTTATTGTATCCGGGCTTCCGCAGGATGCCGAACGCTTCGAGTTGGCTAAAAAGCTCGGAGTGGATGCAATTGCAACGAGCGAAGATGAAGTTCTTCGACTTGTTGAGGAATATAAACCCGGAGGAGCGGATGTTGCAATCGACTGTGCGACGGTAGCACCCTCTGTTGCGACCTGTATCAAATCGCTTCGCAAGCGCGGGACATATCTGCAGATTGGTGTATTTCCGGGCGATGCTCCGGTCAATATGCGTAAAGTCGTGGCAAGTGAATTAACCGTTACCGGAAGCAATGCGACCAATATGTCTTCTTGGTATAAATTGATCGAGCTTGTCAGTGAGAAAAAGATACAGCTGGAACCGTTCGTCTCGAAGGTTCTGCCCCTTGAAGAGTGGAGAGCCGGCTTCGATCTCGCGATGAGCAAAACCGCATATCGTGTTTTGCTCGTTCCGGGGGATCTTAACGATCCGGACTTCCAATAGGATATCGTAAGAGATCCAGACGGGGGCAACCCCGTCTGGATCTCTAAAGGTGGAGATTCATAAAAATGGAGCCGATTCGTTTCGAAACTTTTTCAAAAATGGAGCAGGAAGAGCGCCTGTCCATTCTGCGCCGAGAGTGTCTTCTTACTGAAGAAGAATGTGGGATTATTGAATCCGCAGACTCGCTTGCAATCAATAAAGCCGACAAAATGATCGAAAGCGTCGTTGGAAGGTTTGCATTGCCATTGGGGATTGCGACAGGTGTATGCGTCAACGGAAAGCACTATTATGTTCCGATGGTTACAGAGGAACCGTCGCTGGTAAGTGCCTGTTCGCGCGGCGCAGAATATGCAAACGTCATGGGCGGTTTTTCAGCAAGCTACAGTGGTTCGCTGATGATCAGCCAAATCGAATTAACCGGTGTTGCACAACCGGAAAAAGCAAAAGAATTGATAGTTGCAGAAAAAAAGAAAATTGCTGAAATCTGCAATCAAAAGGATCCGATTCTATTACAGGCGGGCGGAGGAGTACGCGATGTGGAAGTTCGTGTGATGCATTCTGCCATCGGGATTCTTCTGGTTGTTCATTTAATCGTTGATGTTAAGGATGTCATAGGTGCAAATCTTTTGAATGGAATGGCGGAAGAAGTATCTCCGTTTCTTGAAAGTATCAGCGGTGGAAGGGCTTCGATGCGTATTCTTTCAAACCTGGCTGACAGAAGAATTGTAACTGCAACAGCTGTCTTTGAAAAAGAAACGATCGGTGGTGCAGAAGTTGTAGAAAGGATTGTGGAAGCATATGCTTTTGCGAATGCGGATCCATATCGCGCCACAACAAACAACAAAGGGATCATGAATGGAATTGTTCCGGTTGCTATTGCTACCGGAAACGATACAAGGGCGATTGAAGCGGCCGCTCATGTTTATGCATGTCGGTCAGGACAATGCAGGCCGCTGGCAAAATATGAGAAGACATCAAGTGGTGATCTGAAGGGGATGATAGAAATGCCGATGCCGGTTGCCACGGTAGGCGGAACGATTAAACTTCATCCAGCGGTTCGTGTAAATCAGAAAATAATGGGAATAACTTCCGCCGGAGAACTTGCACAAGTAATGGCTTCTATGGGGCTCTCCCTGAATTTGATTGCGACTCGTTCGCTTGTGACCGGCGGAATACAACGTGCACATATGTTGAATCACGCAAGAAGTGTTGCAGCAAGTGTCGGAGCCGAAGGGGAGGCGTTTGAGCGAATCGTTTCACAGATGGTTCGGGAGAACAACATCCATACAGAATATGCGGAGAAGCTCCTTAAGCAGATGCTGTAACAAAGAAAGGAGATATTGATGGCGCTGAAATTCAACACAAATCAACGGGTGACGATGCCGCCGTTTTTCGGTCCGGCATATTCGCAGAATCCAAAAGCATCGCAGTGTGTAAACGGACATTTCAAACCGGCTGAAGTTGACAGTATATCGATAACGTATGAAACAGATGATGCACTTCTGGAAAACTGTATTCCGGAATGTTATCGGATGAGGGAACCGCTCATAACGGTGAATGTCTGTGAATTCAATCGTATCGGATGGCTGAACGGAAAATCCTACCGCCTGATCAATGTCAATTGCCCGGTGCATTTTAAAGGAGAACTGGATGACTGCGACGGCGATCTTGTTCTTGCCATGTTCGAAAATCACTGTGATCCGATTGTCGGAGGTCGGGAACTGATGGGATATAGCAAGTTGTACTGCGATATTCCGCCGATTCAGTTTAACGGGAAAAAGTATATTTCCATTGCATCGTGTTGGGATTTCCAATTTATGAAAATCACGGTCGATACAAATGAAGCACCATCCGAACTTGAACGTGTTGAAAAAACGATGGTCGCATCGCAGGGAAAAATGCATCTTAAGGTTTTTACGCACAATCATTCGCGTGATGAAGAAAGACACATCAGTAATGAGATGTATCCGACCATGCTTCCGCTTTGGAAAAAACCAAATGATTATCCGTGGGAAATGATTGAACCGAAAACAGAATGGGGAAACGGAACGATCGAATGGAATGCGCCCTCGTGGGAAGATTGGCCGACAAACGGTCACGTTGCAGTTGGATTGGCAAAGTTGCCGGTTTGTAAAATACTGGCCGCAAAGCATTGTGTTTATAGCGATCCTTGCGAATACGGAGATATTTTTCGTTTGAAATAAAGAAAAGGGAAATATTTGAAGACACTATACTATGAAAGTCCGCGAAAGGAAGCGGATTATAATCTGGCATTGGAACAATATCTGTTTGAAGCGATTCCGTCCGGGACACGACTGTTTATGCTGTGGCAGAACGTGAATGCTATTATCATTGGGAGATTTCAGAATACCGAGTCTGAAATCAATGCGTCATATGTCCGAAGGCACGGAATTCAGGTTGTACGAAGATCTTCCGGCGGAGGGGCGGTTTATCATGATCTCGGAAATGTCAACTATACGTTCATCAACGATATCATTCCCGGAGAAGTTCCGGATTTCAGTGTTTTTTGCGAACCTGTCGTGCGTGCTCTTCGCCATTATGGCGTCAAAGCAGAGATATCTGGTCGAAACGATATTTGTGTTGACGGAAAAAAGATTTCGGGTACAGCTCAACATGCATCCGGCGGACGAATTATGCATCATGGAACGCTTCTTTTTGATAGCAATATGAGTGTTCTTTCTCATGCACTTCGCGTCAATCAAGATAAGTATGCAACAAAAGCAAATGTTTCTGTCCGTTCACGTGTTACAAACATCAAGCCGTTGCTGGATCAGGACGTTGATGTACATATGTTTATTGACCTGTTAAGAGATGAGATTCTTCGAGACGTCGCATATTCCGTTTTTGTTCCGGATGAGATAGACTTTTCGCATATCGAAGTAATTCGAAAAGAACGATATGATAACTGGGACTGGAATTATGGCGCTTCGCCTGCTTATAATGTTGTGCGACGCAGATATTTCGAAGAATGCGGAACAGTTGAACTATGTCTCGATGTGGAAAAAGGAATTGTTCAAAAGGCAAATATCTACGGAGATTTCTTCAGCAACGAAGACCCGCGTGAACTGACCGAAGTTCTCTCTAATACACCGCTTAGGAGAGATGAGCTTGAAGCGAAATATCATCCGATTGAAGTGAGCCGATATCTTAAGGGAATA
>Ga0079305_1003455_pt1 | contig 10675 bp, 10 predicted proteins | sample LMS_cellobiose_e_FD_79183 | JGI IMG/M metagenome (GOLD analysis project Ga0079305, IMG submission 79183) | Rumen-fistulated moose microbial communities from Alaska, USA - LMS_cellobiose_enrichment | ecosystem: Host-associated > Mammals > Digestive system > Stomach > Rumen fluid ... | reverse complement strand
TGGGAGTCCTCGAGCTGAAATACTTCTTCACAAGCGGAGTCATGGCCGACGACGGTCAGGGGATCTCATCCAGCAGCATCAAATCCATGATCAAAGAGATCGTGGACGGCGAGAACCCGAAGCGTCCCTACAGCGATCTCAAGATCGCCGAGATGCTCGGAAACGAGGGCATAGAGATAAGCAGAAGGACTGTAGCCAAATACAGGGAGGATCTCAAGATCTCCTCTTCTTCCAAGAGGCGGAGATATTGATAAGTATCAGTTAACGTCAGCGTTTTAAGTTCATAGTAAAGAGACATGGAGGTTTATTATGGCAGTCAAAGTAGGTATCAGCGGTTTTGGCAGGATCGCAAGAGTGGTCATCAGAGCGGCTATGTCCGATCCGGAGATCGAGATCTGCGGGATCAACGTGAGAAACGCCAATCTGGAGTATATGGTCTATATGCTCAAGTATGACACAACGTTCGGCCGTTTCCCGAAATCACTCGAGGTTTATGACGAAGGCATCGTGATCGACGGGAAAAAGGTCAGGGTCTACAGCGAGTCCGAGGCCAAGAACATCGACTGGACCAAGTGCGGCGCGGAGTACATCATCGAGGCTACCGGTGCCTATGTAACAACGGAAAAAGCTCTGGATCATATCAATAACGCCGGAGCCAGAAAGGTCATCATCTCCGCTCCCGCGAAGGATAAGACGACTCCGACCTTTGTTTACGGCGTAAACCACGAGCTGTATGACAAAGAGATGCAGGTCATCTCAAACGCGTCCTGCACGACGAACTGCCTCGCGCCTCTCTGTAAGGTAATAGAGGACAACTTCGGCATCGATCAGGGACTTATGTCCACGATCCACGCCGCGACGGCTAAGCAGAAGGTAGTTGATGCTAGATCGCTGAAGGACTGGAGAACGGGAAGAAGCGTATTCGGAAACATCATTCCTTCCACGACCGGAGCCGCCAAGGCGGTAGGCCTCGTCATTCCGTCCCTCGCCGGAAGAATGACCGGTATCTCCTACAGAGTGCCGACCGCGGACGTTTCGGTCATCGACGTGAACGTTCTGCTCAAGAAGTCCGCTTCTTATTCCGATATCTGCCGTGCGGTCAAGAAAGCTGCCGATACGACGATGAGAGGCGTGATAGAGTATGTGGACGATGAAGTCGTTTCCGGAGACTTCGTCGGAGATCCGCACACCTCTATCTTCGACGCCAGAGAAGGCATCGAACTGAATGACAAATTCTTCAAGCTCATTGCTTATTACGACAACGAATACGGTTATTCCTGCAAGCTTCTGGAGATGGCCAAGCACATGCACGATGTAGACAACCGTTAGTCAGATGGAGGCTCCGTTATGAAGAAGACCGTTAGAGATGTTGATTGGCAGGGGAAATGCGCGCTCGTAAGATGCGATTTCAACGTCCCGCTTAATGAAGATCACGAGATCACAGACGATACGAGGATAACCGCCGCTCTCCCGACGATCGAGTATCTGATCTCCCATGGCGCGACTCTCGTGCTCATGTCCCACCTGGGGAGACCGAAGGGAGAGGCTAAACCTGAATTCTCGCTGAGGCCCGTAGCCGAGAGGCTGACGGAGCTCCTGGCGGCGGACGGATGTGAGAAGCCCGTAGTGTTCTGCGACTGCGACGAGGTCGTAAACGAAGGCGTAAGATCCGTGATCCAAAAGGATTCCGGAGAAGTCTATCTTCTTCAGAATCTCCGCTTCAGGAAGGAAGAGGAGAAGAACGATCCCGAATTTGCCGGGGAACTCGCTTCTCTCGGAGACGTTTTCGTCCAGGAGGCTTTCGGCACAAGTCACAGAGCCCACGCTTCCACTGCAGGCGTTGCGGATTATCTTCCCTGCGTTTCCGGATTCCTTATCGAAAAGGAAGTCAAATACCTCGGAGACGCGATAAACGATCCAAAGCGCCCGCTCGTCGCGATCATGGGTGGCGCCAAGGTCGGCGACAAGATCAAAGTCATCAGCAATCTTCTCACAAAAGTCGACACGCTGATGATAGGCGGAGGAATGGCCTATACCTTCTTCAAGGCGAAGGGTCTCGAGATCGGTACATCGATCCTCGATGCCGAGAGCATAGAGCTCGCGGAAGACCTTCTCAAGAAAGCTGAAGAGTCCGGGGTAAAGCTCATGCTTCCCGTGGACGTCGTCTGCGCCGATAAGTTCGCTGAGGACGCCGGCGTAAAGACCGTTGCTTTCGACGATATGCCTAAAGACATGATGGGGCTCGACATCGGACCCGCGACCTGCGAAGCCTACGGCAAGGTGATCAAAGAGGCCGGAACGGTTGTCTGGAACGGCCCGATGGGCGTGTTCGAGATGCCGAGATTCGCCGCGGGTACGAGAGCGATCGCAGAATACATGGCTGAGACCGAAGCGACGACCGTAATCGGAGGCGGGGATTCCGCTGCCGCTGTAGCGCAGTTCGGCCTGGAGGACCGCATGTCTCATATATCCACAGGAGGAGGAGCGTCACTTGAGTTTCTCGAGGGCATAGAGCTCCCTGGGATCAAAGTTATCGAGGAAAAATAGCGATGAGAAGACAATTCATTTGCGGAAACTGGAAGATGTATAAGACCAGGTCGGAAGCCCTGGCCTTTGCCGAAGAGGTGAAGGGACTTATCCCTTCTGATCTCTCGGCTGACATAGCTGTAGCGGTGCCTTATCTTCAGATCTGGGCGCTGAAGGAAGCCTTTGAGGGGACCCCGATGGGAGTGGGCGCCCAGAACGTCCACTTTGCCGACGAAGGAGCTTTTACGGGGGAGATATCTCTTCCTATGCTTCTCGAGACCGGGATAAACTGCTGCATTGTCGGGCATTCCGAGAGACGTCAGTACTTCGCCGAGACCGACGAGACCGTGAACAAAAAGCTTCACAAGCTGTTTTCGGAAGGTGATATCACTCCGATCCTCTGCGTCGGTGAGACCCTGGATCAGCGTGACGCCGGCGAGCAGGAAATGGTCGTCAGGGATCAGCTCAGAAAGGATCTTGAAGGACTTGATGAGTCCGCGGTCAGGAAGCTTGTCATAGCCTACGAACCTATCTGGGCCATAGGAACAGGAAGAACGGCCACGCCTGATCAGGCACAGGAGATGTGCTCCTGCATCAGGGGGATAGTGAATGAGCTTTACGGATCCGGGACTGCGGACGAGGTCCGCATCCAGTACGGAGGGAGCGTCAAGCCAGGAAACGCGGCCGAGATCCTTGCCATGCCGGATATCGACGGCGCACTTGTCGGCGGCGCTAGCCTCAAGCCTCGGGATTTCATCGCGATAGCGCAGTCGGCGAAAAAGCTTTGACGATAATCGCCCCGGAAGCATATAAAGTTGTTGATTTTGTGCATTCCTTGTGCTAAAGTATTATCGTTAAATTTTTGGAGGTAAAGGAAATGCAAACTTTTTTGATGGTTCTTCTTGCTCTCGTCAGCCTTTTCCTGATCGTGAGCGTTCTCATGCAGTCCAGCTCAAGCGACGGCCTTTCCGGATCAATCGCAGGCGGAGCTGAACAGCTTTTCGGAAAGAAGAAGAGCTCGGGCTACGATGCCCTTTTCAAAAAACTGACCGTTATCGCGGCGGTGGCATTTATCGTGCTCTCGCTCGTGATCGTAATGCTTTACTAGTTCATATTGCAACGATTTGATCCATATTCGATTGTTGGCAAAGAGGTGCTTTATGTACCTCTTTGGCGTATAGAAAAGCATTGTTAAAAGTAACTGACTAAACAAATTGTACGAAGGAGGAGTAAGGTCATGTTTAATTGGATCGCTCCCGTCGCCGCGGCTATAGGCCTGATCGTAGCATTACTGCTCGCGGGCTGGATCAGCAGGGCTGACGAGGGCACAGACAGAATGAAGGAGATCGCCGGGTATATTAGAGAGGGTGCGATGGCCTTCCTGAAGAGAGAGTACAGAACCATGATCATCGTGATCGTTGTTCTGTTCGTCGCCATCGGCGTACTGCTGCACAGCTGGATCACAGCGATCCTGTATGTGCTCGGAGCGCTGCTTTCCGTTCTTGCCGGATACTTCGGCATGAGCGTTGCCACCAAGGGCAACGTCAGGACTGCTGCCGCGGCCATGTCTTCGGGAATGCCCAAGGCTCTGTCTATCGCTTTCAGAAGCGGAGCGGTCATGGGACTTTGCGTATCCGGTCTCGGACTTCTCGGAGTGGGAACCGTCTTCGCGGTCCTGATCTCCACCAGCGGACTCGCTACATTTACACAGTGCATCACCGGATTCGGACTCGGAGCTTCTTCGATGGCTCTCTTCGGACGTGTAGGCGGCGGTATCTATACCAAGGCTGCCGACGTCGGAGCTGACCTCGTAGGTAAAGTCGAAGCAGGCATCCCCGAGGATGACCCGAGAAACCCCGCCGTTATAGCCGACAACGTCGGTGACAACGTCGGCGACGTCGCCGGAATGGGATCCGATCTGTTCGAATCCTATGTCGGATCCATCATCTCCGCTGTTACGCTTGCGGCAGCAGCCGCGGCAGCAGGCGGTTTTGATCAGACCACAGCAGCCCTTTTCCCGCTCATCCTCGCAGCGGTAGGCATCCTGGCTTCCGTTCTCGGCATCCTGCTCGTAAGAGGAAACGAGAAGACCAATCCTGCCAGCGCGCTGAACATGGGAACATATATCAGCGGCGTGATCGTAATCATCTGCGCCGTCGTTCTGAGCCTTAAGATGATGGGGACCCTGAATTACGCATGGGCCATCATAGCAGGACTCGTCTGCGGTATCGCGATCGGAAAGATCACAGAAGTATATACATCCGCCGATTACAATTCGGTCAAGAAGATCGCTGACCAGAGCCAGACCGGCGCTGCCACCACGATCATCTCCGGGCTCGGTGTCGGAATGATGTCCACACTTTTCCCGATCCTCTTCATCTGCGTAGGCATCTATGTTGCGTACAGATTCGGCGGAGTTTACGGGATCGCTCTTTCCGCTGTCGGCATGCTTTCCACCACCGGAATGACAGTAGCTGTCGACGCTTACGGCCCTGTATCCGACAACGCGGGAGGTATTGCCGAAATGAGTGAGCTTCCTCACGAAGTCAGAAACATCACCGACAAGCTCGACGCTGTCGGAAACACCACCGCCGCTATCGGCAAGGGATTCGCTATCGGTTCCGCAGCTCTTACTGCTCTGGCGTTGTTCGTATCCTATGCCGAAGTCGCCGGTATCCGTGAGACCGGAGTGGATCTGCTCCACCCGATGGTCGTTATCGGCATCTTCATCGGAGCCATGCTCCCGTTCCTGTTCTCCGCGATGACGATGAATTCCGTAGGACGCGCGGCTAATCAGATGATCGAAGAGGTAAGACGCCAGTTCAGGGAAGACAAGGGCATCATGGAAGGGACCAGCAAGCCTGATTATGCCAGATGCGTAGACATCTCCACAGGCGCTGCCCTTAAGGAAATGATCATCCCCGGTCTGATGGCGATCATCGCTCCTCTAGTAGTTGGATTCCTCCTCGGAGCCGAAGCTCTTGCCGGCATGCTCGGCGGAGCGCTCTCTTCCGGAGTCCTTCTCGCGATCATGATGAGCAATGCGGGCGGAGCATGGGACAATGCCAAGAAGTACATCGAAGAAGGACATTTCGGCGGCAAGGGTTCAGAGCCTCATAAGGCTGCCGTAGTTGGAGATACCGTAGGCGATCCGTTCAAGGATACCTCCGGACCTTCCATCAACATCCTGATCAAGCTTATGACTATCGTTGCTGTAGTATTCGCTCCGATGTTCGGAAACGGCATATTCTAAGAAATATCAAAGCGGCGGGCCAAGGCCCGCCGCTTTTGTTATGTCCGGAAATATTTGGTTTACATAAAATAATTATTTATTCTCGAAGTGTTTTTCTCGCTTCTCGAGGAAAGCCGTCATTCCTTCTTTTCTGTCCTCGGAGGAGAAGCAGGTGGTTATCGCTTCAACTTCCATTCTGCTCGCGGCTCTGAGATCCATATCGAACTCGTTGTCTATAGCCATCTTTGCCTGTCTTACGGCGATAGGAGCGTTAGCCATTATCGAGCGCGCGAGCGCTTCCGCCTCGGTCATAAGATCCTCAGGAGCGACGACCTTCTCGACAAGACCGATCCTGTACGCTTCGGGAGCCTTGATGTTTACGGCTGCCATGATCAGGTATTTCGCCATGCCTTTTCCTACGAGCTTGGCAAGCCTGATGGTTCCTCCGAAACCGGGGATGATACCCAGCCCTGTCTCAGGCTGGCCGAAGAGGGCTTTTTCTGAGGCTATGCGGATATCACAGGCCATCGCGAGCTCACATCCGCCTCCGAGCGCAAAACCGTTCACAGCGGCGATTACGGGCTTTGGAAGGGACTCTATCCTGTTCATCACCTGATGTCCGCTAGCCATCATCGCCTGCGCTTCGATCGGGGTCAGATCTCTCATCTGGGCGATGTCCGCACCAGCGACGAAGGAACGGCCTTCACCGGTCACTATTACCGCTTTGACGGCATCATCCTTCTCGATCGCCGCGAATACGTCGTCGAGATCGGCGAGAACGTCCGTATTCAGGGCGTTGAGCGCCTGCGGGCGGTTGATCGTAACGATCGCGAGCCCATCGTTTACTTCGTATTTCAGATTCTCGTACATGTTTTCACCTCGGCGCGGAGCGCTTGAGCTCCGGCACTTTTCCTTTCCGGTATTCTTACCGTTAATAGTTTAACACTTAACGGAACGCCTTTCAATACATCCTGGGCAAACTAAAAGGGGCCGGATCATCCGGCCCCTGGATCTGCTTGTTCTTAACGGGCAGCGTTGGAATAGTGGAGAATGCGCTCCAGAGCTATCGCGGCGAGAGCGGTGATGATGATCTCGGGAAGCATATACGATCCGTTATATACTATCGAGTACACCGGCCCGACCATGCTGAACTCGTTCGGCCAGAGAGCATCCCAGATGAGCCATCCGGAGAAGAAATGGCAGACGAATCTCAGGAAGAGGGCTATCACTGTGCCGACGCATATCTCGACATATCTGTTTCCGAATTTTCCTCTCGTTATCGCCGCGAGCCCGCAGACGGTATATGCCGCGAGGTAGTCGAGAATGGCGATCGCTGCCATCATCAGAAAGCTCGTTCCGTAGAGAACGTTGTCCATGCCGAGGAACATCTGGAGAAGGGCGAATACGAAAGCCGTGAATACGCCCCAGCCGGTACCGTAGACCCATGCCACCACGACGAGCGGGAGCATCGCGCAGATGGTAACGCCGCCGCCGTAAGCCCAGAGTCCCTGAATCTTGATCAGGGAGAGGACGGTGCCGATCGCGATCATCAGCGCGGAAAATACAAGTCTGAGTGTTTTGTTGTTCCTGTCAAGTTTCATAGTCATAAAAAAACCTCCTTGTTCATTGGAGGGGAAGGCTGTGTGCTTCACATCCCTGCGGCGGCATTATCCGCTTCAGGTTCGGAGGGTCTTACACCGGACGCCCGATACAGGATCATCAGGCTCCCGGGTAACTCTCAGCAAAAGCTCCCCTTGTGATTACAGAAAGACTATAAAGGTTTAAGCGGGCTTTGTCAATACGCATCAAGGATGATATAATCAAAGAAAAACAGGAGGTAAAACCATGGTCGGACCGGTTCCGCAATCTTCAGTCATAAGCATCGGAGCTGCATGCCTCTGCGGTGTAATCATCCCCATAGCTCTGTATATCTACTTCAAGGTCAGACACAAGGCGGACACTTTTCCCTTCGTCATGGGCTGCCTTGTCTTCTTCGTCTTCGTGATGATACTGGAGTCTTCGATAAACAACGCGGTATTCACGTCTTCTGCAGGCGATTTTTTGAGGAACAACGCTTTCCTATACGCCCTGTACGGCGGAGTGATGGCCGCGCTGTTCGAGGAAACGGGCAGGTTCCTGATGCTCAGACTCGTAAAGAAGAAAAAAGGCCCTCGCGATGTCAACTCACTGATGTACGGCGCGGGCCACGGCGGATTCGAGGCGCTCATGCTGCTCGGAGTCTCGATGTTCGGAAACCTCTCCTACGCCGCGGCTATCAACAGCGGAAGAATAGAAGAGATCACGAACACGCTGTCCGGCGACACCCTTGATCAGCTGATCAGCACGCTCAATGTTCTCGTCGAGACACCGAGCTACACTTATCTGTTCAGCATCGCTGAGCGGATCTTCGCCGTAGCTCTTCAGATCTCCTTATCCGTCCTTGTGTGGTTCGCTGTGAGCGGAAAAGGGAAGGGGTATCTTCTCGCCATCGCCTACGGTATCCACGCGGCTGTGGATTTCTTCACTGCTCTGATGTCCGGGCTCGGTGTTCCGGTACCGGCTATCGAGGCGGTGCTTGGAGTTATGACTGTCCTGGTCTGCATCTTCGCTAAAAAGATCTGGAGGAGCGAACATATCCCCGAGCCCGATGAGGAAGAAGCTCCCAGATCGCCATACCGCAAACCCGACGCGCCGACGCTATGACGCAGGAAAGGCCTTATCTGACATCGACCGACTGGGGACTCGCTCTCAAATGGGAGGGGATGGAGCTCATCGCTGATTTCGGCGCGCTTCGCCAGAGGACCTCGCCCGGCAGACTCGGAAGCGAACTGCTGGTGAAAGCGGCGAAACACGACAAGCTCTTCAGGGGGAAGGAGCTGACCGCTCTCGACGCAACGGCAGGCCTGGGCGAAGATTCATTTCTTCTCGCCGCGGCAGGGTTCAGAGTGTCGATGTATGAACGCGATCCCATGATTTTCGCGCTTCTTGAGGACGCGCTCAGGCGGGCCGGATCGGATCCGGATACAGCTCCGATCGCTTCCCGAATGACTGCTGTCCCGGGCGACAGCATCGAATACATGAAAAAGCTTGCCGAAGGGATATCCGACGCTGAAGGACCGCCTGATATCATCTATCTTGATCCTATGTTTCCCGCCCGGAAGAAGTCCGGGCTGATAAAGAAGAAGTTCCAGATACTTCAGCAGCTGGAAGCCCCGGAAACGGACGGCGAAGCTTTGATCAAAGCCGCGATAGACGCGTCTCCACGCCGGATAATCGTCAAGCGCCCCGCCAAAGCCCCCGTGCTTGGCGGCGTCAGAGCTGATTATTCGATAAAAGGCGATGTTATAAGATACGATTGCATCATATTGCGGCCGTGAAAATGCCAACAGGTATTGGCAAGAACAGGATTTTTTGTTATAATCTTTTGGGATTAAATCGACTTTAATAAGGAAAGAGAGATAAACACATGCTTTACGCAAGCGATTTCAGAAAAGGTATCACTTTTGAGATCAACGGAGAACCGCACGTTGTTCTCGATTTTCAGCACGTCAAACCCGGAAAGGGCGCCGCGTTCGTAAGGACCAAATATAAGAACATCCTTACCGGAGCGACGAGAGAAGACGCGTTCAACCCGAGCGACAAGTTCGAGAACGCCCGCATTGAGACCAAGGTAATGCAGTACCTGTACAACGACGGCGAGCTTTACTACTTCATGGATCAGGAGACCTATGAGCAGATCCCGCTCTCTTACGATCAGGTTGAGGACGCCATCAAATACCTCAGGGAGAACGACGAGGCCACGATCAAATTCTTCAAGGAGAAGGCCTTCCAGGTCGAGGCTCCGAACTTCGTCAACCTGACCGTCGTCGAGACCGAGCCCGGCGTCAAGGGAGATACGGCGACTAACGTCACCAAGTCTGCCACGGTAGAGACCGGCGCTGTCGTCCAGGTCCCGATCTTCATCAACGAGGGCGAAAAGATCCAGATCGACACCAGAAGCGGCGAGTATCTCGGACGTGCCAAGGAGTAGGCATCGCACTTCAATAGCGAATTGACCGGAGGAACGCTTATTTTGCGTTCCTCTCTATGTATTAAAGCTGTGTGATTGAGGTAGCTTTTTATGAAGACAGCCATCAGAGTGATCCTTATCCTTCTGCTCATCGGAGCGCTCGGATTCATAGGATATTCCTATGTAAAGGGGATCAACAAAGTCAAAGACCCCGGCGACACCGCAGTAAGGACGATCCAGATCGTCGAAGGCAGTTCCACCCAGGACATAGCCGAGGCGCTCGAGGAGGGCGGAGTTATAGGAAGAGCGTTCGACTTCAGGCTCTTCTCAAAACTGAGAGGATATGACGGCGGATATCTCGCCGGAGAGTACAAGCTCTCTCCGTCGATGGATATGGAGACTATAGCCAATATCATAACTGCCGGTTCTGTCAAACTGGAGTTCTTCACCATTCCGGAAGGGCTTACGGTCAACCAGATCGCCTTAAGGCTCCATCAGAACGGAAAAGCCGACTACGACACGTTCATGAAGCTCGCTTCCGGCGGTTCCTTCGATTACGACTTCCTTCCTTCGGATCTTCCGGAAGGAGAGGAAAGACTCAACGGCTTCCTCTTCCCGGATACATATAACTTCCCTGAGGACGCCGATGAATACGCGATAATCACAACGATGCTCAACCGCTTCGACGAAGTGTATACGCCGGAGATGAGAGCAAGAGCAAAGGAACTCGGCTATACCGACCGCGAGATACTCACGATCGCGTCCATCATCGAGCGCGAGACCGTGCTCGCGGAAGAGAGGCCTCTCGTATCGAGCGTGATATACAACCGCCTTAACGACGGAATGAACCTCGAGATGTGCTCGACGGTGCAGTTCATTCTCGGAGAGCAGAAGGAATTCCTCACCTA
>Ga0079305_1003453_pt1 | contig 10679 bp, 13 predicted proteins | sample LMS_cellobiose_e_FD_79183 | JGI IMG/M metagenome (GOLD analysis project Ga0079305, IMG submission 79183) | Rumen-fistulated moose microbial communities from Alaska, USA - LMS_cellobiose_enrichment | ecosystem: Host-associated > Mammals > Digestive system > Stomach > Rumen fluid ... | reverse complement strand
TACGGCAGCGCGCCGGACTGCGGGAGCGTTATAGAGATGCTCGCTACCGCGACAGGGAGGAGACCTGAACGGATTTATGGTAAACCACGGCCGGACATGGCTTTTGCCGCGATGAAGAAGTTCGGAGCGTCTCCGGAGGAGACCTGTCTGGTCGGAGACCGCGTATATACCGACATCGCCTGCGGCGTAAATGCCGGGATCGACACGGTTATGGTGCTCTCCGGCGAAGGGACCCGGGAGGATATAGAGAAATACGGATATGAACCGACTTATGTTGTGGAGGATATCAAAGAGCTGTACCGAATGATCAAAGCAGGAGAGTAGAAAAGATGAACGAAGTCAAACTCAACAACACTCGGACGTTCATGGTAGGTCTGGCATTCCTGTCGATCTGCGCGTTCTGGCAGATGTACGACAATATCGTGCCTCTGATACTTACCAACACATTCCACCTCGACGAGACCTTCTCGGGCGCGATAATGGCCGCGGACAATATCCTCGCGCTGTTCCTTCTTCCCTTCTTCGGGTCGCTGTCTGACAGGACGGACACTCAGATCGGACGGAGGATGCCATTCATTCTCTTTGGAACGGGCTGCGCGATAATACTCATGAACATCCTGCCCTTCCTCGACAACAGCTACGCGGCTGACCCCTCGCCGTTCAAGATGATCTCCTTCGTGATCGTGCTGGGGCTTTTGCTCGTGGCGATGGGTACCTACAGGTCGCCGGCTGTGGCGCTGATGCCGGACGTGACTCCGAAGCCCCTGAGATCAAAGGCCAACGCCATCATCAATCTGATGGGCGCCCTCGGCGGTATCATCTATCTCGGAGTCGCCGCGCTGACCTATCCGAAGGCGAAGACGGAGGGCGTCGCCCACGTTAACTACCAGCTTCTGTTCATCGTTGTCTCGGCTATCATGTTCGTCGCGGTAGCTCTCCTGTTCATATTCATCAAAGAGCCCAAACTCGCTGCCGAGAACAAAGCCCTCGAGGAGAAGCATCCCGAGTGGAATCTCGCCGAGGCAGACGAGTCCGGAAATGAGGTGCTCCCGCCCGAAGTCAAGAGGAGCCTGGGATTCCTGCTCGCCTCGATAGCTCTCTGGTTCATAGGATATAACGGAATTACGACCTGGTTCACGACCTACGTGAGCGTTGTGATGGGACAGGGCCTCGGCGGAGCGTCGACCTGCCTTCTGATAGCTACCGGCGGAGCGATAATCTCCTATATCCCGATCGGCATCATCGCGTCGAAGATCGGGCGTAAGAAGACGATAATGGCGGGCTGCGTTCTGCTCTCCGTATGCTTCATGCTCGGATACTTCCTGACCAAAAACGCCCACGGCATCACGCCGATAATGTTCATAGTGTTCGCGCTTGTGGGACTCGCCTGGGCGGCGATCAACGTAAACAGCCTGCCGATGGTCGTTGAGATGTGCAAGAGCTCCGACGTCGGCAAATTCACCGGATACTATTACACGGCTTCGATGGCGGCGCAGGTCGTGACCCCGATACTGGCCGGCTTCCTGATGAGCCACATCAATTATCTGGTGCTTTTCCCGTACAGCTCGGTATTCGTCGCGCTCAGCTTTATCACGATGCTTTTCGTTAAGTTCGGAGACAACAAAGCCGTCGTGAAGAAAGGCCTCGAAGCTTTCGAGGATATGGATGACTGATGAAGAAGAGAAGACTTTTTGAGGCCGCGCTGATCACCGCCGCGGCATTCGTATGGACGGGCGCAGGAAGGACCAGACACCCGGCCTGGGCAGAGCTCTGCAAATGGCGCTATGCCCACAGAGGATATCACGATAAGCCGGAGATCCCGGAGAACTCGATCCCCGCGTTCAAACGCGCTCTCGAGCACGGCTGGGGTGCCGAGCTCGATGTCCACCTTCTCAAGGATGGGACGCTCGCGGTCTTCCACGATTCGGACCTTAAGCGCTGCACCGGGGAAGAGGGGATAATAGAGGAACTCACCCGCGAGGAGCTCGCAGGGCTCCGCCTGGAGGGCACGGACGAGCGTGTTCCGCTCTTCGACGAGGTGCTGGAGATCTTCGAGGGCAGGGCACCTTTGATCATCGAGCTAAAGACCTACGGCGGAAACCACGCCGAACTCGCGGAAGCCGTCTGCAGGAGGCTGGATTCCTATGAGGGCGATTTCTGCATAGAGTCCTTCGATCCGAGGGCTATGGGCGACGTCAAAAGGCTCCGCCCGTGGATCTGCAGAGGGCAGCTCGCGCAGAATTTCATCAGGAGAGGCGAAAACCTTCCGATGTATCAGAGGATCCTGCTCACAGGTCTCAGGCTGAACTTCCTGTCAAGACCGGACTTCATCGCCTACAGATTCGAGGACAGGAACGACCCCTTCTTCAGGCTCTGCATAATGAGCGGAGTGCAGGAGGTCGACTGGACGATCGCGAACAAAGAGGATATGCGGACTGCCGAGGCTGACGGCGCGCTGGTGATATTCGAGAGGTTCGACCCGGAGGAGGAGTAATATGTCTCATATCACGCTGCTTCATTCCAACGACATGCACGGGGACTGGCTTCCCCAGGAGATCGAAGGGAAGGAGGTCGGAGGGCTTCCGAGGCTCTCGGGCTACATTAAATCTGTGAGAAATTCCAACCCGAACACCCTGTACGCGATCGCGGGCGATATGTTCAGAGGCTCCATCATCGACCAGGAGTATCTCGGCATATCCACGATCGACATGATCAATCTGATGAAGCCCGACGTGGTCTGCCTAGGGAACCACGAGGTGGATTACGGTCTGGCGCATCTGCTGTTTCTGGAGAAGTGCGCTGATTTCCCGCTGATAAACGCGGATCTCTTCATCACGGTGAACAACAAGAGGCTCTTTGCTCCCTATATCAACGTGACAGTGGACGGAGTCAAGATCCTGTTCATCGGGATACTGACCCAGGAGGTGCTCTCTTCGACCAAATCCGAGAAGATCATAGGCTCCTACGTCAATATGAAGAAGGCGGCCAAGGAGATCGGCGTGATCTGCGACAACTACCGCACGACCGATACCGATATCACGGTCCTCCTTACCCACATCGGATACGAGAACGACCTTCAGCTCGCGAAGGAACTGAAGGCGGACTACGGCGTGGACTTCATCATCGGAGGCCATTCGCACACCTATATGGAGGAGCCTGCGGTCGTGAACGGCATACCGATCGTCCAGGCTTTTACCGGGACGGATTTCATAGGCCGCTTCGACATATTCTACGACAAGGAGAAGAAGGAGATCGAGAGGTGGACGTGGAAATGCGTGCCGATCGACGAGGACACCGCCGAAAACGATCACGTGATGCAGGGACTCCTGGACCAGTATAAGGGAGTGACCGATCAAAAGTACAAGCGCGTGGTCACGAGGTTCGAGCGCGAGCTCACTCATCCCCTCAGGGAGCAGGAGACCGAGCTCGGAAACCTCTATGCCGACATCATGGCTGACGACGCGTCATACGATATCATGATGTTCGGGTCCGGCGCCATCAGAAAGGAGAAGCTGGGGCCGATCGTTGAATACCAGACCATGCTGGAGAACACGCCCTTCGACGATCCCCTCTGGATGGTCGAGGTCACGGGAGAACAGTTCCGCCGGATGGTGCAGTTCGTCATGAGAGATGACGCCTGGAAGGGCGAGACCGAATTCTATCAGTTCTCCAAAGGCGTACATATCAAATACCGGAAGTCCACCCGCACGATCGAGGAACTCACGTTCAACGGCAAGGAGATCAAAGATGACGACCGCCTGAAAATCGGCCTGCAGAACTACCACTATTCCAATTTTGAGAAGTTCATGGGAGTTCCGCTCGAGGAGGTCGCTGCCAACCGCAAACCTAAGATCGTCGCGACCAGCGTGAACAATATCATCGAAGAGTATCTGGCGACGCACCAGGGACTGGATTCTCACGTGGAGGGAAGGATCGAGATCGTCGAGTGAGCCTTCGTATAAGGGGAGAAAAAACACCTGTTTCCGGCAGTAAATAATTGACAACAATGCCCAAAAGGTATTATTCTGAATATACAGAAAACAACAGCAACGTCTGCTGACAAAACGCGTTGCGGAGGAAGGAGAACAGAATGGGCAAATATGTTGTTAAAGAGACCAAGACCGGGATCAAATTCGATCTGAAAGCCGGAAACGGCGAGATCATCGCCAACTCCGAGGTCTACAAATCCAAAAAGTCATGCTTGAACGGCATCGAGAGCGTCAAGACCAATGCTCCGATCGCCGCGGTCGAAGATCAGACAGTAGAGAACTACGAGACCTGCAAGAATCCGAAATTCGAGGTCTATGTGGACAAGGCCGGTGAGTTCCGCTTCCGTCTTAAAGCGAAGAACGGCCAGATCATCGCGACCGGCGAGGGCTACAAGGCCAAGAAGAGCTGCCTGAACGGCATCGAGAGCATCAGAAAGAACGCCGATTCCCCAGTGGTGGAAGAGGAGAAATAGAGCCGCTCCCGGCGGCGCATACAAGCCGAACTAAAACCGGCTCCCAACGGACCGTCATCCGCCGGAAGCCGGTTTTTCTATCGGCTGAACGTCATTCTTCTCGATGCCGCTTTCCGGCTGAACGTCATTCTACCGCTTTCGGTTCCGTCAGCTTCCCGAGCAGCGCGATCAGCTGCTCCTTCTCCTCGTCGGTCAGAGCGCTGAAGAGCCTCGCGAACCTGGCCTGCCTCTCATCGGCGAGCTCCGCTGCTCTCGCTTCACCAAGCTCGGTAAGAACGATCAGCGTTGCCCGCTTGTCCTCAGGATCTATTGTACGTTTCACATACCCCTCATTCTGCAGTCTGGATACGAACTCTGAGACGGAGGAGGGGTTGATGCCGAGTTCCTCGGTAAGGACCTTCTGTCTGACGCCGCTCTCATGCTCCGCTATTACGCCGAGGAGCCGCTCTCTTCCGAAGGCTCTACCCGGCCCATGCGGCCCATGACCCTCGGGACCATGCGGCCCGCGGCATTCGGGACCATGACCCTCGGGACCGCGGCCGAAGCCATGCGGTCCATGCCCGTGGTCGCGCGGTCCATGACCTTCCGATCCCATTGTGGGGCATCTCTCAGGTCTCATACCGCTGATCATGTTTTTTCTGACCGCGTGCGGCGCTCTCATCAGCTGTTCAAACAATCTTTCGTCTATGCTCTTTGTCATCTCTTCTATCTCCTTTCCGCGGGAAATCGTGCCCGCAGACTTTGATCATACGAAATAATTATTTTGGTACCGAAGTAATGCTAACATATGCTTCTCGTCGTGTCAATATGTTTTGGTACCGAAATATCTATTCGCTCCGCCGGATCAGCCCCTCAGTATGGGGAATTCTTTTGTTTGAAATAATCTGAGCCCGCGGGTATAATCGAGGCAGATGGACTGAGCGGTTCAGAGAAGGCGGATAAAATCTTTTTGAAACTGTTGCGGTGCACCGCAATATTGCGGTATACCGCAATACTTTTAAAAATCGTGTGTCTTGGCAGGGTGGCGCGAGAGAGATGATAAACGAGTATTTAGCCAAAAAAGACATATCGATGTATCAGCTGTCGAAGATCTGCGGCGTCCCTTACAATACGCTGAAGGACGTCTCGTCCGGGAAAACCGATATCAGAAAGTGCAGCGGAGAAACGATACACAGGATATCGCAGGCTCTCGGCGTAAGCATGGACACTCTGTTTGCCGCGTACTATCAGACGACTTCGGATTTCGACCGGTTCAGGAACAGCATATCGCGCAGGATCGGGGAGAAGGGACCGGCACTTTTCGTCTATGAGACCCTGGGGAGCGGCGAGATAAGAAACCTTTATGTCAGGAAAAAATACGATGAAGCTTTTTATCTTCTCTCGGAATTCGACCGCGTATGCAGGGAAAACGGATACCCGGAGTTTTTTGAGTTTGATGATATCAGGCTGAAGCGGCGGCAAGCCGTAGAATCAATGGAGAAACAGGATGGGGAACACTTTTTACTTTGAATTCGAATGGACCTTTATGGAATGGCTCCAGAGCATGATGGGGAGCGTGGGCATCACCATCGCTTCGGTCATGTCGATGCTTGGGGAGGAGATGCTGCTGATCGCGATCATGGGCTTCCTCTACTGGTGCTGGAACAAGGAGCTCGGGAAGTTCGTGGGGACCAATATAGTGCTCGCGATGACGCTGAACCCGATGATCAAAAATATCGTGTTGAGGCGCAGACCGTATTTTGATCTCGAAGGCGTCGAATGCCTGAAGCCCGTCGATCCGGATGCTGACATATACGATATAGCCGCGCAGGGGTATTCGTTCCCGAGCGGGCATTCGATGAACTCTGCGTGCGTATACGGTTCTATTGCGGCGCACGAGCGCAGATCAAAGGCCCTCTGGGCGGTCGCGATAATACTTCCGCTCCTCGTCGGAGTGTCACGCGTCCTCCTTGGAGTCCACTATCCGACTGACGTGGTTGTCGGATGGATCTGCGGCGCGATAGTCGTCTTTGCTCTTTCCAGGCTCCAGCGCAGCGTAAGATCACAGTGGAAACTGCGACTTGCGATTTTCCTGATATCGCTGACCGGCATAATCTGGTGCAGGACGGACGACTACTTCACGGCTCTCGGGACCATGGCGGGCTTCTTCATAGGGTCGCAGTTTGAAGAGAAATTCGTGAACTTCAAACCCACCAGAAACGTCCTGAAGATCATACTGAGGATGCTTGGCGGGCTGGCGCTCTATTTCGGACTGAACACGGCGCTCAAGATGCCGTTTGACGCGGCATTTCTGGCTTCATCGACTATGCCTGCGTTCCTGATAAGGGCTGTGCGCTACACGATCATCCTGTTCGTGGTAGTGGGAGTCTATCCTTTGATCTTCGACCGCGCAAACCGTAAGAAGAGCGTGAAATAGCGAGCGGACGCGCTGCACGGAGCGCCGCGTGAGGCACCGGGAAACAACTGAAAATTTTTCTTGCCAGCCTATGGGAAAGAGAGTATAATTCTTTCGTTACAGCAAGTGCTGTTCACTGCTTTAAAATATCTATACGGCAGGAGGTGAAACAGGAATGGCACAGGTAATCGTCCGCGAGAACGAGAGCTTGGAGAGCGCTCTTAAGAGATTTAAGAGATCATGCGCCAGAGACGGCGTCATGGCCGAGGTCAGAAAGAGAGAGCACTACGAGAAACCAAGCGTAAAGAGAAAGAAAAAATCTGAGGCGGCCAGAAAGAAAGCGAGAAGATACTAATGACTCTGAAAGAGCAGCTCATGGCTGATTTCAAGGAGGCACTGAAGGCCCACGACGAGATCGCCAAAAACACCATAAGCCTCGCCCGTGCTGCCATCAAGCAGTACGAGGTGGATAAGAGGGAAGAGCTGACCGATGAGGGCGTGCTCACGATCCTGCAGAAGCAGGTCAAGATGCGCACAGACGCCCTGTCGGATTTCATCAAGGCGGGAAGGGACGATCTCGCGGAAGGCTATAAGGCCGAGATCGCCATCCTGCAGAAGTATCTGCCTGAGCAGTTAAGCGCCGAAGACATAGCGAAGGTGGTCAGAGAGACCGCCGAGGCTCTCGGCATTCAGGGCGGCAAAGAGAATATGGGCAAGCTCATGGGACCCGTTATGGGAAAACTCAAGGGCAAGGCCGATGGCAATGCCGTCAGGGAAGCCGTGACTGCATTTCTCAGCTGAACAAACGATTAAGAGACAGGCTTTGCCTGTCTCTTTTCCTTAAACGAAAGGAGTTCCCGCAATATATGACGGACAGGGACGGATTTAAACGCATAACCATTTACGACGACATCGACAGAAGAGAGCTGTTCGGCAATCTGGACGCCAATCTCAACCTGATCGGTGAGAAGACGGGCGTCGAGATCTTCCAGAGGGACAACGACCTGCTCCTCAGAGGGGAGAGGATGGATCTCGCCGGAAGGGTCCTGACGGAGCTGATGGAGGTCCTCAGGAACGGCGAGCCGCTCGATTCCCAGAAGGTCAGCTATATAATATCGCTCGCCGAGGAGGGCCAGTCCTACCGAGAGAGCAACGTGAGCAAGGACATAATCTGCTTCACGACGAAGGGAAGGCCGGTCAAGGCCAAGACCATAGGCCAGAAGACCTATGTGAACGCGATAAGGAAGCACGACGTGGTCTTCTCCATAGGCCCCGCCGGTACCGGAAAAACCTACCTCGCCGTGGCGACCGCCGTATCCGCGCTCAAGAACAAAGAGGTCCAGAAGATCATCCTCGCGAGGCCGGCTGTGGAAGCTGGCGAGAATCTCGGCTTCCTTCCGGGAGACCTTCAGGACAAGGTGGATCCCTACCTCAGACCGCTCTACGACGCGCTCTATGACGTGCTCGGCCGGGACAATACGCTCAGGCTCAAGGAGAAGGAGGTCATAGAGGTCGTGCCGCTCGCGTATATGAGGGGCAGGACCCTCGACAATGCGTTCATCATACTGGACGAGGCCCAGAACACCACAAGGGAGCAGATGAAGATGTTCCTGACCAGGATGGGCTTCGGCTCCAAGGTGGTCGTGACGGGAGACGTCACGCAGATAGACCTTCCGCAGGGCAAGACCAGCGGTCTCATCGAGGCGGAGAAGATCCTGAAGAAGGTCGACGGGATCGAATTCTGCTACCTCAAGGAGATGGACGTCGTCCGCCACGAGATGGTCAAGAAGATAATAAACGCCTACGAGAAGTATTACGGAGCGAAGAAATAAGCCATGGAACTGATCTTTGACGACTATTCAACGGAAGCTGAACGCTTCGGCGATGAGATAATGGACCTGATGACCAGGGCCGCATCGCTCGTACTGGAGAGAGAACAGGCGGATCCGGAGCGCTGCGAGATCTCAGTGACCTTTGTTTCAGGCGATGAGATAAAGGAGCTCAACCGCGATTACAGAGGGGTCGACAGCGTGACTGACGTTCTGTCGTTCCCTCAGTTCGGGCCGGCGGAGGAGTTTCCGGAGGAAGGACCGATCGCCCTGGGCGACGTTGTCATCTGCAGGGATAAGATCGTCGAGCAGGCGGCGGAGTTCGGCCATAGCGAGGCGAGAGAAGCGGTCTACCTCTTCACGCACAGCGTGCTCCATCTCATGGGCTACGACCACGAGACCGAGGAAGAGAAGAGCGAGATGCGCGGGGCGGAGGAAGAGATCATGCGTGAGCTCGGTCTCGCGCGGTGAATAAGAAGACAGGAAGGCGATAAGATGGACAACAGAGAACTCTACAGGATCGCGCTCGACGCGACGAAGAACTCATATGCGCCATTCTCCAACTTCAGGGTCGGCGCGGCGCTGATGGCGAAGGACGGGAGGATCTTTACCGGAGTAAACGTCGAGAATTCCTCTCTCGGCGCGACGATCTGCGCGGAGCGCACAGCCTGCGTAAAAGCGGTCTCCGAGGGGTATAGGGAATTCGAAGCGATAGCGGTCGCCTCGCCGGACGGAGAGGCGTGGCCCTGCGGCATATGCAGGCAGTTCCTCTACGAGTTCGCGCCGGATCTCAGGGTGATCTCGGGAGCGGATGAGGACAGTATCAGGGAACACAGGCTGACGGAGCTTTTGATCGAAGGCTTCAGACTGGAGAAATAGAGAATGAGATCGGGATTCGTAGGGATCATAGGCCGACCAAACGTGGGGAAGTCGACTTTGATGAACTGCCTGGTCGGAGAGAAGGTCGCGATAACGACCGACAAACCCCAGACGACCAGAAACACCATAAGGGGAATATATACCAAAGATGATCTTCAGATCGTCTTCATCGACACGCCCGGCATCCACAAGGCTAAGAACAAGCTCGGGTCCGCGATGACCCAGGCCGCGATAAACACGTTCAAGCAGGTGGACGCGATACTCTTCCTGGTGGACGGGAGTCCGGAGCGCGGGACCGGTGACACCTTCATCTTCAACCTGATCAAAGACCTGAAAACGCCGAAATTCCTGGTCATCAACAAGATAGACAAGATGGATCCGGACGAGTTCAAGACGACCTTCGACAGCTACGAGAGCCTCGGCGTTTTTGACCGGGTGCTCGGCGTGTCCGCGCTCACAGGAAAGAACGTCGACGAACTCATATCCGCTCTCGGGGACATCATGGAAGAAGGACCTATGTACTTCCCCGAGGACATGATAGCCGACTATCCGGAGCGCTTTCTGGTCAGCGAGATAATCCGCGAGAAGCTGCTCAACTATCTCTCGGAGGAGGTGCCGCACGGTGTCGCTGTCGAGATCGAGGAGTACCGCGAAGAGGAGGATATGACTTCAATCGGAGCGGTGATATACTGCGAGAAGAAGTCACATAAGGGTATAATAATAGGCAAGGAGGGCCGCAAGCTCAAGGGCGTCGGCAAGAGCGCGCGTCAGGAGATCGAGGGACTTCTCGGGACGAAGGTCTTCCTGAGGCTCTGGGTCAAGATCAAAGAGAACTGGCGCGACTCGGACGTCGCGATAGCCAATTTCGGCTATAAGGATCAAAGCGGGGAAGACTACTGATGCAGACGGACACCGAAGGGATCGTCCTCCGTCAGGTCAAGACGGCTGACGGGAGGAGAATGATCCTTTTGTTCACGCGGAAATACGGTAAGATAAGCGTCGGAACAGGCATCTCGGAGCGCAGCTCGAGAAGCCGTTCCGCTCTTTCGATACGCCCCTTTACCTACGGCAGATATGAGCTCTACAAGGGCAGGGAATACTATAACCTGAACAG
>Ga0079305_1003452_pt1 | contig 10684 bp, 6 predicted proteins | sample LMS_cellobiose_e_FD_79183 | JGI IMG/M metagenome (GOLD analysis project Ga0079305, IMG submission 79183) | Rumen-fistulated moose microbial communities from Alaska, USA - LMS_cellobiose_enrichment | ecosystem: Host-associated > Mammals > Digestive system > Stomach > Rumen fluid ... | reverse complement strand
GCGCTGACGCTTTACGCCTTTTCCACGGAAAACTGGTCCCGTCCTGACGACGAGGTCAAAGGGATTATGAATCTGCTGCGGCGCTACCTGAACGATGCCGATCAGTATCGCAGGGACAATATCCGCCTGCGCGTGATCGGCGACCGTTCGCGCCTCGCGCCCGATATCGTGGAAAAGATCGCGGATGCCGAACGGCAGAGCGCGGACAGCACGGCGATGACGCTGAGCCTTGCGATCAACTACGGCGGCCGCGAGGAGCTGACACATGCTGCGCGTGTGCTGGCTGCGCGCGCAGCCGCTGGCGAGCTTTCGCCCGATGCAATCGAAGAGGCAGACGTTTCCGCTGCGCTTTATACGGCGGGGCTGCCGGAGCTCGATCTGGTGATTCGCCCGAGCGGGGAACAGCGGCTTTCCAATTTTTTGTTGTGGCAGTGCGCCTATGCGGAGCTCGTTTTTCAGGATGTTCTCTGGCCCGATTACGGCGAACGCGACCTCGATGAGGCGCTGGCGCTTTTCGCGCAGAGAAACCGCCGGTTCGGAGGTATTTAATCAGCCATGAAGCAGCGCATTATCACTTCCGCTGTTGCGTTGATCGTGTTGGGCGCGGTTCTCGCGTTTTATCAGACGCCCGTTCTGCCTGTCGCTGTGGCGGTGCTTGCCGCAATCGCGTCCTACGAGCTGCTCCACGCGCTTGATTGCCTTGCGGCACGCAGCTTTTCCTGTCTGCTGGCAGCTTGCTGCGCCGCAATCGCACTGGCGCCGCAGGGGTATTTGTTTACATATGCCGCGCCTCTTTCTACGGTCGGCGTGTCGGTGCTGTTGATTTTTTTTCTGCGCTACCACGGCCGCTATACGGCAGAAAGACTCGGCTTTGCCGCGGCGGTATCGATGTGTGTTGCACTGTCGTTCCGCTGTATTGTGCTGATGCGGAATCTGCATGGTAACGGGGGAAGTCTTTACGCCCTTTTTGTCGCGCTCATCGCCGCGTGGGCGAGCGATACGGGCGCTTATTTCGCGGGGCGTCTTTTCGGCCGGCATAAGCTTTGTCCCCGCATCAGCCCCAAAAAGACCGTTGAGGGGGCTGTCGGCGGTGTGGTCGCCGCCATGGTCGGCCAGTTGATTCTGAACAGGGTCTACGTGCGGCTCCTCGGCCGCCCCGTCGCGCTGCTGCCGATTCTCATCATCAGCCCGCTGCTCACGGTTCTGTCGATTGTAGGCGACCTTTCTGCATCCGTCATCAAACGCGATGCCGGCATCAAGGATTACGGCAATCTTTTCCCGGGACACGGCGGCGTACTGGACCGCTTTGACAGCGTGCTGCCGCTTTTGCCCGTTGTCTATCTGCTTTTTGCCCATCTTCATTAGAAACAGGTGACCCCCATGACTGATTCCGTTACGATTCTCGGCAGTACCGGCTCAATCGGAACCCAAACGCTCGAGGTTTCCGCCGCCCATTCGATTCCCGTTCGGGCGCTCGCGGCCGGAAGGCGTGTCGATCTGCTGGCGCGCCAGGCGAGACAGTTTCGCCCGCGCCGCGTTGCGATCGGGGATCCCGCGCTTTACGGCGAGCTGAAAATCGCTTTGGCCGATACCGATATCGAGGTTTCCGCCGGCGCTGACGCCGTGGAGGCCCTCGCCGCGGCGCCCGACGCCGGAACGGTCGTCAATGCGGTCGTCGGCATCGCGGGGCTGCGCTCCACGCTGGCCTGCGTGCGCGCGGGAAATGCGCTTGCGCTCGCCAACAAGGAATCGCTTGTGGCGGGAGGAGACCTGGTAAAGAAGGCGCTTGCGGACGCAAAGTCGCCGCTGCTGCCGGTTGACAGCGAACATTCCGCTATTTTCCAGTGCTTAAACGGCGAACGCCGCGATAGAATAAAGAAGATTCTGCTCACCGCGTCAGGCGGGCCGTTTTTCGGCCGCAGCCGCGCGGAGCTTGCATCTGTGACGCTCGGCGATGCGCTGCGCCATCCAAACTGGTCGATGGGCCGAAAGATTACAATCGATTCGGCTACAATGATGAATAAGGGCCTTGAGGTGATCGAGGCAATGCACCTGTTCGATGTGCCGCCGGAGCAGATCGAGGTCGTCGTGCACCGCCAGAGCATCGTGCATTCGGCGGTGGAATTTGCCGACGGCGCGGTGATCGCGCAGCTCGGCGCGCCCGACATGCGCCTGCCGATCCAATATGCGCTCACCTATCCCGACCGCCTGCCCTGCCCGGGAAAGGCGCTTTCGCTTTTTGAGATCGGCACGCTCACCTTTGCACGGCCCGACGGCGAGACCTTCTCTTGCTTTTCCGCGGCTCTGCGGGCGGCGAAGCGCGGCGGGCTCGCGCCCTGTACCGTCAATGGGGCAAACGAAGAAGCGGTTGCGCTTTTTCTCGCCGGGAAGATTCGCTTCCTCGAGATCGGGGAGCTGGTCTGCGGCGCTCTGGAGGAGTATTCCGACCGGCAGACCGCTGCGCTTTCCGATGTGCTTGAGGCCGATGCCGCTGCGCGCGAGTTCGTACGTGTCCACGCGAAGTAATGCTCGGAGGAACGCCGCTGTATGAATTTCGTTACCGTCTTAATCGCCGTTCTGATCTTCGGCCTCATCATACTGATCCATGAATTCGGTCATTACACCGTCGCGAGATGTATGGGCGTGACGGTGTACGAATTTTCGATCGGGATGGGGCCCGCTTTGTGGAAAACCGAAAAAAACGGAACGACCTACGCTCTGCGCCTGCTCCCGATCGGCGGTTATGTCTCGATGGAGGGAGAAAACGACCTTGCGCAGGAGGGGGAAAGCGACGATCCGAACGCTTTTTCCAGAAAGCCGGTTTTGCAGCGCGTCGCGATCCTGTCTGCCGGCGTCTGCAATAATCTCCTGCTCGGCTATGCGCTGCTGATCCTGCTGACCGCGCTCAACGGATGGGTCGGCACGACGCAGATCATCCGCCTGGAGGAGGGCACGTCCGCTTACGGTACGCTGCAGGTCGGCGATACGATCACTGCCGTGAACGGGCACCGCGTGCGCACCTCCAACGACATCACCTATGAGTTCCTGCGCGATGAGGACGGCCTTGTGGATCTGACCGTGCGCCGGAACGGGGAGACGCAGACGCATTCGATCCGGTTCCCGCTGGAGGTTTACGAAAACCAGCAGTATATCACGATCGATTTTAAAGTGGCGGCCGTCAGACCGACCGCTCTGCAATATATCACGTATCCCGTCAACTGGGGCATTTCCATTGTCAAAGAAATCTGGGGAACGCTGCTCGGCCTTTTGACCGGACGCTATGCCGTCAATCAGCTTTCGGGACCGGTGGGCGTCGTCACCGCGATTCAAAAAGCGTCGCGCATCGGATTTCGTTCGCTTCTGAACCTTGCCGCTTATCTCACGATCAACATCGGCGTTTTCAACCTGCTGCCGGTCCCGATTCTGGATGGAGGGCGCATTGTCCTTGAACTTGCGTGCGAGGTGCTGCCGAAAAAGCGCTTTGTTAAAAAAGTTGTCGGTGCGCTCATGAGTATAAGCGTTCTTTTGCTGCTTTTGCTGATGGCGGTCGTTACGTTTCAGGACATCACACGCATCATTTGAAGAAGGAATACGCCCATGAAAAGGCAAACAAAACAGATCCGGGTCGGGGGGATCCCGATCGGCGGCGGCGCTCCCGTCGTGATTCAGTCAATGCTCTCCGTGCCCTCGACCGATCCCGCGGGCAACATCGCGCAGGCACGCTCGCTGGAGAGGGCGGGATGCCGCATCGTGCGCGTCGCCGTGCCGGATGAGAATGCCGTCGCGCTGATCCCCGCGCTGAAGGACGCAGCTTCCATGCCTGTCGTTGCGGATATCCATTTCGATTACAAGCTTGCGCTTGCCTGTGTTCGGGCGGGCGTCGATAAAATCCGCATCAACCCAGGCAACATCGGCGGGGACGATCGGGTGCGCGCCGTGGCGGAGGCCTGCGGGAAAAGGGGCGTCCCGATCCGCATCGGCGTCAATTCCGGCTCGCTTGAGCGGCATCTCCTCGAAAAGTACGGCGGACCGACGCCGCAGGCGCTCGTCGAGAGCGCGGCCTATCATGCATCGCTGCTCGAAAGATTCGGGTTTACCGACATTGTGCTGTCGCTGAAAAGCTCTGACCTGCATACGATGATCGAGGCATACCGCCTCGCGGCGGAACGGTTCGATTACCCGCTGCATCTCGGCGTGACGGAGGCGGGAACCGCCCGGATCGGCCTTGTAAAATCCGCGATCGGCATCGGCTCGCTGCTTGCCGACGGCATCGGCGATACGATCCGCGTCTCGCTGACGGCGGATCCCGTCAAGGAGATCGCCGCCGCCAAAGATATCCTGCGCGCGCTGGGCATGCCCGGCTGCGGCGCGCAGATCGTCTCCTGCCCGACCTGCGGGCGCACGCGCATCGATCTGCCCGCGCTTGCGGCAGAGGTCGAGCGGCGTCTGGCAGATTATCCGCGTGATATCAAAGTTGCGGTCATGGGCTGCATCGTCAACGGCCCGGGCGAGGCGCGCGAGGCCGATTACGGGATCGCCGGCGGCGACGGCTGCGGGCTTGTCTTTGCTCGCGGCGAGATCCTGGGCAAATACCCGCAGGAAAAGCTTGTCGATGCGCTTATACATGCGATCGAAGCGGGCGAACAGTGAAAAGGGCAGGCGCTGTACCGCATTCGGTACAGCCCTTTTGATAGAATCGGTGACGGCGATATACGGCGATCACGGCCTGCCGGACTGAGGCGGGCGGTTTTTTGGAGGAGCTCATGGGAAGTCATCCATACGGCAATGTAATCGGCGCAGACGATTTGACTGCGGAAAAGGAAAAGCAAGACACGGCGGATATTTCGTTTGCCGCGTGCTTTGCCGCCTCGCTCGGCTTGCCGCAGGAACTGCGGGAGGCTCTCGGCGAGCTTGCCGAGCTCGAAATCGACCGCGCCCGCCGCACGATGCGGATCGCGGTGAAGGTTGCGGCGCCGATCGGCCACGAGGCGCTGCGCACGCTTGAAAAAACCGTGCGCGACGCCTATCAGCTTCAGAAGGCGCGCGTCGTGCCGCTCTATGAGCCCGCGCAGTTCTGCGCGGACTGCGTCCCTGCGCTGATCGAGGCGCTGCGCGACGAATCCTATCCCGTCAACGGCTTTTTTGACGGCTGTACCGCTGTGATACAGGGCGATTATCTCACGATCCGCCTTTGCCACGGCGGAGCCGAACAGCTTGACGCCTTCGGCTGCACGGAACGGCTCGAGGAGATGGTCGCCGAGCGGTTCGGGCGGGCCGTCACCGTGCGCTACGGCGGTGTGACCGTTCTCAACGAGGAGGATGAGCTGCTCCGCGCCATGGAAGAAAAGCAGCAGCAGGACAAGCAGATCGAGGCGCCCGCCGGGCAGGCGTTTACATTTGACGCCAAGGACCAGCCGCTTGTACCGAATACGATGAAACCGATTTACGGCCGCCCGTTCCGCGGCAAGCTTACGCCCCTCTCCGAGGTGACGGAGATGTCGGGGCGCGTTGCCGTCTGGGGCGATATTTTCAAGCTCGAGCGCGCCGAGCTGCGGGATAACAAGCGCGCGGCGCTGAGCTTTTACATCACCGATTACACCGGCTCTGTGATCGTCAAGCTGATCGAGGAGACCGCCAGGCTCGGCAAGCTCGCCGAGCTGCGCAAGGGAGATACGATCGTCCTGCAGGGCGACGCCTCAATGGACCGCTATCTCAACGATATCGCGATCCGTCCCGTCTCGCTCGTCAAGGTCAAAAAGAGCCTGCGCACGGATGAGGAGCCCGAAAAGCGCGTCGAGCTGCACGCGCATACCAAAATGTCCGCGATGGACGGCCTTGTATCGGCGAAGGAGCTTGTCAAAACGGCCGCGCGCTTCGGCCATAAAGCGGTTGCGATCACCGACCACGGCGTAGTGCAGGCGTATCCCGAGGCGGCGGCCGCCGCAAAGGAATGTGCCAAAAACGGGCAGCCCATCAAGATCCTCTATGGCGTCGAGGGATATCTGGTCAACGATATGCTGCCCGCCGTCACAGGCGGGAGCAGGCGGCGGCTCGACGGCGAGCTGATCGTTTTTGACCTGGAAACGACCGGCCTTTCCGCCGCCACGGAGCGCATCATCGAGATCGGCGCGGTGCGCCTTGTCAACGGCGAGATCGCAGAGGAATTCGACACCTTTGTCGATCCCGAACAGCGCATTCCGGATGAGATCGTAACGCTTACCGGCATCACGGACGACATGGTGCGCGGCGCGCCGAAGGAGGCGGAGGCGCTCGAACGGTTTTATGCCTTTTGCGGCGGCAGCGATGCCGTTCTGATCGCGCATAACGCCGCATTCGATACCGGATTTCTCAAGGCGGCGGCGCACCGCTGCAAAAAGCCGTATGCCTTTACATCCGTTGACACGCTTGTGATGGCGCGGTCGCTCTATCAGGAGCTCAGATCCCACAAGCTCGGCAAGCTCGCCGAGCATCTGGGGCTGGCGCCGTTTCACGCCCACCGCGCCTGCGACGATGCGCGGGAGCTGGCGCTGATTTTTCAGTGCATGCTCAAAGAGCTACGGGAGCAGGCCCCTCTTGAAACGGTCGATGCGGTCAACGGCGCGCTGGGGGAGGGCGATGTGCGCAAGCTGCCGAGCTATCATATCGTCCTGCTGGTCGAGAACCCAACCGGCTTGAAAAATCTCTACCGGCTTATTTCCGAATCGCATACCGAGACATTCTACAAGCATCCGCGCATCCGCAAGAGTAGCCTTTCCCGCTACCGCGAGGGGATCCTCGTCGGCAGCGCGTGCGAAGCGGGCGAGCTTTTCCGCGCCGTGCTCGACGGCCGGCAATGGAACGAGCTCTGCGATGTGGCGCGTTTTTACGATTACCTTGAGGTGCAGCCGATTGAAAACAACGCCTTTCTGCTGCGCACCGGCCGCTGCAAGAACGACGACGAGTTGCGGGACCTCAACCGTACGATTGTACGCCTCGGCGACGAGCTGGGTCTGCCCGTCGCCGCCACGGGCGACGTACACTTCCTCAATCCGGAGGACGCGCCCTTCCGCTCGATCCTGATGGCCGGCATGGGCTTTGCAGATGCGGACAGCCAGCCGCCGCTTTATTTCAAAACCACCCGCGAGATGCTTGACGAGTTCGCATATCTCGGCGAGCAAAAGGCCCGCGAGCTTGTGATCGAAAACCCCTCGAGGATCGCCGACCGTCTGTCCGATGACGTCAGGCCGATCCCGGACGGAACGTTCCCGCCGGCGATCGAGGGCTCCGATGAGGAGCTTGCCCGTATGTGCTGGGAGAGGGCCCGCCGTACCTACGGCGACCCGCTGCCGCAGATCGTGGAGGAGCGTCTCAAAAAGGAGCTCGACTCCATCATCAAAAACGGCTTTTCCGTCATGTACATGATCGCACAGAAGCTTGTTGCAAAGTCCGAGAGCCTCGGCTATCTCGTCGGCTCGCGCGGATCGGTCGGCTCGTCGCTCGTCGCGACGATGTCCGGCATCTCCGAGGTCAATCCGCTGCTGCCGCACTATGTCTGCCCCGGGTGCCGGTGGAGCGAGTTTATCGCAGACGGCACGGTCGGCTCCGGCTATGACCTGCCTGCGCGCGCATGTCCGCATTGCGGCGCGCCGCTGCTGCGCGACGGCCATGATATTCCGTTTGAGACGTTCCTCGGCTTCCACGGCGACAAGCAGCCCGATATCGACCTCAATTTCTCCGGCGAGTGCCAGGGCCTTATCCACAAGTATACCGAGGAGCTGTTCGGCGCAACGCAGGTCTACAAGGCCGGCACGATTTCAACCGTCGCGGAAAAAACGGCCTTCGGCTTCGTCAAAAAGTATCTCGAGGAGCGCGGCCGCGTCGTTAGCAAGGCGGAGGAGGAACGCCTTGCGATCGGATGCACCGATGTCAAGCGGACGACAGGGCAGCACCCGGGCGGCATGGTCGTCATCCCGCAGGGGATGGAGGTCACCGATTTTACGCCCGTGCAGTATCCCGCCGATAAAAAAGATTCCGGCATGATGACGACGCATTTTGATTTCCATTCGCTGCACGATACGATCCTCAAGCTCGACGAGCTCGGCCACGACTGCCCGACGCTCTATAAGCACCTTGAGGATTTTACCGGCGTGCGGATCGCGGACGTGCCGATCGGCGACGGGGAGGTCATCAGCCTCTTTACCTCGCCCGCGGCGCTCGGTGTCACGCCGGAGCAGATCGACTGCCAGACCGGCACGCTCGCCCTGCCTGAGATGGGCACGAGCTTTGTCCGGCAAATGTTGGTGGAGGCGCAGCCGAAAAACTTTTCCGACCTGCTGCAGATCTCCGGCCTCTCCCACGGCGAGGCTGTCTGGCTCGGCAACGCGCAGGAGCTCATCCGCAGCGGCACCTGCACGATCTCCGAGGTGATCGGTACGCGCGACAGCATTATGACCTACCTCATCTACAAGGGACTCGATCCGTCCCTCGCCTTCAAGATCATGGAGATCACCCGCAAGGGGCATGCGCGCAAAGAGTTTACGAACGAGATGGTCAAGGAAATGAAAGCGCATGGCGTTCCGGATTGGTATATCGAAAGCTGCTATAAGATCCAGTATATGTTCCCCAAGGCGCACGCGGCGGCCTATGTCACCTCGGCGATCAAGCTCGGCTGGTACAAGATCCACTATCCGCTCGAATTTTACGCGACCTATTTTACCGTCCGGCCCGACGATATGGACGCCATGACCGCCGTCAAAGGCCCCGCCGCCGTCAAGCGCCGCATCGCGGAGCTGCGCAACCTCGGCAATAACCGCACCGCAAAAGAAAGCGATAAGCTGGATATTCTCTCGATCGTCAATGAGATGATGGCGCGCGGCTACAGCTTTTTGCCGGTGGATATCCGCAGATCCGAGGCGCAGCGCTACACGATCGAGGACGGGAAGATCCGTATGCCGTTTTCGGCGATCCCGGGTGTGGGAAGCGCCGCTGCCAACGGCCTGTGGGAGGCCGCGCAGGGCGAATATCTTTCGATCGAGGAGTTTGCCGACAGCGCAGGCGTTTCCAAGACCGTGATCGAAGCGCTCAAAACGCTCGGCGCTTTCGGCGACCTGCCGGAGAGCAGCCAGGTCAGCCTGTTCGGTTGAGGCGGACGGGCGAGAGGAGAGGGCGCGCGAGGCGTATCGCATCGGCTGTACGAGCAGGTTCCGGAGTTGTTTCTTTCCGGAGATTTTATTGGTTTTGCCGTACGATATAAGGAAAACCGATTGAAATCGAAGGAAATGGAAGATCTGCCGATTCTGATTCGTCAACTTGCACAAAATTAAGTGAAGATCATGCACGAGTTGATATATAAGGGCAGGCGTTCGGCTCACAAAGAGAGGAATGACAAACTGTTATCCGCATCAGAAAGCCATATTTTAAGGCTTTTTCTTCATCTCGCAAAAGCGCAAAATCCGTGGCTTCTGAGCGATTCTTGACGAAAAAAACACAAAACAATGCACTTTGTGCAGGGGGCAGAAAAACGAATCTGCATTATCACCAAATAATCTTAAAACATTTGAATATTTTTCATTTGACTTTGGAACAAATTGGTGCTATCTTATATGTATGGCAACGTACAATCATTTGGACGCTAAAATGATTATCGGTTTGGGTCGAGCTTATCGCAACACGCATAAGCGCTCGATGCGCATTTTTTACGATTATGGCTTAACGCTCCCGCAATTTACAGTTTTGGAGGTTCTGTACAGCAAAGGGCCTTTGACGGTGAAGGAAATCATCAACAAGGTGCTCTCAAGCGGCGGAAGCATGACGGTTGTGATCCGTAATCTGGAGCAGCAGGGGCTGGTCTTCCGGCGGGAAAACCCGGAGGACAGAAGATCCTACCTGATCAGTATCAGCGACGAGGGGCGGAAACTGATGGACGTAGTCTTTCCTCTGCATATGCAGAGTCTGGGGATGACGTTCTCGAGCCTGACCGACGAGGAAAAAGAAATCATGGTCGGCTATCTGAAACGGATTTCCGCCAACAGTGGGAACGCCTGACGAAAATCATTCGGCGAGGCGGCGCAAGCAAGAAAATATGTCCTCCGCGTCTCCTTTGGTATGGCCAGCGGGCGATGTGTTTTTCGTTGCCTCGGCTGTCGGGATTTCGTTTGTTTCATTTAATCGGGCATTAGGCACATGAGCGCCTAAAAATATTATGAAAGAAAAAGAGGTACCACTATGCAGAGACAAGTTCTTGACGGGTTTGTACCGTACAGACCCGAGCTGGAAGCCATCTACGACAAGCACTGCTGGTCTGACAAGACCTTCCCTGACGTATTCGACGTGATCGCGAAGCGTTTCCCCGACAGAGAAGCCCTTGTCGGCGTCGGCAAGGATCAGCGCTACACCTATGCCGAGCTGAAGAAGCTCTCTGAGAGACTCGCGCTCCACTTCCTGGATATGGGCCTGCAGAGAGGCGACGTTGTCGCGCTTCAGATGACCAACATTCCCGAGTTCGGTATCATTTGGATCGCGCTCAACCGCATCGGCGTTATCCCGATCATGCTCCTTCCGCAGCATCGCTATAAGGAAGTCACCCAGATCTGCGAGACCGGCCGCGCTGTCGGCTACATCTCCTGCGGTGAAGCCAGAGGCTACAACTATGCCGAGCTGATGGATCAGATCGGTGAAGAACGCTGCATGAAGTGGAAGATGTTTG